>Ga0325411_1003811_pt1 | contig 16960 bp, 9 predicted proteins | sample PopdelMetagenome_13_FD_206181 | JGI IMG/M metagenome (GOLD analysis project Ga0325411, IMG submission 206181) | Populus deltoides microbial communities from Bellville, Georgia, United States - Xylem-PdIQD-R4 | ecosystem: Host-associated > Plants > Phyllosphere > Stem > Wood/Secondary xylem...
AAAATAATATATATAAAATTAACATGTTAATCTATCATCCTAAACATTAAGGTTAATAAACTTTAACTCATGAACTTCTCCCATGTTAAGAAGAGTTCATTCTTCTATTAAAAGAAAAACAAGGAAGGAGAGAGAGTGAGTTGCCTTCTAGAATGTCTTGGGTATTTTTCATGTAGAAAATCAAAGGTAAAGGTTTATGCGATGTATCCGGTCATCGTTTAAATTTCTACCTACAGAATCCAACATGGTCTAGAATGATCTCATATGGTGTTTCAACCTCCCCATTAAGTTAGTTGAAAATTATCACTTATATTTTTCATAAAAAATGGAAATTGTTTTGGAAAGGCACTGTAAGATGATGCCTGTGGAAATTTCCAAAGGCATTTTACAAAATGCCTATATATACCAATATCCTCCTACACGTGTAATGCAGGTTTTTTTTTTTTTTCTCTGATGACAGAACGATTTAAGCACTAATTAAAAGAAGCTTTGCTGCTATAATTATGGTGAACTACATTCTCATTATGTGAAATGTAACCTGCAATTTCCCTTCATATTCAGTGTATTTGATTGTGGCCATGTGTTGCTTCAGTGGCTTTAACTCTTAACTCTGGTTTAACTCGTTAGCACGTAGCTGGGCCATGATTGATGATTCCTTTCCCTTTCAAGCCTAACTATAAGTATTCTGGTAAAACCCAGAAAATGTCCTTTAATGTTTGCTAATGCAAACAACGGTTAATTTCGCTTTAGAACTCCACTTTCTACCTTTCTATTCAGCCAACTGGTCATCTGGGGACTTCTCCCTTTTTTGTTGGATCATAAGCAATCGTAGTGTCATTTCATAAGTAATTAAACCACAAGCATATATATACGGGGCCTGCAGAATGAATTTGATTCTTGATAAAAAAAAAAATTACATTGGCTAGCTGCTTTGTCTGTCAGTGTGTGTGCAAAAAGGGGAAAAATATTGTTCTCCGTTTTGTAAAATCATCGTAAACAGTCACGATTTATATTGCAGGTGGGCTTTGATCGCTGGTCGAATTCCAGGACGCAAAGCTGAAGAAATAGAGAGATTTTGGCTAATGAGACACGGTGAAGGGTTTGCCAGTCGACGAAGAGAGCAAAAGAGATGTCATTCCTAATGCCCTTTTAATAAGTTTGTAACGGTTTGCTAGGAAATGTGCTTGTCCTTCACTCTCTTACGTTCTTTTCTGTTATTGTAGGGCTTCGCTTATGTAGTCTGCCACAAGATTATAGCCAAATTAGTGATTGTGATTTGCCTCATTATTCATCACTGGCTTTGTCATTGACATTGAACTGCTATTATATATACATGATTGTCCTCAAATAATCATACGTACGTAGGAAGGAAACATTATTTAAATTGACTATTTTTTATTATTTCCCAATAAAGAATACGAGATTTACTGTCAATTCGTATAATGGAATTTATGTCTAATTATTCAGCGGCGACGTACGGTAATGGAGAGCCGGAACGGGAAAGGGAGCCACAGCTCCCAAAATATTCTCGTTTAGGGTTTGGACCATCCCCACGAATTCTTTCCTTCTCCCATTAAAAAAATAGGAGAGATGGGTTCTGATTTACTCTTCTTCTTTTCTTAATCTAAAATTTTTACAAAAATATATTGCTAGATCAGTCTCCCAAAATTAAGCGCATTCAATATCATAAAACTTGACGCGAGTGTTAAAGACGTACGACTGGGCGAATTGCATTGGATTACTATCACTTTTAGTATATATGTCCATAACCATATTTTTACCGTTCAAGCTTATTATGATTACGTTGATTATTGACCATATGCCGCAGTTTTGAAGCTACGCTAGCTGATGAATCGATGATGATAGCAGTTTTTAGGATGAAGTATTGAATAAATACTTCTTAAGACGATACAATTATTTCATTCTTATGTGTTATGATGGATTTGGTGGAGGATTTCAAATTCTCTTTAGTTGTAGAGAGATGATTGATTTGTCTAAATATAAAAAGAGAGTTTAATTAGTTTGATATAAAAAATGTGAGGTAAATGGACGATCTATATATATATATATATATATATATATATATATATATATATGCTTTATGCTTTATATATAGCTCCATACTAGAGAATTTGTTTTTTATATAACAATAAGATATATATTTAGATGAATTTATATATTATATATCAAGACTAAATCTTTTATTGGGATAATTTTAAAAATACATCTTTCACACTGACTTAATATATTAAAAAAATTAATAAATAAATTTATTGAGTCGCGCTAAGAACCATGAAGGATTTGGCGTCTTGCTTAAAACAGATGAATTAAAGAGTAATAACTAATAACTTCGAATTTTGAATTTTAAAAATCAAGGAAGAAAATTTGCTTTCTCTCCTTTTTATTACATCTCTTATGAGGTTATTAGCTAAATAGGTGATAAGCACGAGGGATATTCTCTAATTACTAAACACAGCATAATTAACTTAAATTTTAATTCCAAATTTGTTTTCCCGCATCCCATACCGGATATTATTGATAGGTTTCTTCACTCTGAATTTTTCTTTCTAGATTAAATTATAATTTAGTCTCTATGTGTTTATTAATTTTGTATGTTTAGTCCTTTTTAATTTTGAAATTTATCAAATAATCTATCTACTTGAGTTCATTGTCAATTCTGTTATAAATTTCCAAATCACTTACTAAAATCTATGAACTATGGAGAATTTCCTTTTTTTATCCCCCCTCTGTGTGTGAGGGGATGACCCCTCATCATCATCTTACCTCTTGTTTGGGTTTGGAGGTGTAGTTTAAATGAAGATTGGTTAAAATTTATTTTTTTATTTAAAATTATTTTTTTATTTTTAAATAGTTTTAACATGTTGATGTCAAAAATAAACTTTTTAAAATAAAAAAAATATTATTTTAATAGATTTTTTAATAAAAAATACTTTGCAAAATAATTGTTATTATATTTTTAAACACCTTCTTGATTTCATAGTGGGACACAAATCTAAAAATTCATGTGAATTAATGAGTATTTTTCAAATTAATATTTGAACCAATTCTTTGGGACAATCTAAAAAAACTAAAAGTCTAAAACCAAAATCTTGATTAAACAACATTAATTTACATTAAAACTAAAAAAATATTTCAAATATGAACGAGTTTATTTCAAATTTAATTTTTTTATTTAAAATATTTTTTTAATAATATTTTTTTAATTTATTTTTAAACAAAAAAACTTTAAAAAATAATTATTATAACATCATACACACTCTAAAAACCCAAATATCCCATTAATGCAAAACATGAACTGGGCATCAAATTCCATCCGACTCCCATTATTGGAGTGATAATCGAGTACCATATGTAAGCTGCAGCATTTCATCAATTTTTATAATGATTTATTCACCATCTTTATACCGAGCCAAGCGATTTTTGTTGGTGGTGGTGTGGGGGAGGGGGTTGATGGGAAAGTTGTGGCAACATAATCCGTTCTTTCCAACGATGGCAAGTGACAAGTTGCTATTTGGATTTTGCTGCAACAGTTAAAATTTAAAAGCGTGAATGATTTTTAGACGACAAAAAAAAAAAAAAAAAAACAGCTCAGTCTCCTAATAATAGCTGCCGAAGAAAAGAACAGAAAAACAATATATATATATATATATATATATATATTCAACTCCCGAGCTAATACCACCTGAAATGTCGGCTGTCGGCTGCAGAATGAAAGCCTTTTGTGTTGCTGGTGGTGAGGAGTTGCTGGCCGTGAGTTGAAGTGAAGGGCTTGGTGATTATAGTCTCTAGTAGTAATTATGGAGAAGGAGAATGAGAAAATGGTTGATAATGTCACTGTTGATAACCGCTACAAAATAATAATTGATTCACGGATGTTACAGTGATCAGCGCAGTGTCTCTTTCGCAGCAGAAAAAGGAATTTTTGGCAGGATAGACAGACGAATTGTCATGACAGCAAGATCATTGTTATCAATGCTCGAGCCCTTTTAGTGTCTTCTGTTATTTGTTAAAGGGAAGAACAAAATCTTATTTCGACATACCATACCATAAAGAAAGTTTCTAAAATGTAAAAATAGCTGAATGTTTTCTTTAATTCCCTTTTCGTTTCTTTCGCTAGAAAGACCCTGCAACAACGAAAATAGCGAGGTTCGCTGTGCAAACGGGATGAAGAAACAAGGACACCTCAAGTTACATTCTCATGGACCTGCAGTAAGGTCGTGTCCTTCATGACCCACTCTTGAACACGCAGACGACACCTGCATTTCAAACTGAGAAGGAGAGTTTTTCTTGGCCCTTAAATTCCAGGTACCAGGTGTCTAGAAAAGATGAAGAAAAATCTCCAAATTTCCAGATACCAAAGCTTCGAGTTCTGCTTTTTAATGCAGGTATATGAAATTGGAATTATGTCAGTAGAGAAGTTTTTTCTGGGGATGGATTCTTCACAGGACAGAAATCTGGTTTGTTGGAATTGGAGAATACCATTGCTGTTATTATAATTTAAGTATTAGACAACTCATTATTAGATTGTAATAATTGGGGTGAAAAATATTGAAATATTATGCTTGGCGTTTTGGAAAATTGTAGAGTTCCTCAGAGGTAATATGTAATGAGTATTGGAACACTCCTAAATTTCTCGTGTGTGTTCTTCTTCTGCTTCACCTTATTACTGTTATGTTGTTATTTGAAATCTTGAACATACTGAAAATTGGAATCATCACACAAAGAGACTAGAAATAGGATCCACGCAGAGATTGGAAATAAAAGGGCTTCGAGCCCATTTTTGGGCCTCCGCCTTTTAAGTTAAAGCCCAGATTCAATAAAATTACATACCTTCCCAGCCCAAACACTTGTAGGCTGGGAGAGGCGTCAGTCGGAGTTTTCTTGTATAGTGTGGGTACACTGCTATTGTATTTCTTGTTTTTTATAATTCGAATAATATGCAAAGATAATACTCTAGGAAAATTCTTTTGTAGCTGCAGATTATTTTCAGCTTCCCAGCTACGTGCTAGGACCAGAACAATGAAATCCAAAGGCTGGAGACCCAGAACGTCAAGGAAGGAGAAAACGGTCTCGCTTGAGGGTGGGCATGGAATCCCAGATGAAATCCATCATCTCGTGAGTCAAGATGTGCTTTCGACAAGTCATTTATTAATGTGAACAGCCTCTATTACAGAGATGCATCCGCACAACACGCCTTTTGAACATAACTCACAGACCCAATCCAGAGTTTACCTGGTCAAAGAATTTGGATTTAAGTTATATGAGTTGATTGTGTCAAATTGAAAAAAATTTAGAAAAAATATTTGAAGTTTTAATATTTTATATAAACAATTTATGTAAATATTAGCCAGATATGTTATAAATAATAAAGTTTAAAAAATTATTTTAATTTTTTTTATTTCATATTGAAAATATACTATATATATTAGTATGTTATTCTTTTAAGTTAAAATATTTTTAAACTTAATATTGAAAAAACATAATTTTTTTTCTTGTAAACTATTGCAAATATCGTGTGTCCTGTGCTGGTATACTCTCATCGGTTCCTGAAACTATGGTGGCAGTTAGCAGATAAGGATATATCCGTGTTTAATCACAAGTCAAAAACCTTACATATATATCCTGCTGCTGATAGGAAAGACCTTACATATATATCCTTTTACTGAGATGATTTCTATCCTAGAAGGATTGTAACGTAACAATAGCTGGCTAAAGATTTCTCTATATATATGTGTAACTCTGCTTGTAAATAACACAACGAGAGAAACTCTTTCACTCATAAATTCTTCATGGTATCAGAGCGGTGATCTTTCTTCACTACGTCATTCTTTCCTCTGTTTTGCTGTCATGGCTGCATATGAGAGTCAGGATATATCTGGAGGAACAAAGGAGATGGTTACCTCCTTATCCAACGTCTCTGATGTTGATATCAACACTGCTCATAAATTGAGCTCTATGTTGCTGAATGAATTTAGTTACCTTCCTTGGTCAAGAGCTATCATAATTGTTCTTGGTGGAAGATCAAAATTGGAATTTATCAATGGCACAATTAAAACTCCTGAAGTTGGCTCGCTGGAGCATGAGGCTTGGTTATCAAAAGATCAATTGGTTATGTCCTGGATCCTAAATTCAATGGAGCGCAATCTTGCAGAAATTTTAGTTACTCTGAATCTTCTTTTGATCTTTGGAATGCTATCCGTGATATGTATGGAAACCAAAACAATGCTGCCCGAATCTTTCAAATTCATCAAGACATTGCCAAAATTAATCAAGATGGAAAATCTTTTGTAAGTTTACTGGGAAACTTAAAAAGGTTGTGGAGTGAATTGGAGCTTTATTGACCACACACTATAGATGCTGCTATCCTGAGGAAACGAACAGAAGAAGACCGTATTTTCCAACTATTGGCCAGCCTCAATCCGGATTATGAGGACCTAAGAAGTCACATTCTGATGAACTCTGATCTTCCATCTTTCCAAAATGTGTGTGCCATAATCCAACGTGAAGAAGTTCGTTGAAAGGTCATGTCTCGTACCACTGTTCCAAGTAATCTTGATGTTCGTGCATATCTTACACGTCCATTCTCTGAAGGTAAAACCTACAAAGGCAAATGACCGGATCTCAAATGTCAACATTGTCATAATATTGGACATACAATTGATCGATGTTGGAGCCTGCATCCAGAAATAAAACCTAAATTTATGAAGGATCACAAAGGGAAACAAGCTACTCCACATAGAGCAAATTTGACGACTCATTCCAGTGAATCATTTACTTCTAGCCTTGTTGCACTGTTGAATGAATTTGCAAGCTATCTGCAAGACAAGCATGGTCAGGGAACAACCCAAAATGGAGGACAGAATAAACCTGCAGCTATCCTCAATCAATTTGCAGGATTCCTAGTTGATGCAAACTCTGAAAATAATCAAGGTATTTTGCTTGCATTTATGACTGCATTAGAGATTGGTAGTTTTCATAATCTATGAGTTATTGATTCTGGTGCCACTGATCATATGTCTAATAAGTTGATCAATTTCTCTATTCTTTCCACTCCTGCTTTTGTCTCCATAGCAAACGGGAAAGGTGCTCTTGTAAAGGGTAAGGGAAAAATGAAACTCATGTCACACACTGTCAAGTCTGATGTTCTTTATGTTCCCTCCTATCCTTTCCAACTACTCTCTGTAAAAAAATTAACCTCCTTACTCAATTGTGAAGTTATATTCTCTCCTTACAAGGTTATTTTTCAGGACCTCGTCACCAAGAAGATGATTGGTGAAGGATTCCACTTCCATGGACTTTACTACTTCACTCCTGATTCCTAAAATTCTAAAGGTTTTCAAGCTATGTCTACTCCTATCCATGAGCATCTCCTTTGGCATCGCTGTCTAGCCCATCCTTCAACTTCCGTCTTTAATAACATATCTCCAGTTTTACCTAAAGGAACTCTTGATTGTGAGATTTGTCATTTTTCTAAGTCATTTAGACTTCCTTTTAAATCATCATTGTCTCAAACTACTCAGACATTTGAAATTGTACATTCAGAGGTTTGGGGACCTTTCTCCTCTTCCCTTGATGGTTTTAAATACTTTGTAACTTTTATTGATGATTTCTCTAAAGTTGGGTCTATCTATTAAAATCCAAATGTGAAGTATTTGAATATTTTAAAAATTTCCATATATTGGTCACTACTTAATTTTCAGCCAAAATTAAAATTTTACGTTCAGATAATGGCTCAGAATATATGTCTCATAATATGACAAACTATCTAAACTCTAATGACATATTGCATCAGACTAGTTGTGTCAGCACGCCACAACAAAATGGAATTGCTGAATGTAAAAATCGTGATCTGATAGAGAAAACTCGAGCCATAATGCTCCAAATGAATGTTCCTAAATCATTTTGGTCTTATGGAGTTCTTATTGCCACTCATCTTATAAATCGTTTACCTAGTCGAGTGCTGGATTTCAAATGTCCTCTTGAGGTTTTGCAGGACAAAGTGCAAGATGTGTCATACCTGAAAGTGTTCAGCTGCACATGCTACGTACACCTACCAGCCACTCAACGTGATAAACTTGATCCTAGAGCTGTTAAATGCATCTTTTTGGGTTACTCACAAACTAAGAAAGGGTACAAGTGTTATGAGCCTAAGTCGAAGAAGCTATACATCTCTAGAGATGTTCGATTTGTCGAAACTAGTCCTTACTCTGAAGGCACTAGTCAAGGAGAGATCCTCTAAGAGTTTTTTCCTCTACTCCTTGCCGATCCTCACATTGAGAATCCTACTAATTTGCTCAAATCAACTACAGATCTGACTACAACTGTACCATCCCCAGTGACTGTCTCTGATAACAACGTGGATCATTCTGTTAATGTTCCCCCAGCAGGTATTATCGGCTCTTTGGAATGCCAATTATCCAATGTCCAAAATAGAGTAGAATCTCTGCGATGAAATCCACCACGGACTAGTCACCCGCCTGCCAAACTGCAAGATTATGCTGGTTATACAGTCAGGTACCCAACTAATAAATTCCTGACTTATCAAAGACTATCACCTCTGCACACAGCTTTTCTTATAGCGATCTCCAGTGTTTATGCACCCAAAGATTTTCAAGATGCTCAAGCTCAAAGTATCTGGAAAAAGGCCATGGCAGAAGAATTGACAGCTCTCGAGAAAAATAAAACTTGGAGTATAACTCCTCTTCCTCATGGAAAACATGCAGTTGGGAGTCGCTGGATATTCAAAACGAAATTCAATTCTGATGGCTCGATTAATCGACACAAAGCTCGTCTTGCTGCTCAAGGATTTACTCAGAAATTCGGCATTGATTACAAGGAGACATTCGCTCCAATTGCAAAAATAACCACTGTTAGAGTTCTATTATCTGTAGCTATTAACAATGGGTGGAAGATGTCGCAGATGGATGTTAAAAACACATTCCTGCATGGAGATCTTGAAGAAGAAGTGTTTATGAAGCTTCCGCCAGGACACCCTCAAGGTGGAGATTCTAGAATGGTTTGTCAACTACATAAATCATTTTATGGGTTGAAACAAAGTCCTCGTGCTTGGCATGCTAAACTAAGCACTGCCCTTGAAGCTCTCGGTTTTAAAAGGAGTTCGGCTGATTCTTCCCTGTATGTTCAACTCAACATAAATGACAATTTCATGGTTCTTATATACGTTTATGATCTCATCATCACAGGAAATAACAGTGATTCTATTGCTCTGTTGAAAAAGAATCTTCAGCTCCAATTTCCAATCAAGGATCTTGGGCATTTGAAGTATTTCCTTGGAATTGAAATGGCAACTTCTAGCAAATGGATATATCTAAATCAACGAAAATACATTGTAGACTTGCTTCAAGATGCTGATTTGCTACATTCTAAGTCTGCGGCCACACCACTAGACAACAAATTAAAACTAGAATCAGATGGAGAAGCTCTTGATTCTCCTAGCCATTATCAGAAACTTGTTGGAAAGCTTATATATCTAACCATCACGTGACCCGACATTGCGTTTGCTATTAGTCTTGTCAGTCAACACATGCATGCCCCAACCATTCAACACCTAGGAATGGTGAAACGCATTCTTCGATATTTGAAAGGATCTATTGGTCATGGCATCATTATGAATAATAATGGACATACGAACATTACAGGATACTCTGATTCTGATTGGGTTGGCAATGCACTTGATCGCAGATCAACTACAGGTTATTGTATGTTTGTTGGTGGTAACCTAGTTGCATGAAAAAGTAAAAAACAACATGTGGTGGCTCGTTCTAGCGCTGAGGTTGAATATTGCGCTATGGCATCAGCGGCATGTGAGCTTGTATGGCTTAAACGCCTTCTAACCGATCTAGGTTGTCCATGCAGTATTCCTATGACTCTTTATTGTGGTAAACAAACAGCTATGCACATTGCATCTAATCCTGTTTTTCATGAACGCACGAAGCACATTGAAGTTGTTTGTCACTACATTCGGCAACAAGTTCAGTCAAAGCTTATTGCTACTCATTATGTGTGTACAACCGATCAATTGGCAAATGTGTTTACCAAGGTTCTGCCAACTACTCAATTTCACCAGCTATTAAGCAAGCTTGGATCCATTAATCCTCTGGATCCAGCTTGAGGGGGAGTATTGCAAATATCATATGTCCTGTGCTGGTATACTCTCACCGGTTCCTGAAACTATGGTGGTAGTTAGCAGATAAGGATATATCTGTGTTTAATCATAAGTCAAAAACCTTACATATATATCTTGTTGCTGATAGGAAAGACCTTACATATGTATCCTTTTACTGAGAGGATTTCTATCCTAGAAGGATTGTAACGTAACAATAGCTGGCTAAAGATTTCTCTATATATATGTGTAACTCTGCTTGTAAATAAGACAACGAGAGAAACTCTTTCACTTATAAATTCTTTATAAACATATAGTATATATATTAAAGGGCTTCAAATTCCACATTGAAAAAATAATTTTTTTCTTGTGAACATAGAGTATATTTACTAAAGGGTTTCAAATCCAATATTTAAAAAATTAAACATCTTTTAGTATTTATATAATTAACTTTGAAAAGGATTAATAATTAATTAAAAATATAAAAAAGATGGGTTTTTAGCTAGGAGAAAAAACACATTTGAAAAAAAAATCTCAACCAGATTTTGTCAGGTTTTTACTCATTTTGATCTTTTATTTTATCCAAACTAGTTTAATCATCAAGTTTTGGATCAACCTACCAGCTGGCCTAATTTAATAATTATGCTTTCGAATATACAGACTGATGGAATCCATCATTTTCCAATTGAAGATTATGGACCCGGCCTCGTGACACGGTTCTTACATTTATAGTATCGTTAAAAAAAAAGTGTTTTACAGATATTGTGACCTTGTAAGGGACAACTTTTAAATTATAGAATATATAATTCACTCGTGTCGTCCTGCTACAAGTTAGTTTTTTTTGTTCAAGGTAAAAAAATATTTAAATGTTGTTAATGTATTTTTTAATGAATTATAAATTTAAAATATTATGCATATTGAATGATATATTTTTTAAAACATTTATACTATGATATATTAGATGATGTTTTTTTCTCAAATATTAAAAATACTACATATTGAATCGATTAAAGTTAACTTGTCAAAACCATAATCTGGGTCATGAGACCATGATAACCCTATAGGTAGTAAATCAAAATAAATTATAAAAGTTGATTCCTAATCAACATAGTATTAAAAGATAAAATAAAAATAAAAAAAACCTACTCGGGAAAAACTGGGTTAACTTGCTAAACTCATAATCTAAGTTATGAGATTGTGATAACCCCATACAAAACAAATAAAAAAATTATGAAGCCTAATTTTCAATCAATTCAATGTTAAAGGATAAAGTCGAAAACAAAATCAATTAAAAAAAGAACAAAAAAACTCAAATCAACATGGGCTAACCTATTAACCGCAACCTAGATCATGAGACCGAGATAATTTCATAAAAAGCAAATATAAAAAATTACAAAGCTCTATTTCTAATAGACTCAATGTTAAAATTTGAAATCGAGAAAAAATAAATCAATGAGACGGGGATAACTCCCCGAAAAGCAAATTAAAAACAATTATAAAGATCATTTCCATAACAACCTATTATTAAAAGATAAAATTAAAAAAAAAACTAAATAAAATAAGAAGAAGATTGAGTTATTTGGTGGAATTGAAGGAAAATATAAAAAATGACAAAAACAAAACCGAGTCAACTAATGTCAACCTTGCAAAGTCGTGACCTGAATTATGAGATCGGAATAAATTCATGGAAAGCAATAAAAAATTGCAAAGCCCAATTAAAAAAAAATTCAATTAGAAAATGACCTTTAAAAAATAAACAGAGTTAACCTGAGCCAACTTGCTACTCGGGTAATGAAATCGAGATAATCTCATAGAAAAAATTTATAAATTCTAGTTTCTAACATACCCAATATTGAAGAATGAAAATGAAAAAATAATTAGTTAGAAAACGCAACCTAAAATAAAATCCCGGGTCAATCTTGGTTAACTTATTAAACTAGCGACTTGGGTCATGAGATTGTGATAAATTCATAAAAATAAATTATGTAGCTCCACTTCCAATAGCGATCTAATATTGAAAGTTGAAATTCATAAGACCAATATATAGTCCAATAAAGAAATTAAAAAGCACAATTCCTCAAATAACCTAATATTAAAAAATAAAATTAAAGAAAAAAAACTAAATAAAAAAGATTGGGTTTTTAATGGGTTAAATAAAAAAAAGAAACTAAACAAAAAAAAATTACAAAGTACAAAATACAATTCCAATAAATAATATTTTATATACGTGTTAACAGTAATTTAACCACACTCTTTAATGTTTTTTTAATTTTAATTTTAATTATCCATCCTTTTTATAAAGAGTATCAACTACATTAATACCACACTCTTTAATGTTTTTTTAATTTTAATTTTAATTATCCATCCTTTTTATAAAGAGTATCAGCTACATTAATATTAAAAGTAAGTTTGATATTACTGATTTTTTCAATGACAAGTAAAAATATTAGAAATTGGTTTTTGTTATTATTAACAGGTATATTTTATATCAAAATAAAAATAAAAAAATTATGTAGTAGGTGTCTTAGTGGTAAGAGATTAGAACCAAAGAGTTTGCTCTCCTGTGATCTCAAGTTCGAGCCCTGTGGTTGCTAATATAATGGCTATTGGAGGCTCGTATGGTCGTTAATTTTAAGGCCAGTAGAATTAGTTGAGTAGCGAGTAAACTGACCTGAATATCTATATTAATAAAAAAAACAAAATCATTTATATTTTTGTATAATATAACGCAACCGAAAGGATCAACCCATTGTATGCAGAAAATCATTTTCTCACTCCAAGATTTATTCCCTCCCTCTCCATGAACAACAAGTCAAATATAAATCAAAACAATTTTTTTTTAATCCATTTGGTTTCTTTTATCTTTTATAATCCCAACACCTTTCGTGATTTATAATTAAATGAATTGTTGTTTTTATCAAGAACCCTAAAAAACCTCCAATTTTTTCATTTGACAGAACTCGTTCACGTACGTACCACAACATTCACAGCCAAACTCTTTGCTAAAGATCGTAGATCAAAACCTATGTCTAAAAACGGTGTTGCCAACTCAATCTCCTCTGCAGGTGGATGAGGGCTGCTTTTCTCGTTGTCCTTGGCTAAGTTTGTTCAGTGACATATTTATGCCCTTAAAGGCCCAGTTTGTTACAGTTTTAAGCCGTTTTTCCTTGCAAGTTTAATTTTCTTTCGTTCATAATGCACTTCTCTTATTAATAGATCTACTTCAACAGTGTCACTTTGTTGTTGAGAAGCTGTCATGGACTCGAATTCCATTTCTTCATGTTGAAACTTGTACTGACAGCATGGAGTTATATCTCGAAGTTAAAATAACTTTAAGACTTACCACCGTAAGTGATTCCCAGAAATTAAATATTAAACAGGACGAGAACATTATACAAGTTCTGGTGAGTGAAGTTTTAAATTTTTAATTTTGTTGGGATTAATCGCGTCTGATATGACTTCTAAGCTTGGAGATGATATTGAAAAGTGTCATAATCTAGGTTTTTCTTCAATATACTATATATGCTGTATATAATTCCATCACCAGTACAAAGATACTATGAAAATCCTCGGATCGATAATAGTTAAGTCTAAGGATCCCGACAAGAAAAAACTCATAACCATCAAATTTCTTGACTCGAAGATAATTGATTCAAGAAATGTGATGAGACAAGTCCAAGAGTTTGAACTTATCATGTATATATGATATTCATTTTGAGAGAATGGTCTCATTGAATCTCTCCAAGTGGCTATGATTATTGATAACTTACTACCATCTCGGGAAAAAAAATCAAGAACTATGTACCCTAAGCAAAGGAACTGTAAGAAGATGAAATTTGAAGATCTTATTCTAAGAATGGGAGTAGAGGATGGAAATAAATTATTAGATAACAGAGCAAGCTCTTTTTCAATTGATCATGGGGAAAATTAATATATATGGTTGAACAAGTTGTGAAGTCCCACAACAAAAACTTAAAAAATATATATTTCGTATGACAACAAAGGCATTACTAATAAATTCAATATTGGAAAGACGTGGTTTATGTTGGGTATACGACCAAAGTCCCACATTGACTAGAAATGGCGAGGATCATGGGTATATAAGGATGGACAAATATCTCCATTGGTATGAGGCCTTTTGGGTATAACCCAAGAGCAAATCCATGAGGGCTTAGGCCCAAAGTGGACAATATCATACCAATGTGGAGATAGGTGGTGTCCATAGTCCTTACAAGTGGTATCAGAGTCAGGCCCCAGAGTTAGCCATGATGGATGAATCCTCGAAATTCCGAAAAAAGGTGGTGGGCCCCCAATCAAAAAATGTAATTCATGGATCAGCTCTATTGGTTAGGCGGTGTGCTCCAGATGCTTCATGGACGTGTCCTGATCCCAACATGGTGAAGAGGAGTTGACCTAGAAAGAGCAAGAACTCTCAAGTCAGGTAGTGCTCTCCGGATGCTTCATGGACGTGTCCTGATCCCAACACGGTGAAGTAGAGAATGAAGAATCCTGGTTGGTAGAGAGTGGACGGATGAATGATCGGTTTGAGGGGAGGCTCGGTGGTCCTTTGTTCGAGGGGAGGATTGTTGGGTATACGACCAAAGTCCCACATTGGCTAGAAATGGGGAGGATCATGGGTATATAAGGATGGACAAATATCTCTATTGGTATGAGGCCTTTTGGATATAGCCCAAGAGCAAATCCATGAGGGCTTAGGCCCAAAGTGGACAATATCATATCAATGTAGAGATAGGTGGTGTCCATAGTCCTTACATTTTAAAGAGAAAAGAAAGAGGAGATGGCAAATTGAGTGTAAATAAGGTTATATCCATATTTTGTCTTTTATTCATAACGATTTTGTCTTGTTTTCCTTCGCTCATTTTTTTTTATCTGGAATAAAATAATTAAGTTTTAATTAGGGGTATAATAAGAGAAAATCCTCTTGCAAATTACTGAAACACGAATTTACTTTAACGAGTAAAACTACCGGACCAAATCTTCATCTGCAAATTGAGAAGAGATATTTTCAGTCAAGGGGGGGTGGATCGCTGCCCAAATGGTCAGGTGTGAAGTTCAAAGGGGGACTTCTTCAAAGCTGACAAGTCATACATTTAGCAACTATTTCGTCTTACAATTCATGCTTACTAAGAACGCTCCACTGCTACAATGATTGGTAGGCATTGTACATTTTGAAAATTCAAAGCTCGAGTAATCAAAGAATTTGAACGCCTAATTATAACTTACATTGAATCATCCCAATCAAAATGTTGAAAACAGAAAGGGAACATTATCTCCGGTGCACATGATCAATCATAGTTTCCCACCTAACATCATGCTGCTACTATTTTGTTTCTTTTAAAATTTAAAAGATATAATTTAACTAGTTAAATTTTAATTTTATTATTTTAAAAATTTTCAGTTCAAGTCTTACAAACTTTAAAATTATTAAAGGCTCAACTTTAAATTTTATGGAATTAATCAAAATACAAAACACATAAATTAATTAAAATAAAATAAAAAAAAAAAGACAAGAAAAGCGTGGCCGTAAATTGGCAGAGGCCCACACGGTTTTTTTTCTCTAGAAGGAAGAAGCAACGAGGCACCCTCTACCCCCCTCCTTTTCAGTCCTGTTTTCCGGACTATATCTCAGTAACTTCATGGAAAGTTTTGCCCCGTAAATTGGTCTCGACGAGATATCGACTTTGAAATTTGGAAAATTTGTTCTCATTCGTATCTTTGAATTCGTGAGATGATGACAATGATAGGCGTTGATGGGGAGAGGGAAACTGTGCCCTTTTTTAAATTAATGGCTTTATAAAAATATCCATGATATTACTCGTCCAATATCAATCTAGACTTTCAATGGTTTTTTAATCATATCCATAGATTCTTTGACAACCCTTTATTAAAATTTATTTTAAAGTGAAAATACCATGCATAATTTGCTTGAAACGACTTGGTCAAATTTCCAAAACTTGAGATAATTTGAGATTCATCATCTAGACGTGGCAAAGGCTAATGAATAACACATGCTCTTAGGACATTCATTGCATATTATCTAAATACATTTAACAAATCTCATATTTATTGGATTGAGATGGGAAAAAAAATAAAAAAAATAATCTAATAAAAAAAAATATCAATGACATTAATTGAAGATATTAAATGAGAGTTGTTTTATTATAAGGTTTTTTTTTTGAAGTCATGTAAGATAAACTCTATTGCTATAAAACTGAGAAGTGAAAATTGATTAGCAGTGTGGATAAATGGTTTTAACAAGGACTCTCATCAGCTTGGACTCTTTATGTATTGCCACGATGCAAGAATTTTCTGTAATAGTTTCGGTTTATACTCAAAAAAATTTGCCTTTCTGAATTAGATACAAATTTCTGAAGCAATTTCCTACATATTATTGTGGATGGAACAAATGAAATTACGGAATTACATCAAACATATATTCATTTCGAAATTACATTGTCAGTTGACTGATTCTTGCAATATTTGATCAACCAATTTGGATTCCTCGGAGATCTAGGAAATCTGGTCGAGTCATGACCGGTTAGTCATAGTCCAAAAAATTAAGACTGGTTTCGAAACCGACGTAGCTAAAAACAATGATGCGATAAGGCAATTTTAAACCTCACGAGTCATGTCCATGACAAGTTTCAAAAGGACTTTGTTCGCATGAAGATTATGCAAGAACATGGAGATTCACGCTTTATCTCTAAATTAAATAGATCGCTTCTTGTCGTTTGGGGTAAAATGGGCTCATGTAGCCAGTGTTAAATTTGAATTTCTTTAGTAATTAAAAAAAAA
>Ga0325411_1003812_pt1 | contig 16960 bp, 10 predicted proteins | sample PopdelMetagenome_13_FD_206181 | JGI IMG/M metagenome (GOLD analysis project Ga0325411, IMG submission 206181) | Populus deltoides microbial communities from Bellville, Georgia, United States - Xylem-PdIQD-R4 | ecosystem: Host-associated > Plants > Phyllosphere > Stem > Wood/Secondary xylem...
AAAAATAAAATGGCTGCAACGATAAACCGAAGAAGTTATGTATTCACACACTATATTTTCATAGAGAACATGCCAAGACGCATCGGAAGCAACCTTGAAAAATCAATTTTGGCCTCTTGAATCAGTCGCCACGCCCTCCTAAGACCTAAGACGAAAGAGTGGCTGACATGCTGCAACAACATTCATCTGTGTATTTTTTTTTTAATTTTTTTGATTTATTAAAATACTTAAATAACATCATCCCTATTCATTAATTACAAAAAAAGCAAAAAACAAACACAAATACCCTTCAACCTGAGGGTTAAATTATTTGAAATCATAAACGTCATTAGTTAGTTTTTTTTTTAATTTCAAAGTAAGTAAGTTATTTTACTGTGTATTTTTTCTATGAAAATACAAAAGTAACCCTTATTAGAAGTTAACAAAATTATTTCTGGCAGTGATGTAAATTTATTATACAATTAAAACACAAAATACACGTCCTGTATCCACAATAAATTTCAAAAAACCTAAATTGTCCTAATTCAAATTCTATTTTACTCTTAAACAGTTACCGAAGAGTTGTTTTTTTAAAAAAAAGTCAAGAAAGAGAGAACACTATTCTTGTCCAAAGTGTGTCATGTTTTCTCCTTCTCTTAGAGTTTTTTTTTTTAATGACTTGCTGGTTCAGGGAATGCAAGTCGAATTGTGGTTTGGATTCAAAGTTAGCAGCAGAAAATATTAAGTTCTTCATCCTGTTCTAACTGTTCTGTTCGAGCTAGTTACGAGCTGTTGCAAATTTGTGGTCCTTAATTATCTGACTGTAGAAACTAGTTCATGCGGAAAAGTATGCTTTACAAGGATTATCATTTTTAGTCTTCCTAATTTTAGCAACTTGGCCTGTTGTTCAAACTAGCAAGCGTTGCCCTTTTACAACTTTAAGATCCTACAAACAGCTTGGCTTGTCTCAGGGATGGCGATTGCTAGCCTAGTTATGATTCCTACACTGCAGGCTTGGATGGATAGGACTCCTGGACATTGTGTTCCTAATTTTTGTGCTTTTGTTGTCCTTGGCATAATTCTATTTAACATGTTATATAGATTCCCTTCCATTAGTATTTTCCATTCAACTTCGAGCGCTAATCTCGCTTGCTTATGCAAAATATATCATGTTACTTTGTCCAAAGAGATCAGATATTAGATTTGTCTTGTCTATTTGCAGGATTCTTGTTACAAGGTAAGGACACTGACATGGGAGGATACTAGCTCCAAGAAAAAAAAAATCTCCAGTGACAAACTAAAATACACACATAGCCAAGAGAATCTTTGTGGGTTTTAGCTTTATATACCTTGGAATTGCACTATGTGAAAGGTGGAGAGAAAAACCTCAAATATTAGGAAGAGAAAAATTCACAGAAAGCAAAAAATGGGACCAAGAAAGAGAGGGCTATATCATCTTTCACCATCCATAGAAAACAAAGAGAATCAAAGAGATCTTGCCTTTGGATGAGGCCAGGTCCACCCATTTCACTATTCTATATGGCTTGAAAACGAAGGCAGCCTGAGGCTCTTGATAATCCAAGAACAAGAGGATGCTGTGAAGGTGTAAGCAGCCTCTAGTGGTCCCCGGCATGTTGCCAAAACCAACAATGAAAGGCTCCTTTCTTATTAATTAAGATTTGACTATTGGGAGGTATGTCTGTTAATAATGTACATGCAAGACATAAACTCTTCATAGGCACAGAACACACAACTGCATGTGAAAATTCAAGCTTACTGTTTCACATTTTGGTCACCTAAACCATTCAAATGATGCCAAGATTGTAACTTGTTACCAAGAGAAGAAACAAGATGATAAACCAATTTGAACACCCTACATTTCAAGTCTCCAAAGGATATTTTTCTAGGCCTTTTTACCAGTTTGGTGACCAAAGGATACTTTCATAAAGATGGTTCTGGTTTGTTATCTAAAACAACACAAAACAATAGAAATACTTGAAAGAAACCTAAAGCTTAAGTTCGTGCCTAGTCCTTTTCTTTTTCTCTGAAATGAGTAGTTAATGTACTTCTGTATCTGCATAGCATTCTTGTCATCTTGTCTGGAATTGTCCATACTGGTATTGGGTTCATAGAGCTCTTGTAGTTAATGCATGGACTTGGTAAAGCACCGAAGCCGTTACAGCTTTGGTAATGGTACATATCTCACATGTCACCCACTTTTGTTTTCAAAAACATAGAAAATTTCTTACTCTGCATCATTTTATCAGATATCTACAAAAGGGAATTAAGGTAAGCAACTTGAATTAGGGTCATTATCATACTAGATCATTGTCTTTTTCGTTGCCTGGAAAGAAGAAACTTGTCAAATCGTTAGGAATTGATGGTTAATGGGAGTATTTAGTAATTTAAATGATCTCATACGGGGGATTAACTTCGTAGTTAATGAGGTGTGTTTCTTCCTTAAGTGCATTGTAAACGACATATCTTGGATCGGGATGAAAGAGGTGGGCTTTGTCCTCCCCAGAATTCCACCTAATCGTGAGAGAGAGAGAGAGAGAGAGGCATAATGATCCATCATAAATGCAATATATTAATGTACGTTAGGGCATGAAAACCACTCTAACGAATTCATGCTTCTTATTCTCAATTTATTGCCTAATTATCAAAGTATCAATCAATCTTATATATTATTCTGCTCTAAAGGAAGCTGAGAAGGTCCGCCGCAGGCTCATGTCCGCTGGTCTTAATTAAACCTGTCACTCATGTTCATCCAACAGAGGGACAACTTGCGCCACAGGACTAACCAGGACAGGTTTTGGTGTAAATTACAAGCAACTTGTGGCCTTTCTAAACATGTTTTGAGTGATGAATATAGTGCAAGTTATAATTTATAAGTTAAAAGTTAAAATTTTTAATTAAATCAAGATTTTTATAACTATATATATATTTATAACTTTCTTTAGTCAAGAGTAAAAAATACAGCTTGAATCATTTTGTAAAAGTTATAAGAGTTCGCAACTATAATTATAACTTTCTTCAGCCAAAAGTAAAAAAAATTAGGAGAAACTAGTCGATGTAAAGGCCACGAGAGCAGGACCTTAGGTTTCTATCCCTTCATTCAGTCTAAGTTTCATTGCCCTACCAATGCTTAAATTGCCTTCAACCCTAATTCTTTGGTCCCCCCCTCTATCGCGATCGACCATTACGGTGCAAGGAAATCATTATGGCGTGATTGCTATGTATACATTGCGAGAAAGAGAAGGCTTTGATGTTAATAGATATCGATTTTATTCATACTATGTCGAAAGTATACATACAACTATATACGTCATGTACTTAGAGAAGTAAAAGAATCAGGACCAAAGGCAATGTGAATAAAATCTTCTTCAGGAATTGTATAAATTGATATTCTGATTCACATCTCCATCTTCAGATTGCTAGCTTCAATAGAACCTGTAAAAGTTAGACAACATTTAGAATCCATTGCCAATCTTGGTAGAATACGAGTCATCACATTGTGCGATTTGAAAATGGGAGGCAGGGGAATTTAGGAACAGGAAAACCCAAACTCGTTATCCAATGGTTTCTCTTTCATCCAACTAGTAAATTAAATTCCAACATGATAAACAATCATAAGCAGCAAGAACTATTTTATTGTAAGAATTATAGACTTCGCCATGCATTTACCAAGGGACCCATTTTGTGCCATCAATTGGCAAGAGATCGATGGCCATGATTTATTTACACAGCCAAAATGCTTTGCAACTTTGAGTGGTTTTCCTTTATAAAGAAAGAAATGTGGGAAACTTAATAGTCATGAAAAAGAATCAGCGGCTTCGATCATTTGCAAGAATTGATAGGAAGTTCCCTGTGACCAACTTTCTCCATCTCTATCACGAAGACTCATTTCAGTCCCAAAGCAAAATCATTAACTTTTGTGGGGTTCTCTACGCTCTCCATCATTGGTACTTAAAACTCACTTTGCTTTGTTTTTTAGCCTTATGGATTTATCAGATTAATAAAGTGAAGATAAAAAAGACATGATAATTTTATCTTGCCTGTAAATGGCTGAGTTGGGAAGGATGTTTGTCTTCCTTGATCAAAAGCTAAATTGTAAAGATTTTGTAGATCAGCATCCCAAGCTGGTGGGGGATGGGCTTGCTGCAAGATAAGTAGGATAAGATTAGAAGAAACTAAACCATAGAAATTAGAGATAAATGGACAGAAATAAAAAGTGAACAAAGGCATTACAGTGAAGCAGGATGAGTCAAGAAATGTTTCAGGAATAGATTCAGGAGAACTGGTGGTCCTTTTAAGCCCCATATCAGGAGGATCTATCCCCATATCCAATCCACAGCATGTAACTAATTGTTGTTGTGCTGGATTAAACTGAAGGTATGCAGGATTAGTCATATCTGATGACATCCCAATGGTGGGAAAATTGACTGAACAAGCAGGAAAGGCCTGCTGATTGAAACAAAAAGGAGTTCATCAGTAACAAATATATAAACTACTAACAAACACTTGAAGTTTTTGTTTGGTTGCTAAATGTACCACTCTGAGAAAAGATACTTTACCTCTCTGGCAAATAAGTTGTCAAAGTTGAAGTCAAGCCTTGGATTTACAGCAGCTAGTTTCATTGACAAGAACTGTTCCAGAATTTGGGACAAATAAATATTTTTGAAGAACAATAACCACACAAATATTATCATTAGAGAATTACCATTGATTACTAATTACCTCTACTTGTCTCTGAAGTGATTGAACATAGTTAATGATCTCATCAAGCATGCCTGCCTTACCAGTGATTTTGTTACACCCTGGTACCAAATCTTGAAGATACTTCATTCTTTCACTGATTTTTTCCCTCCTCACCTGCATAACACCCCACAATATATGCTACATATTAGACAGGATTTCTCAATAAAATCTGCAGAGCAGAGGAAAAAGGGGTTGATCAAAACAGTAAAGAAAATATTAAAATCCCTACTCACTCTTTCAGCTAAGCTGTGGCTATCAGTAGCTTGACCGCGACGTGCCCTGACATGAATGTAATCCGGCTTTTGAACCTCAGTTACTTTGGAATTGTCCTTTGAATTGCCAGCAGAACTTTCTTTGTTACTGTTATTGTTTTTGTTGGTGTTATTGTTGCGACTGTTTTTGTTGTTATTTTTCTCTGTGATCTTTGACTCTCCTTCCTCTGCACATCCTTTGATCCTTTTGTCCCTGGTGTCTTCTTCTGCATCAACCTACAGTACCATACCCCCCAAAAAGAAAGTTTTATTAATTATTCCAAGAAAATCAATCAAACAATTGAATTCCTTGAGATACTTTGCTTGATGTTTTCATTTCAACTTGAACAAAATTGTAAGCAGAACAGAATAAAAACAACATACATAACAATGGAAACAATTCTGCAGTGAGAAATCAAGATTTTGTACAACGTTTCAAAGAAACGATGATCAAACACACACCAAAAAAGAAATAAAGAGAAAAAATAAAACAGAACTTTGAGTTGTTTTGTATATTATCAACCTTTCTCTTCTTGGAACTCTCTCTTCCAACCCCGGAATTAATCTTATCTGACACAACAGACTCTGAGCCTTTCACTGTAGCCGCTGCCACAGCAGCGACAGCCGCCGGCGGGCAGCTAGAAGTCCTTGAAATGGCACCATAATTCAACTCAAAACCTGACCCATTATCATACAGCGGGCCAACACCAAGCCCCACAACATGGTCATTATTCCAACCATTATCCACCAAACCCGGGTCAGGTTTCACAGACCGGGTCACCACTTCACTTAAACCACCCTCATGAAACCCAGCTTCTTGAAACACACCGGTCAGTTCAGTAAAATAACTAATCTCTTGCTGTTGTAGTTGAACCTGTTGCTGCTGCTGCTGTTCTTGTTGCCATTTGATACAAGCTCTTTGTCTCTCGAGCACTGTTATGTCAGTACAGTGCAACATATTCTCTCCACCACCAGCTGGTAACAATGCTCTATTGATCATCAGTTCCCCAAGAAACCAATTCAAGAAAAAAAAACAAAGAAAGAAAGCTTAAAAATCTATAATAATGGGTACCGTAAATATAGTATAGAGGTAGAGTAGTAGTGTGGCACAGCAAATGTATAATATTGAATGAAGGGTACGTGTATATTTATTGTTGGGGGTGGGGGGGGGGTGTTTAGAGGAGTGAAGGGGAAAGAGAAGAATGAGGTAAAGGAAGGGAAAGGGAGGGTGGGGTATATATAAATGGTAGAAAAGGGAGGGTGTGGTGGCCGGAATCTGACAGTCTACTGGGCTGGAGCTGGAGGGTTAATTAAGAGAGAGAGGTGGAAATGTTGTTGCAGAGAGCCATCGAATGTATCCATAACCAGAGGCCGTGGGCAGTGGGGTCCACTGACATGACTGCCACGTGGTGGTGTCCGAAGAGAGAAAGAAAACGGCGATGGGGGTAGATTGATGGATATTGTATGATCAAAGATTAGATTAGAAAAGTCTGTTCCGTTGTGGATACACGGGAACACTGTAATGGGGTTCGAGCACGTAATACACTATGCTTAATTAAGGAAGTTAGAGTCAAAGGTTGTTTATGGATGATGTGACTGTTTAATGTTTAAACTTGATCACTGGTACTGTTTAGTGGATACACGGGAAACACTGTTTAATGTTTAAACACTGTAGTGTGGATACATATGAGGTGTAAGAGTGGGTGTGTATTTATATATATACTAGGATATTAGCATGTGCAGGTAAATAATGATTTTTAAAAAATATAAAATAAATATGAAAAGTATAGAGAATATTTTAATTATTTTAAATGTATCGATCATGTTAAACTCAAGAACCTTAAATCTGGCTACAAAGCTGCATCTAATAGCATTAGATCTGGCGAGCATACCAGATCCAATAGTCTTAGGTATGCCGGCCACTCAAACCCAAAAGCTATTGGGTCTGGCGGGAATGTCAAATCCAAAAGCATTGGGTTTGCTGTCGAGCCAAATCCAATATGCTTGGGTCTGGTGGCCAAGCTAGCTCAATATCATTAGGTATGGTTGTATAGCCAGACCCAATAGTATTGGGTTTGAAATTGTATTGCAAAATATTTTTAAGAGTATTTTTTACAAGAAAATCATTTAAATAAGTTTTTTATTATTATTTTTAACAACATCACTTCAAATTTTATATATACCCCCACACACACACTCAAACAATGCATCAATATAATATTGTTTCAAGGTAAATACACCTTTAAAATACAAAAACAAACAAATTTTAAAGAAAATATGCATTGAGTTAAAAAAAAATGCAAAGATTATAAATATAAAAATGTCATTGGGTCCGGCTAGGCAGCCAGGCCCAACTTGATCCAAAAGCATTAGGTCTGTCTGCCGAACCCGACTCAATAGCATTAGGTCTGGCTGCGAAGCCAAACCCAATATCCATGGATTTGACTGAGGAGCCAGACCCAATAACATTAATTTTTGTTGTTGAGTCAGACCCAATATATATGGGTCTGGCTGTGCAGCAAGACCCAATATCCATGGATTTAACAGCCAAGCCAGACTCAACAATACTTTTTGATTAAAAAAACAAAAAAGATAATGTCTCTTAGTGCTGTAGTGTTATTTACAATGCCAACACTTTATGACAGCCAAGCTAGACCCGAATGCTATTAAGTCTGGCTTGGCTACTAGACCTAGCAATACTTTTTGACTAAAAAATAGAAACCCAACAGCACTTTTGGACTGAAGAAATAGAAAAGACAACGCCCATTGGTTCTATAATGTCGTTCATAATGCAAACACTCTATGTCTACAATATAGTTCACGATGCAATGAGTCTATGTACATAATACATGCACAATGTTTTTCCCATGTGTATTTCGTGGGGCTGGCAGCCAAGCCAGACATAATACTTTTTGACCTAAAAAACAGAAACTTAGCTACACTTTTTGACTAAAAAACAAAAAAGTCAACATCCCCTTGTGCTACAGTGCAAACGCTCTATATTTGCATTGTGGTTTACAGTACAATGAGTCTATATATATAGTACACGCATGATATTTTTTCCATGCGTTTTTATAATCATTTCATTATTGTTGTTGATAGCATCTTAAAAAAAAATTAGTTCGAATCATTTTTTATAATAAGGAAAAAAAAACATCTTCATGCATGGCTTCACTGAAATGTTAAATTTTAACTAATTAAATTTATTTTTTAAAATTCAAAATTTTAGTAAACTACAAAAAACAATCAACAATACACGATCTCTAGTACATGAACTTGTCCAAATTTTTGTAGGGAAAAAAAGTTGGTACACAAAAATCACCATAAAATATACCATATGCGTTGGTTTTTTTTTTTTAATAGCGTTGTAAGTTAAAATTTTTGATAAAATAACATCGTTTTAAAAACATTTAATGAAATAACACGTTTTTATATTATCGTGCTTTTAAAGTGCGACATTTACTAAACATCAATATTCCTAAGTGCAACAATTTAACATGTAGCTTTACTGACAATCATTTTACTCAACCGATCGGACGATTGGATCCAGTTATATAAATCAGTTGACCATTTCATGCAAAAAACATAATTTTATAAACTTTTGCTTCCAAATATATTTTATGAGTTAAAATATATATTTTTTTCCAACTTGTAGACCCATATTGAAATCTTAAAAAGATATTGTTCATATAGTAGTTGTCTTCTATTTTTCGTTTTTAATTATTTAGTCAGGCTTGTAATTATGAGTGATTTTGAGCGGTCAGGTATGAGTTTTTCATAACTAGATAAGAATATACTCGAGATGTGTTATGTGAATAACCTAATAGATACATTTATAGATCAGTGAGATTAGGTTCAGGTCTAAGATGAGATGTGGTCGCACAAGGTTAGGTATGAGTTTTTCATAACTAGATAAGAATCTACTCGAGACGTGTTACATGAATGGTCTAACAAATACATTTATAGATCAGTGAGACATCAATTAAGATTTTATTATGGTTTCCCGGTCACAATATTTAACTATATTGCAATTCAGAATTACAATGTCTAAAAATATGTTATTTAGTTAAAACTTTACTATTATATTAACTTTCTATTTTTTTATTTTGTATGTTAATCGAACGAATTTATCCATCTATGTGTGGGCAGCATGCACGCATTACAACAAAATTAGACGAGCAATTTATCTTTGAGCAGGAGCAAGGGTGTAGGTGTTCCTTCCGGCTTTCAATTAAAAATGCTTAAACTCATGTCATTCATTCATCCACATGTAAAACGTGTTTTCCTTTCAATTAACCTCTCGAAATTTCTTTCATCAAATTGGGATCTATGCCATCCCAGGTCTCAATTAAATACTAGCAACTCCCACATTATTTCAAAGCTCGAGGGAGTTTTAAATTCAGGTTTAATGATAATATCTTTAATTTAGTTATTTTTTTTTGTTAATTTTTTTTTAATTTAACCTTACCAGGTTTGATTTAAAAAATGAACTATTATATCTTTAAATTTCTTAAAAATTATGTCGAGTTATTATTTAATATTTGATATTACAGTAATGATTGTTTTTAAAAATATTTTTTTTACTTGAAAATATATTAAAATAATATTTTTAATTTTTTTAAAAAATTATTTTTTATATTAATAAATCAAAATAATAAAAAATCAAAATATTAATTTAAAACAAAAAAAAATTATTTTTTTTCTTTCAAAAACATACCAATCACTACTTTTAAATCTAGCTGTACGGTATGATGTGAATGGTTAGCTAACTAGCACTAAGAGCGTGTTTGGTAGTGTCGTTGCGAGTACTTTTCAAATAACTTTTCGTGCCAAAATGCATGTCAATGATATTTTTTTATTTTTTAAAAATCATTTTTGACATCAGCACATCAAAACGATTCAAAACATACAAACCATATTAAATTTTAGTAAAAAAAAAAATCAAATTTTTTGGGAACACAGCCGCAACCGCGTTCCCAAACGGTGCCTTAGCTATTTTTTTTTTTTAGAGGGTGGTAAATGTTGTTTTGTAAATAATTATTTATTTTTCATGAAAAGATTATTTATATATATATATATATTTTTTATTTTTTTGATACACTAGTATCGAAATTAATTTTTTTAAAAATAGTTTTTTAAAACAAATTAATACTACCATACTCTTAATATCCCCTTTGAAAAAAAAGAGTAGTTGCGTTACAGACAAGCAAGAGATCGATGTTACTCAACATCAATAAAGAAGAAGAAATCACAGTACAAAAAACACGCATGACTAGGGAAAAAGAATGAAAAGACAGAGAGAGGGAGAGAGATCATCTTTTTCTGGCCATGTTTTTCTCATTTAATTTTTGCACACACCTCGTCCGATAGGAAGATGTTTATAAAAATAATTCATAAAATCATTAGTATAATAGATGTGGTTTTGAATATTAGATCAAATCCCAAGCATTTTATTCATATACATAAATAATTCAGAAAATATAAATTGTGTGATTTTGTTTTATTCAATAGACAATAAAGGAAAATACATGGTATTAAAAAATATCACTACTATACAAGTGAGCTGGTTTGATGGTTAAGAGATTTTACTATTTAATTTTGATTATCATACTTGCATTTTTTATTTTTTATTTTTTTAAAAGAAAAGGCTCAATCGCCTCATAATGGCATTACGGGCTCTACATGTTTAACTTTGGGTTCTATTGGGCCCGTGAAGGATGGCGGTCAACCAGGCCCGGGTTACGTCTCGACCCACATGCACGCTTACACTTGTTGATTAACCAGTGCATTCTGACCTGACGTGGAGAAACGGGGTGTTTGATTTTTCGCATGGGCAGGTGGTAAAGGAAATCACGTGTGAGAGATTGCGGAGGAGATAGAGAGAGAGTAAAGGCAACATAAAAATGCCCAGTGAAAGCTTAAATAACCACTCGTGAGAATCACGTGTCTTATGTATTGGTTGTTTGAAGGTTGTTTTTGTGTGAGAAGCCTTCTGGAGACTCAATTACGTCATGGCATGCGATGTCACCTCAATTACCTTCATCTAGTTTTAGCTATTAATTTATTATAAATTGATTTTTAAATATTTTAATTTCTATTTTATTTTATGATAAAAATAATCTACATGGAATGAGAAGCTCACTCTTATCTTGTATTTATTTTTAAAAATATAAAACACGTGGAAAATGATTTAGTTTTTTAAAAATTTATATATATCGAGTTAAAAAAATATAAAAATCAGAACAACCAGAGCAGATAAAACAGGAGTTTCCGTCCCTAACTTGCATTAGCCATGGCCAGCTAGTTAAACCGATACAAGTTCAAGATGATCTAGAGGAACACTTGGAAAATGATTGGTCAAGAAAGACGGTTGAATTAGACACCAATCCTAGGTTAGAACAGTGACATGAAATATATAACAGCGTACCAGATATATTATGGTTGTGTTTTTTGTCACAGATCCACACCTAATATATAAAACCTTCGAGGATTTGAAATCTTGTTGAGCACGTATAATATGTCAAGGGATCCTTGTATGATCGTCTGGTCATTGTAACGAGAGGTAACAAAAAAACCTTTCAGTGAAACGACACGGGGCTGCGTTTACATGGGCTAGTTGTCTCGACATTAGAGCTGTCTCTCGTATCATTTTTCTAAAGTAAACATCACATACTGTGCCATAACATGTCACTTGCATGGCGAGACCTTAACAAATTTAACACGAACAATCATGTGCTTTATTATTATTATTATTTTTTTTCTTTTTTGGTCAATATATTAACAGTATATTGGAGCCCAAATCAAGCTTCAAGCGATATGGGGAGGTAAGGGTTTACAAGATATAATTTGGCTAGGTGATCAGAACAATTCCAGAGAGGATGAAGGCAACTTCCATTATAACCTACCGGGTCCCCTCGCCCTCCATATTTCTCCTCCTTCGACTTTATTATTAATCAGCAAGTCTCTCCTTATCCCCTAGCTAGTTGCTTAAACTTACACATGGAGGACGTCTTGTATTATACCACAACTAAAGGCAAATGGGACCTATCTTTGTCACTCTCATTTCTCCCATCACTTTCTTCCGCGTCTGGATCGATAGAAAACTACTCTTTTGTTGCCCATTAAGTTTTTGGTGGCTTTCTTTACCTCAATCAAGCTGTTTCTACTTTATATTTGGGGGTTTGGGTTTGACTTATGCAGCCACAACTACAGTGTATTCTATCCGAAAATGCTTTTCCTTTAGGGTGCAGCATAGCTCTGCACGATCACATGAATACTCCTGATCATACGATATTAAATATTAATTTAATTAAGGGTTTTTTCTTGCTGATTTATGAAACGACAATATTTAGCTAGAAGTGGGATTTTGTTCTTTTCTAGCAAATTCCACAGGCAAACAACGTACATTGAAAATGGAAAATAATTTATCTTACGGTCATTTTTTAATTTCTTTATACAGATCGGTTGTGATCTTATGATATATAATAATTGATAATTAATTAAATATGCAATTGTATTGACCTTATCAAGAATCATGGATTCTACAAATGATTACACATCCTCTCAAAACATCATTTTATCTGCATTTAATTACATGGCATATTTTCTTAATTAGTTGCCGGCCCTAATTTTCTTTCACTGTATATATACTCAAAATAAAATAATATGTCTCGTTTTTAATTAAAGATAATCCGATATTAATTTATGGCTCCGGATTAAGGTTTTTCAATGGGTGCTGCCCCGCCTTCATTTCTCGTTCCGAATACTCTTGTCCTCCCCTCCTTCCCTGCCTTGACTTAAAAGACCTCCAAAAAATGATGGTGAGTTTTCTGCTCACCCTTGTCTGTAAAAGGATATATCCCGTTCTGGCATAGAATATGGATTTTCTTTATTTTTAGTCTTTCAACTTTAGGAATTACCGGATACTATAAATTTCATAAAAGAGATGAGATGGGAACGTGAAACCTTTTTTTTTCTCCGTTTTAATAATTATTCTCTTTCACAATAAAAAAAAATAATTTATTTTCAATCAAGTATGAAGTAGGCTTTGTTTGTGGGTATATATACATTCTCTATATCTGAACCTCAATAAAAAAATCATCCTCGATTACAATTAGCAAGCTAACCCACGTACGTACTGCTGCCTTGGACTAAACCCTCGAAAGAGGTGAACCATGGATTATTATACAATGCAACCAAACTGATCGAGGTACGTTGCCACTATAGAATTCATAGATGTCTGACCTTCGAGTAAGGTAACAGGCATCGATCCCACTTTTTCCATGGACAGTTTCATCAGGTTGCCACAATAGAGAATTTATAGATGTCTGACCTGGGAGTAAGGTAACTGACATCCCACTTTTTCCATGAACAGTTTTATCAGCTAATTGAAAAATACAAGCACCATTACTAATTGACACTCGAGAGATAATATTGAAGGTCCTCCTATCCTATCTTTCAATCGAAACAATAATGGAGGGGAGAGATACATATATAATGGGATGGGTAAGGAAGCATTGAGGCAATGAAAGATTGCAGAAGATCCGATGTAAAGGAAATCCTAGCTCTTGCAGATCCTCTCGTCTCTATTATAAGGTCTCGAGTGTGTATGTGTGGGTGTGAGAGAGAAATGTTGGGTTCTTTGGAAACTGTTCTGTCTTTTGCTCCATTACCAATCATATACAGACGAATACCATGGGCCCGGTATTTTTTTAATGAATCAGTGTGTTCTATTTTTTAATCTGTTTACTTTTTTTTCGTTTTTGAGGCCAGAGGATGGGAGTTGTGATTCAATGTGGTTGTGGAAAAAAGAAGAAGAAGAAAGAAGATGCACGGGCTTCCCAATTACCCAAAAGAACTAAACATTATGGAACATATTCGACTTTGTTATAGATCCGATTCTCAAAAATAAATATATTTGTGGTTACTGGTTATAATTACATTAATTATAACTTCCGCTAAATATAACTTGAAATATTTTTTTTATTATTATAATAAAAAAGATTCAAATTCGATATTTTTTGAGAAAAATATGAATATTCGTTAAGTAATATGTTGAAAAAATTATAAAATATTTAGAGTTAATGTCTGTTTGGAAGTGTGGTTGCGGTTATTTTTTAAAGTGTTTTTCGTGCAGAAATACATCAAAATAATTTTTTTTATTTTTTAAAAAATTATTTTTGAAATTAGCGCATCAAAATAATTCAAAACATATAAAAAAATTATTTTTATAAAAAAATTAATTTTTTTTTGAAAAAACTGGCTCAACTGCATTTTCAAATACTAAATATGAGTTCTTGCAAACGTAGTCACCGAGTGCTTATTAAAAATCTATACATCCATCTTTTGCTCAAATGATATATATATATATATAGCATAATTTATAGGCAAATTTGCCTATTTATTCACACGGCTGCAAGCTTTCTCTTTCATATCTCATCTGGTGTCAATTTGCCTCTCTCGAACACTACCTAATCTTGAAGAAACACCAACAAACCATGGACACGCCTTTATAAGATGTTCAACTCTTTGTGCATTTCATGAGATAATCAAGTGCTAAGCAAGAAAGATGACGCATTGCAACATTTCTTCCTTGCCTCTTACCATTATAAAGATTCTATATTAAAAGCTGCATGTCCAGAACAAACGATATGTTTACATCATTTTTTCTACTCTATAAAAGAATGGAACTCGAAACTTTGTTGGGAAGCAATCTTTCTCAGCGACGACAAGGTTTCAATCTTCCTTCTAAATAAATAACAATATATTGCCAAAAATAATTAGAATTAGGTTACATTAACAGTAAGCGATCCACCCCAAAATAATACATTTATAGTTATCATGGTCGCGATCAGAGTAATATCTACCTAGCAGAAAACAGAACCACCAGTTTGTCAAAGAAACCAGCTTCAAGCTGCATAGTCAGCTTGGAAAAGCATCTATGTGTATATATATATATATATATATATATATATATATATATATGGAATTTGTGTGTATATGCATAAGTTTGGTTCCTAATTCCTTGATCAATCCAACAACCTGACGTACGTGTGATGCCAATATGTACAGAAAGCTCAATCTTTTGTTGTGTCAGTTGCGTGTTCTTAGATGTATGCCCTTCCAAAATCTTCTCTTCTAGGACACGATCGAGCAAGATTAAATGCATCGATGTACTAGATATATATCCTTCTTCATTTTAACATATTGAACACTAGAGATGATGATATTGTACAAGTTTTTATGAAGGTTCGGCTCTATTTACTTGAACAGAAGTGGGTACGAAGGAATTTGCACCTTCATGGAGGCAAAGATGAAAATGAATAAAAAAAAATATATTTGATTTAATCGGGTATAAAATAAGTAGAGTATCCTGGACTCGGTGAATCTCTGTACCCGAATGTGTGTGTATATATATATAATTTACTATATTTATCTAAAATAATTTGAATAATTTTTTTAAATGCTTTGTGGCCATCATCCTAATGGCTTCATGAGTTTAATTTTTGATGCACCCTTTAACTATTCCCAATAAAATTTGGATGATCCTATTCATGAATAATAAATAAATTAAAGGATTTATCATTGCTTAATTAGATCATTTATTTTCTTCCATTAGAAAAAGTTCTTCGTAAATCGTAATTATTTGCACGTCATGATCAACCTTAATTATCGAACATGGGGTTCGCCAAAATTTTCGTATCTTCCTCCTTCTCAATAGTCTCCGGGATCTTACAGTTACCATTACTCCTGAGCTTTGGTCAATGGGACACAAAAAATGAGAAATAAAACGAGAAGTGATTGAACATTTGAACCTCAATTTCAATTCTCCTACCATTACCTTGTTCCAAGTCAAGAATTATTGCTTACCTGAAAACAAAGAAAGTCATCATGTACATGAATCCTGTTTCTTTTCCCCATTCATTGTATGATCCAAACAGGTTATAAATGGGGTGCGGGAACAGAGAAAAAGTTAGGTCCTGTTAGCTTTCACAGCTCACACCAGCATCTTCCTCTCTTTTCACCTATAATAATATAATGAAAGCTATTTATGTGCCCTACGAAACAAACGTACGTGGCTCTCCATTTCAAATGACATGTAGATGTAATAACTTGGAAATATCTTTATAGGTTGTGTGTTTTTTTTATCATTATAATTATTTTTATATCAATTTTTATGTTAATCATAATCGTTTTTATTTAATTAAAAATAACTATCAATTTTAATATGAAAATATTCATGAAAAGTTGTTTCTTTAACCTTATTAAGGTGGTGATTTTTGCTTAATTTTTTTTAAAAACACACTGGCCCTTTAACCATCAAACAAATTGATGGTTATACTTTAATTAATTAAGAGATAATGTAATCATTTCATCATAATATAAATATTTTTTAAAGATTGTACAAGGTTATTTTAGTAATTAGATTTTTTAATGCACAGTTAAATTACCAGGTAACTCTTGAATAAAATACTTCAATGCTTTCTGCACAAGTGTATAACAATATAATCACTATATTATTCTTACCATTTGAATTTTTTAAACCTTGTTTTCAGGGACTTGATTTTAATTTTATCATGGTTTATTTTCCTAAATTACTTTAATTTGGCCGCGGCAACGCGCGGCAAGATATCTAGTTTTAATACTAGTTAATTCCTGTTCTCTATGGCAGAGGGAAAGTAAGTGGGTCTCACCAAAATGAGACCATCAGATGGGCCCTAACGGACCCAGATAGATTGTACATCTGGGCCTAGAAGAGTGTGGTTTTCTTTTTGTGATGGCAGACATTCAAGTAGAAAGATGGTGAAAGCAACTTATCAGGACTCTGAGTTCGTTGTCCAATGTCTACCTTTTGGCCCCATTATTTGTGGAATGTCTGTGTATGTGCTTCCAAGATTAGCCGTAGCTCGAGTTTTCACCTTTCAGGTTTTCTTTTACAGTATGTGAATTTTATCTTTACCTTTTTTTTT
>Ga0325411_1003813_pt1 | contig 16960 bp, 14 predicted proteins | sample PopdelMetagenome_13_FD_206181 | JGI IMG/M metagenome (GOLD analysis project Ga0325411, IMG submission 206181) | Populus deltoides microbial communities from Bellville, Georgia, United States - Xylem-PdIQD-R4 | ecosystem: Host-associated > Plants > Phyllosphere > Stem > Wood/Secondary xylem...
TCTCTATCCTTTAGGTAACCCATAAATAAATTCCATAGTAATATTCTCTTGCTTCCACTTAAGTATAAAAAATGGCTATAACTGTCTCACAAGCTTTTGATGTTGTACTTTCAATAAAGGCACACTCTATACTTAGCCACATATTCTGCAATTTCTCTCTTTAGTTTTGGCCACCAATAAAACTCTTTCAAATCATGATACATCTTAGTACTACCAGAATACACTACAAGTTTGGATTCATGAGCCTCGCTCAACACTTCACCATTCAAGTTCTTATCATCAAGCAAATACACTCGTCTTCCTATTACTACTGTCATGACATGCATGATGTTGAATAACAAACATACTTTCTAGAATGAAAGAAGTTTTTGGTTTAATCATAAAGTTATGATTTGAGAGAGTCGTTACATAGTATCATGGTCACTAGGAAACCTATAGTCTACGAGAGTTTTGGTAAGGGGACTAGTTATATAAAGGGAAGATGCATTATCCCCAATGCACCCTACCTAAGGTAAGCTGCATTATTGAATGATTATTTTTCTAGGTCATGTTTTCATTCGTTGGTCTTGCCTAATGTTCAAGGCAAATCTTTATTCGTGAGGAAGTCTCTACCTTATTAAGTTAAAACCTAACCGTTCTAAGACCCAAATTTTATCATTGCATTTATTTCCTATTTTTATATCTTTAATATTTGAGTGTATACTTTACAGTGTAATCTTATACCTCCAAATATTAAAGTCTACAACTAAATCCTAAAGGGATCTCAAGGTAAGGATCACTAGTATTCGTTCCCAGATCTTCTTTTTGGTCGAGGAATTCTTGGATCTTAGGGTTGACTTTGCCAAATGGTTTGTCGTGCCCCTAGTAACGGGCTTGGACTTCTTGTTTTTTTTTTTCATGTGGTTTTAAACACCATTATCATATTCATTATTTTTTACAGCATGCTCAAACTTTGTAAATTTCTTCATACCCTAGCTTTGTTTGCGCCGCTTGATCATTGAGTATTATTTTGTGTATCCTTAGGGTTAAACTTCTTTTATAGTCCTCATACTTACCTCTAGTATGGGTTATTAGTTAGGGTTAATTTTCAAGGAAAATTTACTAAGCTCAAACGGGGACTGCAAATGATATTTTTGAGTATTGTGAAAGGATTATCAAGGATAACCTTTTCTCATTTCAAACACATGCGTTTAGGATTAGCAAGATCTGCTTTCCTTCTTTGTGGTTAAATTAGACATTCAAAAATGGTTTTTTTATTATGATTATGAATCGTTATTCATTTAACTAAAACTCAGCTTCAAAGTTATTTTATGGCATTTAATTTGTTTTTCATGTTTTTAAGTGTTTAGTCACCTCACTATAGGATCATTTGAATTCTTAAAAATCGCTTATTAAAAACAAACACCAATTTGACATCTATATTTGTACTAATAACTTTGATTTCCAAAAAGCCTTTCTGAAAACAAAGTTTTTAAGCTTATAAGATCATGTAGAGTTTTTTAGAGAAAAGGAAAATATATCAAAGAATTCTTAGCCAAACTATAATTTTTATTGATTGATAGACAAAGTACATTATCCATAGCACTTCTTTATGATATCAAACTTTACAAGTTTTGGGAGATCACCCCCATCCATCTTGTAAAATTAAGGCTCCTTCAAACACATCTTTCTTTACCATGTATGGTCCTTCGTAGTTCAGTGCCCATTTACTTTGATCTTCTCCCGATGTTGGCAAGATTTTCTTCAATACCAGATATCCCTCTTTAAACACTCTTAGTCTGACCTTCTTGTTGTATGCTTTAGCCATTCTATTTTGGTACAACTGGTGATGATAGATGGTTGTCAACCTCTTTTCATTGATAAGATTCAACAACTTAAATTTTAGCTTTGCCCACTCTGATTCTTCTAGTTCTGCATCCATTAGAACCCTTATTGATGAAATTTTCACTTCTAAAGGCATCATTGCTTCCATCTCGTATACTAGAGAGTAAAGGGTTGCACCCATAGAAGTTCTGACTGTGGTGTGATACGCATGAAATGCGTGTGGAAGCATCTCATTCTAATCTTATAAGTGACCACTATTTTCTAGATGATCATTTTAAGATTTTTGTTGGTTGCCTCAACAACACCATTCATCTTGGGTTTGTAAGGAGAATAATTGAAATACTTAATCTTTTATTTAGTTACTAATCTCAACAATCAACTTCTAATTGAAATTCTGAGCATTATTAGTTACTAATCTTACTGGCATGCCGTAGCGACCAATCATATCTTTTTCAATGAACCTCTTGATTACTTTGTGTCACATATGCGTGAGAGTTGGCTTCTACCCATTTAGTAAAGTAATTGATGGCCACAAAGATGACTATGCCCATCGTTACCCTTCAGATTGATTGGTCTCATAACATCCAATCCCCACATGTCAAAAGGCCAATGCGATGTCATATTGAACAACGATGCTGGAGGTGCATTTATATTGTCTCCTTATATCTAACACTTATGGTGTTTTTTGACATAGTCTACACATTCCCTCTTCATGGTCAACTAGAAGTACCCAGATCTTTGCATCTGCCTCGCCATTGTATGCTTGTTAGCATTAATGACACAGACTTCCCCGTGGATTTCCTATAATGCTTTCACAACCTTTTTCTCATTTAGACACCTAAGTAAAGTCTCGTAAAATGACCTCTTATAAAAGACATCTATATCCAAGTAATAATCCCTGTTCATTCCCCTCAAAGTCTTTTCATCCATCTTGAAGGCTCCTAGAGGATATTCCAGGTGTTGGATAAGCCTTTTGATGTCATTATATCATGGTTTTTCATTTGATGACTCTTTTAGTGAATAACAGTGAGCTTGAAGATTTTTGATTTCGATGTTTATTGGTTGGATCCTGCTTCCAATATTGATCTGTGTCAACGAAGCTAGGGTTGCCAAAACATTAGCAAACTAATTTTTATCTCTACTCATGTGAGTGAATTTTATCTCTTCGAACTCATTAGCTAACGTCAAGAGATAATCCTGATATGACTTCAGCTTCTTATTTTTTATTTGTCATTCTCTATTCACTTGACAAATAATTAGCAGTGAATTTCTATAAACATCAAGTTTCCTAAATTTTAGTTTTAAAATAGCTATTAGACTAATGATGTAGGCTATATACTCGGTCGTATTATTGGTGCATTTAAATTGCAACCTTATCAAAACAGGGTACTGTTTCTTTTCTGGGGAAATTATTGGCATATCTTTATCGGAATGGTCAAAATTCAATGACTCATAATCTTCCACAACATGATCTACCAAATGGTCAATCACGCTTCCTTTTACAACCTTCTTTGTCATATAAACAATGTCGTAATTTGCTAACAACACTTGTCATCTTGCCATCCGGCTTGACAAGTAAGGCTTTTTATAGATGTATTTGAGTGGATCCAGTTTTGAGATCAATCAGGTCATGTAGTGCAAAATATATTGCATGAGCCTTTTTATGCTCTAAACCAAGGCATAACATAAACTTTTAATGGCAGTATATCGGGATTCACAATCATTGAACTTCTTACTTAAATAGTAGATAACTTGTTCTTTCTTCCCCGACTCCTCGTGTTGGCCCAACACATATCCTATAACTGTATATGTCACCATAAAATATAGAATTGAGGGTCTTCTAGGTATAGAAGGCACTATCAATAACGAGTTTTGCAAATTACCTTTAGATCTTATCAAAGGTTTTTTTAGCAATCAATGTCCCATACCCTAGGATTTTTCTTTCTAAGTAAATGGAAAGTTAACTTGCACGTTATCGTAAGCTGAGATATGAATCGGGCTATGTAGTTTAAATATTGAAGAAAACTTACTTCTTTCTCTGTCTTAGGCGCTGAAATATCCTTGATTGCCTTTACTTTTTCTAGATCAACTTCTATTCCTTGACTACTTACTATAAAACCTAACAATTTTCCAGTCCTTACCCTAAATGAGCACTTTGGGGGATTCAATCTTAATTTGAATTTTCATAGCCTTTTGAACAATTTCTTTAATATTTTTTTGTGATCTTCTTCCACATAGACTTTCACTTTTCGGTTCATCATGTCATGGAATAAAGTGACCAATGCTTTTTGATACGTGTTGGGCCAACATTTCTTAATCCGAATGATATCACTTTATATCAAAAGGTTTCCCAAGGCGTGACAAAGGTAGTTTTCTCCTTGTCTTCCTATGCCATTCTAATCTGGTTATATCCTGAGAACCCATCCATGAATGAGTATATGACACTCTTCGCAGCATTGTCGACTGAGACATCTATGTAGGGTAGAGGAAAGTCGTCCTTCAGGCTTGCCTTATTCAAATATTTATAATCCATACACACTATAATCTTGCCATTCTTTTTGGAAACTACAACTACATTAACCACCCATTGAGGATAGTGGACCACATCTAGGAATCTTATATCCTATTGTTTATGTATTTCCATTTTCACCTTAAACAGCAATCCGGGCACATGTGTCTGGTCTTTTGTTTAACTGGCTTACTTTCTTCCACTGAGGGAATTCTATATACCACTATATTAGTATCTAAACCAGGCAAAGACATCCATATATTTATATAATATAGATATTAGGCCATCTTTTTCCTTGGTTGTAATAATGGTATCAATCTTCAATTTTTTTATATCAAAAGTAAGTATAAATATTAGATTAAAAAAATACATGGCTGGAGAACCAGCAAGATCATATACATGATTTACAAAAAGGGACAGACTCCCCGAAGACATATACATCAAAGCCAATAAAGAAAAGCTATCAAATTAAAAAGGATTAGCTGACAATGGTTAGATGAGGAACCAAATCTAAGACAGGGTGTCCAACCTAACATAAAGCACAAAACAAAAATAGGGTGGAGAAAATAAGCAGCCGTCAGATAAAAAAAAAGAGACCCAGCACCATAACAAGACAAGAATCAACAGCCTTAACAACCACAACAAGGAAAAGAACTGCAACCAAATAAAGCAGGCTTTCCAGCAAGACACCTATCAACAAAGAATCTTCAATAGCAAATACACAACATCACAAGCAGCTACAACTAAAAAGTGGACAACATTTAGTGAACCATGTATCCCCACTCGAGAAATGCATCATCAACAGCAAAGAAAGAAGAACAATCTTATGAAACCACAATACAACATCAATCCAGCAAACCAAAGAGATCAAAGCTAACCAAAACTGGAAGAGTCTCTCAAAGATAGAATCCACCATATAAACACCAGCAGCCATCCTGAATGATGAATAATCTATTCATGGAAGTGCAAAACCATATAGAAGAGAATTTGCAATTTGTAAAAAATAAAAGAGACTAGATTGCAAGAGTTATCAAAGACTCTCTTGTTTCTCTTTTCCCAAATCAAATAGATAAGAATACCAAGGGAAACTCTTCGCATTCTACTATCAGTATTGTTCCTGCCAGAAAGAAGACCACGAATTGCACTATTAATGGTCGACATTCTTCTATGCAGATGAAGCCAAGATTTTATCATCCTCCAAAAAAGAGAGGCCCATGGACAACTGAAAAATAGATGATTGTAGGACTCTTCATCAACTCGATAGAACACACACAAAGGGTCAATTTATAGAAGCCGAAGCTTGTCATGAGTGTGAAGCTTGCCTAAAATGGCCAACCATAAAATGAAGTTATATCTAGGAATAGACCAAGATTCCCAAACCACCTTAGCCCAAGGAACCGGGTCACATTTAAAACGCAGGAAGTCATAGGATTGAGCAGTGAAAGAAAGTTCTCCACCACTCCAAGTAGACATCAAATCAATAGCTTGATGGTGGCTACCACAGGTTACAACAAATTGGTCCTTGAGAGAGATAATAGACTTCCAAAAAGGCGAAGAAGTTTGCTTAGATAAAGCATCCCAAATAGACATTGGGAATATAATAGTGATGAATTCATTGAATCCAGACAGAATCATATTTGAGATGGATGTTCCACAACTGCTTAACAAAGAAGTTGTTGTTACGAGCTTTGATATCGAACAAACCTAGACCCCCTTCTTTCTTGGGCAGGCAAACAACTTTCCAAGCAACTAGGGCAAAATTACTCTTTAAGATATTTCCAGTCCACATAAAATTTTTGCATATGCAGACAATCTGCTTAATGATTATGTCCGGCAAGGGAAAAATGCTCAGCCAAAAGTGCACCATTCTAAAGAGGACAGATTTGATCAATTTGACTCGTCCCACATAGTTGAGATGCTTCCCCTACCAGCACTGGACTGCAGATTCCAGCTTCTGCAATAAAGGAGGGTATTGGCTAGCCAGCAGCCTATGGGGACTGAGGGGGACACCAAGATATCAGAAGGGGAAGGATCCTTCAACGAAACTCGTATCTTGAAGAATAACATTTTTTATCTGCTCTCCAACTCCGCCAAAAATAAATAGAAGACTTTTCTCTGTTAATAACCAACCCAGAGATGTGCCCAAATGATATGAGTTGCTGGTACAAGCAAGAGACTAATACCCTGAGCACCACACTTTAGATGAAATCTAAACCTAGAGCTCATAAAAGCCAACTTAAGCATCCTGGAAAAGTATTCCATACAGATGATAAAGAGATAAGGTGACAAAGGATCACCTCGACGCACCCCATTCTTTCTTTGGAAGAAGCCATTTATATTGCCATAAACAGAAATAGAAAAAGAAGTGGTTACCACACACTGTATTATAAGGTGCACAAGTCTATCTAGAAAGCCAAAAGATAGTAAGAGCTGCTGCAGAAAAGGCTATTAGACAGTCGAAGGCTTTCTTCAAATCAATTTTCATCAAGCATCTAGGTGACACATGCTTACGCTCATATAACCGAAGGAGCTCTTGAATAAGATAAATGTTATCAACCATTAATGTACATCCCAGGAAAGCATTTTGCAGAGGACTAATAATATCCGCAAGGGCAGTAGCAAGCCTAATAGAGAGAATCTTATAAATCACCTTGTATACCACATTACAGTAGGAAATAGGTCTGAAATCAGCAGTCATAGAAACATTGACAGATTTGGGAATAAGAGCAATGATAGAGTGGTTAATCTGCTTGAGAAGTTTCCCAGATACAAAGAAGTCATGGATTGCAAGACAGAAATCACCACCAATAATATCCAATGATTTTTTTTGAAGAAAAAGGAAGTATATCCATCTGGCCCAGAAGCTTTGTCATCATCAATGCTGAATAAAGCTTGCTTAATAATATCATTAGTGATTGGAGCCAGGAGAGATACATGAGTGGCAGGATCAATACAAGGACCTGACCGAGAGACTTCATCATCCAAGGGAAGGGTGACCTTAGAAGAGCCAAGTAAGTCCCTAAAATAGCAAATATAAGCATCCCCTACTTCATTAATAAAAGTGGTAAGGAAACCATCACTAAGCTGAATAGTAGAGATAAAGTTCTTTTGATGTTGCTGACACATGAGAGAAAAAAAAAAAGAGGAGCCTTTGTCACAATCTTTGAAAAAGTTACATTTAAGCTTTTGAGCAAAAAACAATCTTTCAGCAGATTTGAGATTGAAAAGCTTCTGCCGAAGCTGCTTATCCAGAGCTAGATGTTGAAGATTATCCTTATCATGGTAGAAGGAAAATTGATAAGCTGTAAGTTCCATCTGTACTCGAGAAACCCTTTTGATATATGGCTAGAGTGAAGCTTATTAAGTTCCTTTAAGTATCCTTTCAAGTGCTTGAGTTTCTTGCAGAGAATAAACATGGGAGATCCTTGGACATATAGATTCCATTTATCTGCCACTAGCTCCAGAAAGCTGTCATGATTAGCCCACATATTAAAGAATTTGAAACATCGCTTACCTCTAACATGTTAGTAGGCTAGCCGAATAATGGCAGGAGAGTGGTCTGAGAAGGCTCTAGAGTTGCCAAAATGAACATGCATCTGGGATTGAAATGAAGACCAAAGAGGATTGGCTAAGACTCTGTCAATTTTACTCCAAACTCTGCCGTTAATCCAAGCGAAATGACAACCAGTGTAATTTAAATCATATAATTCAAGGTCGGAGTAGCAATTCCTGAAATCAACAACTTCATAGGACGAGACTGCTTCTCCATTATGCTTATCATCTTAAGAGAGCAAGGAATTAAAATCACCCAAAATGAGCCAATCTTCAATTCTTTCTTTTCTTGTTTAGTATCCAAATTTATAACTTCTAGCTCTTCATTTACAGGTTTCTAAGTTTTCTTAAAATTTTCCACCAACTTACTAAACTCTTTTATTTCCTCTTTTTCCCGGTCTTCATTACCCATTGCAATTGTATTATCAAAGTTTGACCAATTATTTTAAATGCAGTGGGTTCGTGAATTGATGGAACTTTCAGGGTTCCTGAAAGTGTAAGGTGTGCTCATGAAAGTGTGTTATTTGCATGGAAGATAAAAAAACAAATTTGGACATAAGAAAATGTATGATCTCATTAAAATAAAAATAAATTCATTTGACAAATAAGATCTTGTGGCATTATGAGCCATATTGCCATCAAGATTAAAGGCAAGCAGAAATAACAGAACATAACAAGACATCTAGAGAGAGGTAAAACATCAAAACAAGGCAAAACATTTCAGCAAACATAATCAAACAAGAACAATTACTTTTAAAGCAAAATAAGAGTATGCTCTATCTTCTAATTCTGGTATGACTCTCATTCAACCAACTTCTTCACAAAGGCTTTTGCAGGGACGTTGTCAGTAGTGTACATAGATAGGTATGACAACATCTTATTTTCTGCTTTTATCTTCACTTCCTCAATATATTCCTTATCTTGACATTCTAAAGTACTGACGTGAAGGTCTACCATGCCAGATCTTATCACCTCCACATACCTTAAAAAGGTTGTTCAGAGTGGCAGGATGGCAAGCTCTTCCTCTTATGACTCTCATCCTTTAATCTTCGCCATTCTAGCTTCCATCTTACGACTAGCGACCTATTTGTAGTCATATCTCTTAGGCTTATACTTGAGACCAAAAACTTTGATTCATACATTTTAATTTCATCAAATTGACTCACTCATGCATCCCATTTTTAGGATCATACTGGAAAGGAACCCTGTGCTTCAAAAAACAATTGGTAGTTATTCTTGCAACTTCCAAAAATTTCACTTTTCTTAGCACTGCACACTCAGGAACCCATTCGGCATTCACTATTTCAAAAGTGTGAATGTTCCCATCTCTACAATCTTCCACCTTAATGAATGGTACAACCATATTCTTGATCATGGAAACTGTCTCTTCAACCTTGACAATTATCAGCATCCCATTTATGATATATTTCAGGCATATATGTAATGAGAAGGCTACTACTCCGCCTGCATGGATCCATGATTTTCCTAACAATATGTTATAAGATGGATGGATATCCATCACTTGTAGTGTTACAAGAAACATTTGTAGCCCCACATAAAATTCCACTTCTAGGGTACCAATTATTTGTCTCGGCGAGCCATCATATGCTCTTGCCATCATGGCACTGATGTAAATCCCCAGTTATAATTTTTCTGGGTTATTAAAATAAGAGAAATTTAATCAATAGTAAAATGGGATAAATTAAAGTAAAGAAACCTAAATCCAGATAAAAATAGTGAAATTAATAAAATGAAAAGTGAATATAGTACTAAATTGTTGAGGAAAAAAAACATTTGTGAGGACAAAATAAATACGTAAGACTAAAAGAGGTCAATATTCAAATAACAAAAGGTTGGGAGTTTATGTACAAATGATAAAAAGGGGTGGGGATAAATGTGCAACTAACAAGATGATAGAACTACAAATATCATTCTATTTTCTCTCTTGGAGTGACTTGCAAGAGCAAGAGAGAGTTTAGAGAGAGGTTGGAGAGAAGACATATTGATGGCAGAACATCCAATAGCTAAAACACCACCTTTCCACCATTGGATCAGAACGATATTTGGATATGTTGTTCTTCTTTATGTCATGTACATGCTCACCAGAGGGATTTTCTATATCATTCCTCGTTTGAGAGATATCACGGGAGGTAATTTTCTGGGAAATTACAGTTCTGGACAATCTTCTTCGCTGACTGTTTTCTCCTCTAGCCACCGTTGGATCAGGCTACAATTTGAAATGTTGTTCTTCCTGATACTGTCTAGATTCTAAACGGTGGAGATCCAAAACAAACACTCGGTATAGAAGTTGTGCTTCTTGCACAGTAGGTCTGCAAGTTTGAGGTCAGTTTAGTTAAATCCATATTTCTGGAATTTTCACCATTTGATGAAGTTGATATTTGGATATGTTATACTCATAATAATGCATTATAACTTGATCGTATGGATTTTTTGAAATATTATTCATTTGTTATTTATGATTGATTAAAACTATTGTCAAGGATTGTGTTTAGAAGAATATTGTTAGGAAAGTTTGTAAAATCGATAAGAATGTTTTATTTTGATGTTAAGAGAGAAGATTTATCCCATTTATTCCCATTTAATGATATTTGTTGTTCAATGTATGTTATATATGTTATGGTTGTGATGTTGATGATGATGTTTATGAGATTGAGACCTAGGATAATTAGGTCATGATGGATTTATGAGATGTAAGATATTAGAAGTGTAAACAGGGTATATATCGATAACTTGGGACCTTCCAGTATAGGGGAGACTTTTTCAAAATTTTAGTGGAAATTTTGGTAAACTTCTATGTGAAAACTGGAAAAAATAATTACCTCTATTTTTACATACCAAATTGTAGGAAAGTAACTATAATCACATATGAAAGTGTGGGGCGTTACACTGGGTTTCATGTGTGACTCATCGACATGCATTTCTTTCAATATGTGCCTTGGCAGCACATTCAATGCAGAATCATTATCGACCAATACCTTCTTGATTAGGACATCTTTACATTGCATTGCAATGTACATTGACTTGTTATGCCTAATACTATCAGGATTCAATTCATTTTCAGTGAAGTACAAATAATTTAAAGCCTGGATCCTTTCTACTAGGTGTTCTATAGTTTCTTAGTTGATATCTTCAAGCATGTAAGCCTCATTCAACATCTTTTGCAAAGCCTTTCTATATGGCTCGAAGTCAATGACAACAATGATATTTTAGCAAGAGTCTTTTTAAGTTGCTCAACAACACTGTATTCACTATGTTTTATCAGCTTTAGGAACTCATTGATCCCTTCTTCAGTGATAGGTTTGCTCACCTCCTCAGTTAGGTTAACCACTTTTTTCTCCTTTACTTTTTTTTTCTCGAGTTCCTCTAGGGTGAAGCATCTTCTGCTACGAGTAAGGCCTCAAACTTCTGCTTGAGAAATGGGTGTTGCTTGTGCATTCTAGAAGGAGTATCAGTACTTATGCGCTAATGCACTATAGTTTCCTTTACCTACTACTGTAGGTTTTGACATAATCAGTTCGGGCATTTCCTTCTACAGTGAATTATACCTAACAGACCTCCTTATTTTTGTTGGGTTCATCGAGTCAGCATTTGTATCACCTCATTGCAGAAACCTTCACACTGGTTGATCATGTGTCTTTTTTCATAGTGATACTTATAAAAATTCCAGCGCTTTGGTCCTTTTTCACAACTACCCTTATTATACTCGACTTTGACCAACATTTTCTAAACTTTGTCTAGCAACACCTTTAAACTCCTTGGGCCTTCCACCTCTAGTGCGTTTATCGACCCAATGCCAGAGGTATGATTGGGTAAACGGTTTACATTTACACTCGGGGTTTGCTCGAATGTTACCCACCTGACTTTAATTAACTGCAAGGGCTTTTTCTTGAAGGCATTCCAGGTATGAATGTTATGTCCTGCAATGCTAGCGTGGTACTCACAGGTGAGGTTTAGTTTATACCAGTTAGGAAATGGTGGCTGCAGAGGCGCAGGTAGTACCAGAGCTACTTATTCGATGCTCAACAACTTTTGGTACATCTCATTCAAGGGTAGTAGTAATGGGGGTAGTGTTTTTGGATTCTTTGGTAATTTTTCTTTACTATGTTTTCGATTTGGTTATTAACTTGGTTGGTTTAAGTCTAAGGTTTTTTTGTTGGAAATAGAGAGTTAAAATTGATGTTGAGAATCTGGGATAAAAGGGACAGAGTATTGTAGTTTTAGAAGTGATTTTCTTATCTCTGTAGCCACCCTCGATGTGATTGAAATCCTTCTTCTTTCCTTTAAAGCCTATTTTCTCAGTGAGAGGTGAAGATCCTGCCACTCCTTACCCTTTGCTTTATATGCTTGACCACAACTATAATGTTAATGAATTGCTGTGTTGAATGACTCATCACATGCTCATATTATGACACCTTAAGCGTATTTACGACTAAGGTAACCATTTCTCTATCTAAGAATGGAGGATATATCTGTGTAGCAAGATCCCTCTATCTTTGAGCATACTCTCTCATGCTTTTTTTATCCCTCTTCTCTAGATGAGAGAAATTGGTTATGTTAGGGGCAATAATCATCTTGTACTTATATTGCTTGATGAAAGTGTCCACTAAATCTTTCCAACTTTGGATGTTCATGTTATCTAATCTTATATATCAGCTCAGTGCTGCCCCACTTAAACTATCTTGAATCAAGTGCATCCATAGTTTTTCATCACGCACTACTTTTGCTATTTTGTTGCAATAAGATTTAAGGTGTGTGATAGGATACTGGGTGCTGATATATTTGATGATTAAGGGAACATATAATGTTTTTGGTACAACCATGTTTGGGACTAGACACATTTCCATAACTTGTATGAGATCATACAAATCCACCTCCTTGATAGCTTTTATTCTAGCTTTCAATGCTACCTTCTTATCTTGATCAATATCATCAAATGATTTTGTCTTGTGAGATTCATTGGTGAATGCATCTACACCTATTGATATAGTTCTAAGAATTACATCTATAGAAACTTCAACTTCACTATCAGGGGGTAACCTGGGTAACTCCATAGGAAAGAAATCAGGACATCCCTTTAATATAAGAATCTTTGTTAATTCCATCTCCTCATTTATTGGATCTATTATATAGGTTAAATAAGCCATACACCCATTTCTTAACAATTTTCAAGCAATCATGATTGAAATCACAAAACTAGAAAGGACTTTTCTTTCTCCCCTAGACATTACTTGATCACCACTCCTCCCTTATAGTGTTATGGTTTTTGCAAAGCAATTTACTTAAGCTCGGTATAAACTCAACCAATCCATCCCTAATAATAAATCAAAATCATGTAATTCTATTGGTATCAATTCTACCTCTATATCCTGACTCTTGATTGTGACCCTAACACCCTTATATATATATATATATATATATATATATATATATATATATATATGACTTACACTTATAACATCTCATAAGGGTATGGTAATAAGAAAACCCTTCTCTATCTTATCAAATTGTAGAGTTAATTTATTTTTAAATTTTCTTGCCACAAATGAATAAATGGCTCTAAGATCAATCAATGCATAAACTAGTTGGGGATTAAATAATCATGTACCTACTATAACATTTGTGGTAGCTCTAACTTCCTACTGATTCGTATGGAAGACTCTCCCCTAGGTTATCTCCCTTGGTCTTCTAAGTTGCGCCCTATTTGCATTAGCTGCACAATGAGCTGGTCTACTAGGCATATTTATTGTCACTGAATGTTGTTAACTCTGTGTTAGCTGCCTCTAGCCCCGACTTTTCTCAGCAATCTTATTACTAGCCCCGACTTTTCTCAGCAATCTTATTAAGGCATTTTTTATTGCAATGCCCAGTCTCTCTACAATCCCTTTAATGGTGTCCCTCCTGTTTACACATGTAGCACTGCCCCGGGGAAATTGAGTAATCTCTTAGATGATTTTGCTTACACCTTACACATTGAGGATAGGTGCTAGTCCTCTTCCCCTATGTATTAAACCCAGATATCATACCAATTTTACGATGTGTTTGTCCTCCTATAGATCCACCCTGAGTGACCTAAGGAGACCAACTCATCACACTTCCTTATCCCTAGTTTTCTCCTCTCTTTTTTAACTAACCATATTGTATTCCTTTTCCTTTTCTTCGGAGAGAGGGTTTTCCTGATGTAAAAGCAGGCTCCTTTCTCTTTCCAAACCCAGGTTGTCCTGGATTCATCACCTTCTTAAGTGATAGAGCATCCTCTACCAAATAACTGTCTTAAATTGTAATGCCACTAATCCTATCTGCAACTTTTGTCTCAATCCATCCTTAAATCTCTCTACCTAGTGTTGCTTGGTAGGAAAAGAGATGGATACAAACATAGAGAGATCCTAAAACCTCCTCTCATACTAAAAAATTATCATATCATCCTACCTTAATGCTAGAAACTCCTACTCATCCTTCTGATGATACCTCGAGAAATACATGTCTTAGATTTCTACCTTAAAATCTACCCAAGCTAGTATTTCCATTACCCTTCTTTCTCTCATTATCTCCTATTAGGTTTGAGGATTATCTGATAGAAATGGAGTGGCACAATCCATTCACATATCATTTAAAATTGCCAATTGATTTAGAGTTCTCTCTATCTTTCGCAACCAACGCTCATATACTTTGACGTCTTGCTTTCTTGAATAGAATTCATAACCCATCTCTCTCATTTTCTTTTCTTTCTGGTTGTACATTCCTAGCCCTATAAGAAGAAGTCTCACTTCTAGGTCTTGTAGACTCACTCCATTCAAAGGATCCCCCTTTAAACTCTCACTCTGAGAATCCATTTGAACCACTCTCCTGACTGGAGCCAAATATGTCCTCGTATCATGTTGTGTTTAAACCATTCTACAATAAAAACATCACTCATCACTCATCAGTCATTATAATTTCATTTTAATCTATTAAATCAAATTCATAGCTCTAATACTAAATGTAACATCCCTAACATTTGAATAAAGATTCATTCCTTCACAATAAATCGAAAAATAGTGTAATTTTTTTTTCTTTCAGATTGAAACAATCACCCGATTATTATAAATCCTTATGGAATTCTAAATTTTTTTTTATCAATCCCTAATCTTGAGTATTACTTATAATCCTTGTAAATCAATAATATTTATACCAAATTTTGGCAGAGTCTTCTTTATATTTTGAACATCTTAAGGGTCGACATTAATTTATATCACAATTAATCACACTTCTTATCCATAAACCACACAAACTCATAACCCCAACTTCTGATACAATCATCCTAGATCCCATCTCATAATATCCGACATTCCAAAATCCATTCTCATTAATTCATAACACTAATAACATTTATTAGTTTCACATACACTATAATAAATAAAACATCAAGACATTTACAACAAATTCTACATCAACTAACACTTATATATATATATATATAGACTAATTGTATAGTTACTACACAAAATACAATGATATGTATAATAAACATATAAGACTTTAACTTTACCAAGTTTCAAGTAACATACACATTTACATTGCCATAACTAGTAATTGATAATTGTTAATTTAATTCGATAATATCTTAGTTACATAACAGAATAAAGTGTCTGAAATTACAATAAACAAACTTGATATTACAATCTAATAGTCCATATTTACCTAAATCTAGTAATCGATAATTTTTAATTTAATTAGATAATATCTTAGTTACATAACAGAATAAAATGTCTGAAATTACAATAAACAAACTTGATATTACAATCTAATAGTTCATATTTACCTAAATCTACACAAAATTAATAACTACTAATTACTCCTCGCAAGTCTGTGAGGTACCTGTAATGAAAATCAATAACATTTATTAAGTCTCAAGGTTAATAGTTTATTTAAAACTTTAAGGAATATCCAAACTTTTTATCTAAACAATATTGAAAACCATTCTTTATAATCATTTTAAATTTCTATTTACATAAATTTATTCAACCTAAAATAAATCTCATAATATTCATGAGATAATTAATCATCCCCACATTCCCATATTGAAACCAACAATCCAGTACTCCTTATTGAGTACTCATTACTTTAGCATATTTATCTTGGTTGTCAATCAATTTGGCATTCCCATTTAGAACCCAATAATTTAGTATTCCATGACGAATACCAATTTCTCTGACAAACTCATCTTGGTTGCCAATGAATTCTATATTCCCATTCAGAAACCAATAATCCAGTATTCGTTAACAAATACCAATTTCTCCAACAAACTCATCTTGGTTGCCAATCAATTTGACATTCTCATTCGGAAGCCAATAATCCGGTATTCCCTAACAATTACTAATTTCTTCAAAAAACTCGTCTTGGTTACCAATCAATCCTTATGATTTACATATACATTGTTCTTCTTCCATATATAATGTCGATATTTCTATCTATACTTTCATGGATTAAAAATTTTACAAATAAAATAGCGAGAAATTTTTTTAAAAAAATTACTACATTGTACAAAGTACCTACCTACAATTTGACTATGAGCAGCTTCATTTGCCGCTAATTCACTCCAACGATTTCCCTTACATCAACAAGTTTTCAATTAATTATTGTTATCGTATATCAACATACTCCTTATTCATCGTAACATCCATCATAATTCTATTCAATTTTTTCATCAATATGTTCTAACCATTAGCTACACAAGAAAATTAACTTAATTATAAAACAAGTTAATAATTCCTTCAATTCTTCACCTCAATTCTACAATATTCTCATTTAATTTTCAAAAAGGTTTTCATTACTAAAAATCATGGAAACTCTTATAGATTCAAAAATCCTTCTTGGAGCACTTATTTTATATATATTGTTCACATAGTAATTTGTCAATTAATTCATAAATTTCAAATTCCTTCCCTTTTCTTTAACCTTGGCCGACACTAGCTTTATTCATTACCCTAGGATTATTTTTCCTTGATTATCCATTATTTGGCAAATTCCACTCCATCATATGTCAACCATATCAGTTTTACACAATTCCATACAGTT
>Ga0325411_1003814_pt1 | contig 16952 bp, 9 predicted proteins | sample PopdelMetagenome_13_FD_206181 | JGI IMG/M metagenome (GOLD analysis project Ga0325411, IMG submission 206181) | Populus deltoides microbial communities from Bellville, Georgia, United States - Xylem-PdIQD-R4 | ecosystem: Host-associated > Plants > Phyllosphere > Stem > Wood/Secondary xylem...
AAGGTTGAAATTAAAAAGAAAAATCAATTTAGAAAGAAGGATTAAAAAAATAATGATTAAAATTGAAATACAAAATTAAAATATTTTTTTATTGGATGATGAAATTAAAAGGAAAAATAACTTTAATAAAAGAAAAGAATTCAAAAAATGATGATCAAAATTGAAATAAAAAATTAAAATAATTTTTTACTGGATGATGAAATTGAAAGGAAAAATAAATTAAAAAAATCAAAAAATAAGAATTACATAGGTAAAAATAATATACCATAGATTTAGATTGAATGATTAAATTAAAAATAAATAAAAGTTTTTATAAAAGGTTAAAGGAAAAAAATTAAAAATCAAAAATCAAAAGAATAAGGAAAAAAAATAAAAAAATAAAATTTGATAAATTAAGATTAAGGAATGAAATTAAAAAAAAATATTAATAAAAAAATAAAAATAAAGATTGATTTTAAAATATCAAAAACCAAAAAAACTAAATTATCATTTTAGAGGAAAGAGGAAAAAAAAAACCTTACCACCTACAAATTATCCACCCAACACAAAATAATAATAATAATAATAATAATAATAAAATGCAATGATATTTTATACAACACGGTGAATTTTTTTTTTTGAACAACAGAAAGCATCACATCTGCCGACCTGAAAGCGCTGTGGCCTCCTACGCATAAGTCATAACTACTTTTTATTTTTTATTTTTAAATTAATTTGGTTTCAATAAAAAGAAAGGAAAGAAAATTGGACTTGAACTAGGCCCATAATAGACCCACATGAAAGTTAATTAATCTCAAATGAAATCCGGGCTACCTGTTTACCCAGCCCAGAACTAAACCCATATATAATTACGGTATCGTTTTCTTTAGGGTTTTGAAGTCCTCCTTAGCATCCTATCGAAAGAAGAGAGCTCTCCTCTCATCTCTGTACCAAAGCACAAAACGGGGCTTGCATTTTAGCAACCATGGTAACCCCCTCTATCTCTTCCTCTCTACTTCTAATAGACACAAATATAGAAAGATACTGACTTTTTTTGTGCTGTCTATCACTGTTTCAGATTATTTCAGAGAAGAACAGAAGAGAAATCTCCAAGTACCTCTTTCAAGGTCTTGTCTTTTTCTGCTATAGATCTATTTTTAGTTATCTAGAAAGAAGATCTTTTGTATTTTTTATGGTTTTTGGAATATTCACTTCTAGTTGTGGGTTTTGAAGAATTGGGGTTAATGTTAGTTCACAGCTTGTGATCTTACAGAGCTGATTTAATAACGTTGAGTTCTTCTAATAACATGGATGTCAATTAGAAAAGCCATTGACTTATAGGGTACATTCTCTTTTTGTCCAAAGCAGTAGTCTTTAGCTGCTTTTGTTCTTGTTGCATTGATAATTCAAGTGAGATGCAGTCAGTATTATCATTCTTCAGCTAGTTCCTCTTTAGATGTATGTTTTAACGGGTTTTTGTCCTGGTAGTTGGAATACCAAATTAAGACTATGCTGAGTATCTTGGTTATTCTTGCTTTTTTTTTTTTTTGGATATGATCAGTTAGTCTGAATGTTGAAGTTTTGTTATTTTTTCAAGTTATCCAAACGGGACTAATGAGGTTTAGTTTTATCTTATTTTGTTGATTCTGCAGAGGGAGTTTGCTATGCAAAAAAAGATTACAATCTTGCAAAGCACCCGGAGATTGATGTTCCCAATCTCCAGGTTATTAAGCTCATGCAGAGCTTCAAATCCAAGGAATATGTTCGCGAGACATTTGCATGGATGTACTACTACTGGTATCTTACCAATGATGGAATTGAGTTTTTGAGGACTTATCTGAATCTTCCATCAGAAATTGTTCCTGCTACCTTGAAGAAACAGGCAAAGCCTGCTGGTGGTCGCCCATTTGGTGGTCCACCTGGTGACCGTCCCCGGTAATTTTAATTTATGTTGACAATTCCGTGATTTGAGTGTTCTCATCAACCTTGATTTTTTAGAATATACTAATTTGCATGTGGTGTTTGTTTGGATTTCTAGAGGCCCACCTCGCTTTGAGGGAGACCGTCCAAGATTTGGTGACCGTGATGGTTATCGTGGGGGCCCACGAGGGGTTGAAGGTGGTGAGAAGGGAGGAGCTCCAGCAGATTACCAGCCTGCATTTAGGGTAATTTCACTCTAATACAATTACCCTAAATGTTAATGCTCATTAGGGACAACTGCCACTATGTGTTCTTGTGTATTTACTTCTAATTCCATTCCATGTTTGGATCTTCCAGGGCTCTGGTGGAAGGCCTGGCTTTGGTCGTGGAGGAGGAGGTTATGGTGCTGGTCAAACTAGTACTCCTGACTTTGCTTGAAGGTGTTGCTAGTCTTTTACAGTTTTGCTGTTTTTACTAGATGTAAGTTGTGCCCTTGTTCAACTCTCTTAGCAAGTTGATCCTTGAGACTAGAATACAGTTCCTATTTTGAAGTACTCTTGTTTAAAGTTTGCAATTTGATGAAATGGAACCCAGATTTTTCTGTTTTACCATCATTTGATTGCTTGATTTACCGTGGCTGTTTTCTTATCCGGAGGGCATGAATTGCAAGTGAGATTTGTCAATTATGTGTCAGGGACACAGTATAACTTTGGGGGTTATGTTATTGCATTCTTTGACGCAGGAGCTCTGGTATTGCCATCTTGAAAAACCAGCTCAAACGGTCTGCATGTTCTAGTTTCTCATAACTCAGTGCCCAGCACACAAAGGCTGTTGTCCAATTTTACCGGAGTCTCTGGTGCCGATCCGTTAGATTAGTTGTTTTGCGTGAAGTTTACCACCACATCTTTTCTACATCCAAGCTCCTGCAAGTTCTGGCAAAACTTAAATCGGCGTTAAATAGGGGCCTTGTTTTGAATATCAGCCCTAATTAAAATTAGGTTTCTAATTTTAGTCCTTTACATTAAACTGCAGTCATACAGTTCAATATAAAGCAAGGTTTTAGGATTGGTATGATCCTCCTAATCTGTGATGTTGATGAGTAACACATCAGCTACCCCCGACTCAAAATTCTCTTCATTAGATTACATGAAGCTCGGTGGCAACATTTAAAAAAAAAAAGCACTAAAAGAGAAGGAGAAAACACTGTTCACCTAGATTTTGTTTACCTGGATAGAGTTGATTGAGGACGGGAATAGTGTTTTATCCCGCCTTAAAAAATAACCAATTATTTAGGGGTAAAATAGTTTTTGTATTGGAACAATTTTGGTGTTCTAAAATTGATTAGGGGAGGATAAGTATTTTGTGTTTTAATTGTATAATAAATTTACATCATTAAAGAAATAAATTTTTAGCTTCAATTGAGGGTTATTTTTATATTTTTTATAGAAAAAAATATATAATAAAATAATCTATCTACCCTTGAAATGAAAAAGATAGGGTTTTTTTTTTTGTAATTTTAAATTTTGTTTCACAATTAAAAAACCTTGTATCTTTGATGTTAAATAATTTAACCCTCAGGTTAAAGAATATTTTTGGTTGTTCTTTTTTTTAACTAATGAGTTGAGGTGATGTTATTTAAGTATTTTAAAAAATAAAAAGAATGAAAAAAAATATGCTAATGTGTGCGATTGATTCAGGAGGCCAAAATTGTCGTTCTAGGATTGCTTCCAATGCGTCTTGACGTGCTCTCATGAAAAAGGAGCGCCTAAGCATGCATTTCTTTTTTCTTTTTCTCATTTTTTTTAACCTTTTTTCCTCGATCTTTGTGTCTGTCTTGTGATTTTTTAGATTTTTTTTATATTTATTTAATTAAAGATCAAGCTTTATTTTTTTTTTCTAACTTTTTGTGTTCTATGTTTTATCATTTTTTTTATTTGATTGGATTCTTTTGGGTTTTTTTTTATGAAGTTTTTTATAGTTAAATTTTATTCTTGAGTTAAATAAAATTAATTGGTTGAATATAATTGATTGATTGAATATAAACAGATAAACATATATATTTTTTAGTTTTTCTTTTCCGCGACGTTGCTCCGATAATCCTTGTAGTTTTTTTTTTTAAATGTTGTCATGTATTATTTTTCAGTGAAGTTGGAATGAGAATGAGTCTCCAATGATTTTTTTAACTTATTTATTTTAGTTAATTATTATCAAATATTTTTTTATATAGTTTTTTATATAATTCATCTTTCGTCGATGTCTATCTTTTTTCCGCAACGTTGCTCTAATAATCCTTGTAGTTTTTTTTTTTTAAATGTTGTCATGCATTATTTTTCAGTGAAGTTTAAATAACGAGTCTCCAATGATTTTTTTTAACTTATTTATTTTAGTTAATTATTATCAAATATTTTTTTATATAGTTTTTTATATAATTCATCTTTAGTCGATGTCTATAACCTATCTCATATCATTACAATACTTGATTCTACTAAATAATTCAAATTAATGACTCGAACATTAAGTTTTTCTTGTTTATTTACAAATAATACCATCACCTAAACATCAATGTATATAAAAAAAAAAATGACCTGCAGCACAGTGCATCACAGGTAGCATTAGACTATTACTAATGGCTTGAGCCTAATCTGGTTCGCTACATAACCTATGACCTCCCTTTCAGGGGCAAGGGTTCCAAGAACAAAAAGGGAATGAGGCCAAACGGGTTTCAGGAGCGGCACCTCCATATACGAGCCATTCCATGTTTCATTCTTGTCACCACCTCTGTGAACATGCATTGCTAACTGCTCTGGAAGGTTCGTAGTGATGACAATGGAAACGAACTGGAAATTGAGGCTATCCAACTAGAGCAGATGCATGTCAATCGAGTAGAATTTATCATGGTTGTCAAAACCAACCAGGCTTGTAACCAGGGTCGCTATTTTTGTTTAAAATCTTTTAATTTTTCAATTCTTAACTTCGTAGCTAGGACTTCTGTGTAGCCAAAGAGAAGGTGGGATCAACCATCTGGCTAACAAAATTAATTTTCAAAACAAGAGCCCAGCACAGATCAGGTTGCATAATTTGATAACAGCACAATCTAATGATCTTGTAACCACACAGTACACAAGGGCAGAAACTATTTGCAGACTCCCTCTATGACACCTAAAAACAGACTCTTAGGACGCTAACGAAGGACTATCTCTCTTTCAAATACACAACGGACACAAGCCTTAGACAAGGTGAACAAAACCAATTCACAAGTATTGTCAACATAACAAAAAGCTAGGAGCTTAGTCCACCTCCTCCATCTTGCTCTCCTCAGCACCATCTTCCTCCAGGGCAGGCATGTCAGTATCATCACCAGCAGCCTCATCCTCATCAATGCTAAGACCCAGTTTCAACATCCTGTGAATCCTAGCAGCAAATGTGTTTGGATCATCTAGGCTGAAGCCAGAGGTTAGCAGAGCAGTCTCAAACAGCAGCAACACGAGGTCCTTGACGGACTTGTCATTCTTGTCAGCCTCGGCTCTCTTCCTCAATTCCTCCATGATACCATTGTCAGGGTTGATCTCCATGGTCTTCTTGCTTGACATGTACGAGCTCATGCTGCTGTCCCTCAATGCCTGAGCCTTCATGATCCTCTCCATGTTAGCTGTCCAGCCATACTCTCCTGTCACCAAACAGCATGGAGAGTCTACAATCCGGTCAGAGACAACCACCTTCTCCACTTTGTCTCCCAAAATGTCCTTGATTGTCTTGCAAAGGTTCTCAAAGGACTTCTTTTTCTCCTCCTTTTTCTTTTTCTCCTCCTCAGTCTCATCGTCAAGTTTTAGACCTTCCTTTGTAGCAGACACCAGCTTCTTTCCATCATATTCCTTCAACTGGCCAACAGCATACTCATCAATGGCATCAACCATAAACAGCACCTCGTAGCCCCTCTTCTTGAGCTTCTCAAGGAATGGAGAGTTTTCCACTGCCTTCTTGCTTTCTCCTGTAATGTAGTAAATGTCCTTCTGGCCCTCTTTCATTCTGGTGACGTAATCCTTCAAGCTTGTCATTTCATCGCCACTCTTAGTTGAATGGTACCGGAGCAAATCAGCCAGTTTGGCTCTGTTCTGACTGTCCTCATGGATACCCAATTTCAAGTTCTTTGAGAAAGCATCATAAAACTTCTGGTAATCCTCCTTGTTCTCTGCAATCTCACTGAACATCTCAATGCACTTCTTCACTAGGTTCTTCCTAATAACCTTGAGGATTTTATTCTGTTGAAGCATTTCACGAGAGATGTTGAGTGGCAAATCATCAGAATCAACAACACCCTTGATAAATCCAAGGTACTCAGGGATAAGCTCCTCACAATTGTCCATGATAAAGACCCTCCTCACGTAAAGCTTGATATTGTTCATCTTCTTTCTAGTGTCAAACAAATCAAATGGAGCTCTCTTTGGCGCAAAGAGAATAGCCTTGAACTCCAGCTGACCCTCAACAGAGAAGTGCTTAACTGCCAAATGATCTTCCCAATCATTGGTCAGACTCTTGTAGAAAGAAGCATACTCGTCCTTGGTGATCTCCTCGGGCTTGCGCAACCAGATAGGTTTCTGCTTGTTAATGAGCTGCCACTCATGAGAAACCTCCTTAATCTTCTTTTTCTTGGATTTAGTCTCCTTCTCCTCATCTACTTCCTCAATTTCACCCTCCTCTTCCTTCTTTGGTTCATCATCCTCATCATCACTAATCTCCTTCTCAGTCGTCTTCTCAGTCCACAGATAGATAGGATAACTGATGAACTCAGAATGCTTCTTCACAAGATCCTTAATCCTCCTCTCCTCCAAGTACTCAAGCTACAAACAAAATTATTGCGAAAACCAAAAGACATTACACAAAATGAAATCTAACACGAACAAGCCAATGACAACATCAATCCACAAACCAAAAGGTCTGGTTAAATTAAACGGGGTGCTTTATTTACCTGATCCTCCTTGAGGTAGAGGGTAATCTTAGTACCCCTACCAAGTTGCTCTCCGTTAACATCCCTTGTAACAGTGAAAGATCCACCAGCTTGTGACTCCCAAACATATTGCTCATCATCATTATGCTTAGTAGTCACCACAACCCTCTCAGCAACAAGGTAGGCAGAATAGAACCCCACACCAAATTGTCCAATCATACTAACATCAGCCCCTGCCTGCAATGCCTCCATAAACTCCTTCGTCCCCGACCTCGCAATTGTTCCCAAATTATTCACCAAATCTACAATTCACGAACTCAAAAAATAAGCATTCCCAAATCACATCAACCACAATCAGCATCTCTAACCCTCCCACTATACCTTACCAATAAACCACTTTCTCACTATTCCACTCGCACTTTTAATAAACTTCTGCATTTATCTCATGAGAATCCCGAACTAAAAGCATAAAACACGTAACTTTACATCCCAAAACCCAGAATCAAAATCAATAAAAAAAAAATTGCACTGCCCCGGATGGTAATTTTCAAAGATAAATCTTGGGTTTGAGAGATAAACACGGAATCAAGACCAGGAAACAAAATTTTCAGTGATCCAGATGATAATGTTTTAAAGAAGAAAAATGGGTTGTAGAGAACTTTAATGTACCTGCTTTGGTCATGCCAACACCACTATCGATGATGGACAAGGTGTTATTAGTTTTATCAGGAACAAGCCTGATGAACAACTCAGGTTGTGCATCAAGCTTGCTCTTATCCGTCAAGCTCTCAAATCTAATCTTATCCAACGCCTACACAAATCCCAAGAAACCACCATTAGCACCATGAAAACATAAGAACCCCAGAAAAACGAAGACTGAAAGAACAGAGGACAACGTACATCAGAAGCATTGCTGATGAGTTCACGAAGGAAGATTTCTTTGTTGGAATAGAATGTGTTGATGATCAAGCTCAAGAGCTGGTTGATCTCTGCTTGGAATGCAAATGTCTCTGCTTCTCCCATTTGCACGTCTGCCATCTTTCCCACGACGAAGCAAGCAAGAAACCACGCAAAAGCAAGCAAGAAAACACTATTAAGAGAGCAAGAAACGACTCAGAAACAACAAAGCGAGAGAGAATTCGATGATAGATTGTTTAGGGCTTGTTCTTGACGAGGGAAAGAAGCTTGCTTTAGGGTTTTTTTATAGTGGATGATGGGTTCTAGGTTCTTCTTGAAGCGTGAGTCTGTCTAGATTGTTCGGGGAAACGACGACGTAAAGGGGAAGGACGCATGGTTTTCGAGTGAAGTCGAGAAGGTTCTGTTCTGGTTTGCTAAGGGAGACCTGGAGGATTTTTTTTTTTAATTTGTTTTATTTATATATGGTTGAATTTGATGACAGAGTGGGACCTATTTTTTTGCTTTGGAATGTTTGGTACTTGATGTTTTGAGACTGTTGCATTTTAGTCCGGACGTTTTGGGAATTTCAATATATTTCTAATTTGAATTTTTCATTGAGCTGACTTTAATTTTTGGAAAAAAAAAAGATGCCACTCAAAAAATTTATAATAATAATAAAAACATAGACCGTATATGATTATTATTCCTATACTTAAATAAAGCTAAAATTAAAAAAAAAACTTATTTTGAAAAAATTACTTGTACATTCAAAATACGAAAGACCAGACATGCAGTGTTTCTATCCCAAGCGTCCCCTCACTTGTATTCTGATATTGTTATTTATAAAGACTATATTTTTCTCGGAGCTTCCTTTTCGTGAATGTCAAGATCTTCATCTAAGCTTTCTTTCCCTTGAGACTCTCCTCTCTTGACAGCTTTCATTTCGTGTGTCATGTATCTCTGAATTGTAAAGTTTATTACTATTTCCTTGGCTAATAATGAAATTCTCTTGCTGGGAAAAGGTGTCGACAGGAGATAGAGCAAGATTAGCCCAGGATTTCTCACATCCCTGATAAACAGGTAGAGAGTTTGGTTCAGCAATAACATTTCAGAGATGTTAGCTAATAATAAATGTTTCATCTTATTGTGTTAATTCTGCCCATCAAGGTTGATTATAACTCTTTCCCACTCAATACTCAGGATGTGTTGTGAAAAATCTGTTCTTGGGAGATTCTACTGATCGGGAACTGTCTTTGAGCTGGTTCTTCATCGACTAACACTTTGGCTGAAAACATTTGAAGGAAACCACTATTACACGGGACTGGACTTGCTTAGAAGCTCATATGGGATCCTCCTTCTGTCAAATCAGTAAGGCGTCAAGTTTTGTTCATCATATGCTTGCTGGTATATACCTCTGTCTATTTTTGTTTTCCGTTTTTTCCTTCCTTTTCTTTTCTGTATTCTTCTTTTGCTTGCTAGTTTGGTCATTATTTTTAGCATGGAACTAGCAAATATTAATAAAATCAGTAATTAACAGTAACATTTCAGACGTTAAATAGTAAGTATCAAATTATTCATCGCAAACCAGAAAAAACTTGTTCAATACAAACTCGTAGGGCTGCTCAGCTGAGCCCTGCTAGCTAGGTTCAACTGTTTTCCTAGAAAATTTATTCAAGCATTTAAATAAACTGGAACTGCACCATCTTTAAGGAAGAGAATTAAAACTCCATTCGAATTCAAAACGAATCGTCTCCTTTGGTTCAAGAGTTTGCAATGAATCTAAGAAAGCATCGCATGTAACAACCTTCCGATATCCATTTCTTCCACAACGCTCGATCTGGACGCCTTTTAAGTCATGCTGCCAACCGCTTAAATGGTTACCTCCACAATAATGTTTATGCTTCACTCTCCGCACTAGTTTCTTGCAAAGAATCTTCATGAACTCATCGTTGGTTCCACGGCCAGAAACAAGAAATAAAGATTCTGGACGGCAAATACAAAACAAGACATCAACAAGAGAGTGGACTTTTTTCTCTATGATATAGGTTTTTAGCTTCAAGTGAGTGATATGAAGTACAGGATCGGAGACCTTGCTGACTATTTTTTCGAACCCAGAAGAGGAATAACAGAAAATACACAGAATGACACGCTTGATTTGGTTGAGATTTTTTAGATATTTCCTAAAACTTTCTGTACAACCCTTAAACTTAAATACCTCTAGATTTTTGCAGGAGGTCAGATCAATATGAGTCTTCTCAAAGTAGAATGGAGAATAAGAGAAAGTATGAAGACTAACCACATCAATCTCAATCTTCTCCATAAGCGGAAAAGATTGTCTCTTCACCTTAACCTTCTTGAGTTTTCTTAAACCTGAAAGGTGAAGGTACTTTAACCCATCACATTCTACTAGAGCAAATTTCTCGATGAAAGGGCAGGTAAAGACGAGATTGTCGAAAATCCTTTGGTCACAGATTTTAACTTGTTTCAGGGAGAGCTCACGAAGAGAAGGCCAATTTATGGGGCCGCTGAGAATACAACCAGCTAACCTACAAACAACCAATTCTTTGACAGACAAGGTGGCTTCGGGTAGTCTATAATAGTCAGGTACACAAAAGTAGATAGAAAGCTCCTTAACACCCTTCTGTGTACCCAGTTGTATACAGCGATTGATATGTTTAGCCAGTTGAGGCTGCAACGGCTGTTGGAAAGTAAAAAAACAAGTCCTGAAATAACGATCGGTGACAGAAAACTGAAATTTTGGTATGCTTCTGTATTGTCGGCATTGTCGAAGCAAAGAATTGTAGACAAAGGTAGCAAATTCCAAACTCCTGTCAGAATTTTCTACTAAAAATGAGGAACTGGAGAACTCAGATATGGGAAAAGAATTGAAAACCTGATGCCATGTCTTAGACAAGACGCTAAGACGAACCACCTCTGGTGTTGATAAAAGAGAGAGCATGTGGTGTTTGATGTGTTCAGGCAACTGGGATATCCGATCAGCAGCATCCATAGAAATTGTGTTCATATTGATAACAGAGAATTTTGGTTGTTGATCTGAAACGTGAGGCTGCTTTAAAAAATAACTCAAACAGTGTCTTTTATATGATTTTAATCTCCTTTTCGGAGTCAAATCTTAGGAATCCTTGAGCTGTAAGGATTTTAGTCTCTTTTCCGGAGAGGATACCAAAAACAAATTCAGAGACAAAGCTTAAACCGCCTATTAACTAAAAACTAAGCATGTGTTTAAATAAGAGTAAATAATTTATTTAGTCCCTATTTTGTTTAGCAATGTAATAACTTAGACCCTATAATTTTAGAAATCACAACTTAGTCCCTTGACCTTTTTTTATTTACATAATTAATTCATCAAAAAAGATCCATCAACTTTTTGAAAAAAATGCCAAGCTACCATTGGGTTTCCTATGATTATTATATATCCAATAAAGTATTATGGAAGGAAAATAATTAAATTAATGAAAACTCATCACTATGAACGGGAATAAAAATATAGGGATTATTTCATTAAAACAAGGGATTGGATAATTACTCTATGAATAATGGTGACCGCGCGACCTAGAAAACTTTTAAAATACAAAAACTTTCTAATAAATTCGTCCTAATCCTATCATGATTTTGTAGTCCTACATGAATAGGATTATTAGGAGAAAAACATAATCTACATATAAAAATAGAAAAATCATTTTCTAATAAATGTGGATCAGTCTCTAGTTGTTGAGATCTTTTTAATAAAATTGTGTTATTTTTTCTTTTTTTTTTATAAAATAAATCATAATCATAGAAAAACAAGGTTTTTTTTTTTTAAATTACACTTTATATCTTGTAGAGTATTTATTTTTATTTTTTTAGAAAGTACAATTTATAGGTCAATTTAATTTTTAAATTTAGAAGAAAAAAAAATTTGTCCTCAAATATAATATCCCTTCACAGATGCCAATTGCAGTCTCCAACAACAACTTACTAATACTGAAAAATTCTCAAGGCCAGAAGAAATGACAAACATCAAAGCAGCCAAATGTCTAGCATACAAACTCTTCGTATCTGAAAATTTCTCAAGAAAAGAAGAAATTGATAAACACCAAGCAGACAAATGTCTTGCATTTCCTTGCAAGGGATTGATGTGAAGTCTGGAAACTAAGGCATTCAGTTAGGTGAGTGTTTCCCTTGACACGGTCTGGTGCTCACCAACCCTTGGAGCAATGGTCATCTGTACCATGCTGGACACAGTGACTATATCCAACATCATGGAAGAAATCCCTGTTCTCTTTGGCATTACAGTTGCTCGCTCGCAGCAACTGTTCATCCTCATTGATTAGGTAGGGGGCTGCATCTTCCAGTCTTGACAGTAATTTTATGGCCCCTTTCAATACATGTTATTCCCATCCTTGGACATCAATTTTAAGAAGCAACACAGGTTCTGAATTTTGAATTAGTTCATCATGGGGAAGGGTCCTTGCTTGAACGGCTATTTCTTCGTTGGACTTGAACGCCAACTTTGCACTCGAGGCTGAGACAGCACTAGGGCATTGTGCCTCTATTTTCGGTGTTTTTTGTATCAGGCATTTTGTCGAAACCTGGGGTGTCTCATGCTGTTCTGTATTTTTTCTGCATTTGATGTTATTCTCTTTTTTCAAGTTGCAGGGAAAATAGTATAAGCCTTGGTTTTTTCAAAGAGGCCTAACGTTTTAGCACAACCAGTTCCTCTGATTTCAACGTGGTCATCAGAACAATTGATGCTTAATGGATATCATAATTGCCTGACCACATTATACACCACAATCTCTCCACATTATGCTTATTAATGGGCTGGCGTTAAGCAGTTTCCTCTTGATTTTTTTTCTACTAATTATAGTTTGCTCCAAGCTATCTTCCCTGCCAAGGAATTGGTTGTTTCAAGGTTAGCTGGATGTGCTCTCGACACTGCCATAAATTTGCCCTCTTTGAGTGAGTTTTCTCTAAAAGAAGTTTATTTTGATTACCGAAGTATTATTGACAATCTCATCTTTACCTGCACTTTCATCGATAAATTTTCTCTAATAGCTTGTTTCATCGACACAGACGAGGGTTTGAACTTTGAAGACTGAGAGCTTTAATCTCAATCTTCTCCATAATATCTTTGAGTTTTGTGAAACCTGAAAGTTTTGAGGTAACGTAACCGACAATGTATCAGAGAAATTCTCTTGATCATAGACCACATAAACTTTGCTCACAAATTTTAACTTCTTTCAGAGAAAGATCATGCAGAGAAGGCCAGTTTATGGTACCCTCCAGAACTCAACATGATACAAGAAACTAAATTTAACAAGTCCACCAAGCAATGGCCCTAAAAACAAGAATTACTAACATCTAATTGAAACTCATTTAAGGTGGTTAATCTAGCCTTCTGTTTTTGATCTGTGTGAGGCAACCGGCATAATCAGATGGCATGGCCCTGGAAATGTTATGGCCTCATTTTTGGGGCTTCCAGCTGATCATAACAAGACCAAAAATGATTACAAGATCATTGTAGGCACTGTAGAATTTGCCTTACTAGGAACTGATGTTATACGTACTGGAGATGCGCATTCAGAAATTAACAGTAACATATCACACTCTAAAGAATAAAATATCAAATTATTAAACATAAAAATCCCAAACCGGAAAAAAACTTGTTCAACACAAACTCGAAGGTCTGCTGCAGCTGAATCCTGCCTAGGTTCAACTGTTTTCTAAGAAAATTTGTTCAAGGAAATATATATATAAACTAACACTCCAACTTAAATCACCATTCGAATACGAAACGAATCTTCTGCTTCGGTTCCAGAGTTTGGAATGAATCTAAGAAAGCATGACATGTAACAACCTTCTTATATCCATTTCTTCCAAAATGCTCGATCTTGACGCCTTTTAAGTCACGCTGCCAACATTTGACATGGGCAGCTGCAGAATAATTTTTATGTTTCACTCTGCGCACTAGTTTCTTGCAAAGAATCTTCATGAACGCATCGTTTCCTCCACAGCCAGACACAAGTAATAAAGATTCAGGGCGGCAAATACAAAACAAGTCATCAACAAGAGCGACGTTTACTTTCTCCGTGCCGTCTATATAGGTTTTCAGCTTCAAGTGCCTGATATCAAGCAAAACAGGATTGGAGACTTTGCTGACTAATTTGTTGATTACAGACGAGGAATAGTAGGTAAAACGCAGAGTGACAAGCTTGATTTGGTTGAAATTTCTAATAATTTCCATAAAATCTTCGCGAAAACTTTCACGCTGTTGAAAATAGATGAGATCAAGAGATAATTTAAGAGCAACTTCTTGTAAACTTGTTTGATTCAAAGAAAACAAAGGCGGGATGTTTTCCATGTAACATTTGAATGACCGTAATCTTGGAGCATTGATGATAGCTTCCTCTGCCGGCAAGTCAGGTAAAGAGAGGTTTAATTTCTCAAGCAGGGGGATAGAAATCGCAATCCTCTGAATGTGATGGCGATAACCGTGCAACACCAAAACTTTGAGGGCAGGGAAATTACCATTAAGGCCTTGAATCAGGTCTTCAGTAATCATACCATGCTTGTACTTAAATACCTCTAGATTTTTGCAAGAGGTCAGATCAATATCTGTCTTCTCCTTGTAGCATGCAGAATAAGAGAAAGTCTGAAGACTAACCACGTCAATCTCAATCTTCTCCAGAGGCGTAGAGATTTGGCCTTTCACCTTAACTTTCTTGAGTTTTCTTAAACCTGAAAGGTGAAGGTAACTTAACCCATTACATTCTATTAGAGCCAACTTCTCGATGAAAGGGCAGGTAAAGATGAGATTGTCGATAATACTTTGGTCACAAATTTCAACTTTTTTCAGAGAGAGCACACGCAGAGAAGGCCAATTTACGTTGCCTTTGAGGAGACAACCAGCTAACTTACAAACAACCAATTCTTTGACAGACAACATGGCTTCAGGTAGTCTGTGATATAGAGGCATCCAAAAGTCGATAGAAAGCTCCTTCACACCCTTCTGTGTACTTAGTTCTATACACCGATTGATGAATTTACAATAAGGAAAAGGTCTACAAAGATCTCTGGTACTGACAGACAACTGAAATCTTGGTATGCTTCTGTATAGTCGGCATTGTCGAAGCAAAGATTTGTAGACAAAGTTACAGAATTCGTAACTTCTGTCAGATTTTTTTGTGAAAAAAGAGGGACAGGAGAACTCAGATACGGGAAAAGAAGTGAAAACCTGATGCCATGGCTTGGACAAGACACTAAGACGAACCACCTCTGGTGTTGAAAGAAAAGAGAAAATTCGATGTTTGATGTGGTCAGGCAATTGGGAAATCCGATCAGCAGCATCCATAGAACTTGTGTTCATATTGAAATCAGAGAATGTGGGTGCTGATCTAAAACGTGAGGCGGATTTATAAATTAACACAAACAGTTGTGGCAAACCCTAGAAAACCTAAAAACGAAGCATGTATTTAAGCAAGGGTAAATAATTTGTTACGTCCATGTTTATTTAGCATCATAATAAGGTAGTCCCTGTAGTTTCACAAATCATAACTTAGTCTATTGATGGTGAAGTCCCTTTAATGTCTATGAATATGAAGTCTTGTTTATTCATCAAAAATCCATTATTTTTTTTAAAAAAAATTTCTCAAACTATCGTTTGGATTTCTTTCAATCTATATATAACCCATAGAGTGTTATTAAAAGAAAATAATTAAATTCATCAATAATATCAAAACTAAGTTAAACACAAATAAAATAAAATATAAAGATATTTTCATTTAAACAAGGATGGAATAAATACTCTAGGTAACATATAGGGATGGCAATGACTGCATAATGATTTTCTTTCTCAATATTTATACTTAATTTATTATTTATGGGATAAAAAAATTATATATTTATATTTTATTTATCGGTTTCAAGTATCTACATAAATAATAATCATTCAAATATTATTTATTATCCAAATATGTGTCCAAATATGTGTGTGTAAGAGGGTTGAGTCTAGTTTAAAAATATTTATTTTAGTAAGGTAGTTATCCAAAAAAACAATTTTTTTTTTGATAACCAGGGTGTTCAGGCCAGTTTACGCGCACTACAACTAATTCTCGGACCCACTGAACATCCTGCAAGCCCAATAGGCATGTAAGGCACCGCGGGGGTGACAAGCATACATATGAAAGCTCGAACCCAGGGCACATAGGCAGAGCAAAGCCTGTCAAGGTCACTGAGCTGCAAGCCTCGGTGTGCAAAAAAAAAAAATTACTAAACATACTCCATAATTGATTGGTATATAATCTAAAATAAATATATCTAATTATTTTTCTTCATTATAATGATTCAAACCTCATGAAAGTTAATTATAAAATATTTTATGCTCTGCATAACAACTTTTTTATTCTTCTATGAATGAATCCTTTGCTTCATTGTATTATGTTAAATTAGAACTCTTTTTCATGCTATATACTAAGTTATTAAATTGGACCAGCCTGACAGAGATAATTTAATAAATATTGATGTGAACTTTACCCTAGATCTTGTTTTATTTCAAACTAGTTTTAAAAAATAACTTGGTAAATGTTGATGTTAACTTTAGCTTGGGTCTTATTTTATTTGACACCAGTTTTAAGGTTGACTTAGTCAAATTTAGTAAACTAACAGTAACATATCAGATGGTAAAGGGTAAAATATCAAATTATTAAACATAGGCATCGCAAACCGGAAAAAACTTGTTCAATACAAGCTCGAAGGGCTGCTGCAGCAGAGCCCTGGCTAGGTTCAGCTGATTTCTAAGAAAATTTGTCCAAGCAAGTAAATAAAATAAATGCAAAATTTAAATCACCATTCGAATAAAAAACGAATCTTCTCCTTCGGTTCCAGAGTCTGCAATGAGTCTAAGAAAGCTTCACATGTAAGGATCTTGTTATATCCTTTTCTTCCACAATGCTGGATCTTGACGCCTTTTAAGTGATGCTGCCAACAATTTGCATAGGTAGCTGCATTCTCTATTTGCACTAGTTTCTCGCAAAGATTCTTAATGAACTCATCGTTTCTTGCACAGCCAGACACAAGTAATAAAGATTCTGGACGGCAAATACAAAACAAGCCATCAACAAGAGCGTGGCTTTCTTTCTCCCTGGTAAAGGTTTCCAGCTTCAAGTGACTGATATCAAGCAAAACAGGATTGGAGGCAGTACTGCTGACT
>Ga0325411_1003815_pt1 | contig 16950 bp, 9 predicted proteins | sample PopdelMetagenome_13_FD_206181 | JGI IMG/M metagenome (GOLD analysis project Ga0325411, IMG submission 206181) | Populus deltoides microbial communities from Bellville, Georgia, United States - Xylem-PdIQD-R4 | ecosystem: Host-associated > Plants > Phyllosphere > Stem > Wood/Secondary xylem...
CCCCGGTTTTTTCCCCCCCCCCCCCCCCCCCCTCCAAAAATAAAAATAAAGAAGCCCCCTTTATACTCCTCTTTAAGCGTTAAGTATGAATTGCTTTTTTAATCTTTTCTAGGTGTTCCTTGCAGACTTGTACATCTTTAAGAGTCAGTATAAAATCTTAGTTCCTCGACAAACAACGTAAATTTTGGGTTGAAGTATTTTTTTTTATATAATATTAAACCCTCATTGATGAAATATCAAAAGTTTGAATTTCACTAATCCTATTCTCTCAAATAAAAATTAAAAATAAAGTATAAAATAGTAGTGTATTTGTGCAAGTTTTAAATTCAAAGTATGTGTTATAAATTTAATGTGAAGCTATTCTTTGGACCTCACTAACAACTCAAGTTTTTAGGTGAAAAATCTTCTTTCATAGTATTAAGGGGAGTGTATCTAAGAGTTAATATAAAAATTTTCTTAGAACCTCATTATTAGTTTAAGCATTTGGGTTGAGATGTTTTTTTAATAGTATTAAAGGGAGTTATATTTTTTTTTTTTAATTTGGACAAATTGATTTTCCTTGCGTTCCTCAATCCTATCCTTTTTGAAGGTTATTTTGATTTCCCCTTTAAAGCTGTTGGATCTTATGCCTTCGCAGATTCAGAAAAGGATGGAAAACATGGCAGGTGCCTGTTTGGATACTACTGCACTAGATGATGAATCTTTCAATATGGAGGCAACTCAAGATAGATGCATCCTGAGACTAATTGCTTCTTGCTGTAATGGTGAGCTCGTATAATCGACTAACCTCAGAAAGGATGCAAATTATTTCAACTCTTGAACTTTTCCTTGTAAAAATACAAAGTTTTTATGAAATAAAATATATTCTCAGCTGTAATGCTTGCTTGTGCTGCTTATGTAAGGTGATAAGCTTGTGAGGGCTACGGAACTTGTGAAGCTCTTATCTCTGGAAAAATCAATGAAGGGAGCAATAAAGCTTGTTACAGCGCTGAAGCTTCCAAATTTGGCCGAACGATTCAACAGCATACTGGAGGTAAAACCTATTACCTGGAAAAGGTTTTGGAGTTATTTCAGAGCCAATCAGATTGGGTGTTTTTCTGTTATCAAATTAGTAAACTGGATTTTTTTTTTAATCTCATCACAGGAAAGATTGGTCAATGAATCCAAGGGAACTTACAAAAGCCCCCTCCTGAACTCAAATGATCGTGCATCTCTCACAGCTGATGCTGCAATCAGCAAGACGATGGCGACTTCAATTGGAAAAAATGAAACACCCGAACCTAGCATTGCATTCTCATCACCGACACTGTCAGCCCCCCTATTTATCAAAAAGGCAAATAAGCAAGAGCATGAAAAAAGTTATCAGAACCAAACTGTAAATGCAAAGACCAGTATGGAGCCAAGCAATGCAGAGAAGGTGAAAAGTGCTGAAAATGTGATTGGAGTAGAAGTAAAGATGACAGGCGAGGTGTTAAAGGTACAATTACAACGCCCGTCTAATCCATTTTTAAAGTCATCGAACAATCAGGAAACTTCGAAGAAAGATCTGGATCAGTTAACATCCCCGCATCCCTCAAATCCTTTTAAAAAAACACCACATTGAAAACTCTCATGTTTGATACAACGTCAAGGTGAAATGGGATTTCGTTTTCAGAGTGGCACAATGTCCCAGACAAGTATTAAAATGGCTGACATGAGAGAATCTGTTGTATATCACTCAGTCGCAAGAAACAGTTGTATGGAAATAGGTTCTCAGTTCTGTAATTATGTATTTGAGTACACCAAAAAAAGCTTCATTCCTGCTTTTAAGCTCTAACCCCATCGCTGCGTATTATTTTTTCGTTGTCATAATAACCATCATTCAATTTGGCTGTCCTTTTTTATCCGAACACAAGTCCTCGTGGCCAAATTTGTCTCCAGATTTAGCTTGCCAGAAGCCAAGGATATTTCCAAACTAGCTCATTGTGGCTTCCAATTGGTGGCTCGGTATCAGCCAAAGGAAATGTTGATGATTATTGCAAGTTAGTTGAATCAGCCATTGCTCCATCCATCCAAATGAATGCTATGTCATTTGCGAAGTCATTATCTTCTATGGCTTCTCAGTTCTACCTCGAGTGAAACCCATCTCTTCCTTTGCCTGCCTGATGGCATGAGATGCGAATTGGATTGGATATCAAAATGCTGCTTGAAAGTCAACGGATATAAGGCAGTCAGGGTCAATCCTACCCTTTATGAGAATGGGATCCCTCACCCAAATCACCAGTCATTGACAATGCTGCCTCTACTATATAAACTTAATCAAATTCACTTCACATTCTGAAACGAAACGCATCGACATAAAGACATGCATATTTCAATTGTGAAAAAAAAATTATGTGCTTCTTTCATTCAGTAATGCATCTTCTAAAGCACGTCCCAGTTTTATTTCAAGGTTTCTTTTGTTTCCTGAAAAATGTATTTCCTTTTGAAAGTGTATTTTACAGAAAATGAGAAAATAATTTTTTTATATATATTTGATTGTACCATAAAAAATAAAGAGAATAGTTTCTTTGGCTGTGTTGTTGAAAATAAATTAATTTTTTTTTAAAAAAAATATTTGGTATCACTATGATTTTTTATTTTAAATTCTTTAAGCAAAAACCATAAAACATGTTTGGTTGAATTCATGTGTTTATGTTTTTCTTTAAACCAAAATAGTTATTTAAATACCATAAAAAATAATTTTTTATTTCAAATTTTGATTTTCTGTGCAACATCAACATTATCATGCCATATCACCACTCCAAGCCTAGCATCACCATAATTCCACATTCATGATTACTATCATTGTCGTAATACTACAATTAGTGTCATAACAATCACAATAATCTCTTTTATCATCAGCTCATAACAATCATCTTGTATTTTAATATTATTGTTATCATCTAACTCCACCATCATCAATATTAATTTTATAACCTTTGCAAACATATATTTAAATTCTTTATCATCACTGTTACATTATGATCACCTTTATCATATTTACTAAAAGTATCATTAGTTACCAATAAAATAACAACCATTTTTAATTTGGTATTACTATAATCATATTAACATTATTATGATTAAATCAATCATTAATATATTGCCACCATTGTCACACGTATATGGCGTCGCGACGATGTGTCCACTCTCATGATATCTGGAAATCAGGATAATCGAGAAAGACAAGGATTTATGTCTTTTACCTGTGGAAAGAGAAAATGAGAGTCACCACCTAATATTTTAATCACTAGGAACCCTAACTGATTTCAAAGATTGAGCACGGGAACTGGTTGCGTAAAGGAAAAGATATTAGGACCCCAAGTACGCCCTACCTAAGGTAAGGTGTATTGTTTCATTGTCTGATGTATGCTAAGTTATTGTCGTGTTTTTTAATTGTTGGTTTGTCTAAGGTTGAAGATAAGTCATCCTCAGTAAAGAGATCCTTATCTTATCGTTAAGTTAAATTTGGTGATGTATGAGTGTTTACAGAATTATCGACGAAACTAGACAATTTCATCTCTTGGTCTTCTAGAAGCAATTCGAGCATGGAAATGAGAGAATTTGGACTAGGTCTCTTCATAGAAATTATATTCTTGGATGTTATCTATCCATGAGAGTTGATTTGTTTAATTTGGAGTTTTAAAACCCCAGTTATGGGCTAATAATCAAGAGGGGATCAGGATAGGCCCTATTGGACAGTTGGTTATCTTTTTGATAACTGGTAGTTTTGAGAGTTTTAGGAGCAGAAATGAGTTCTTCTCCCTTTTGTGGAATTATAGCCTTGTGTCTTATCTTTCCAAGGGATTAAGTCATGCCTTAAACCGAACTATATAATGTTATTTATGGATGAAACACAAAACAGTGTTCGAATAACGAATTACGCCGATTGTAATGTTGATTTGTATTTTCATTAAAGAACTTAAGAAAAAGATTTAATGGGAACATGAGACGTAAATTTAAAGAAATAGGGATAATAACGAATGAGATGATTAAAAAAGAATTGTATAGATTATTGATTTAGAAGGAATAAATGCTCGTGAGTAATGACATGGTATGCTTTTTAATACAGGGGGGCCATAAGACCCAGATAACAGTCGGGGACTACCAGTCAAGCTCTTACTGTAGGTAGGTGCCCAACACCTAAGGATTTATTTTCTACCATTTTAAATTTTCTAGGTATATAAGTGGTTTGAACTTGGTGATCTATATATATGATTTAAATTCGGTAGTCTATGTCGATGTGATCAGTATGAATAGAATGTTTTGATGATATTGATTAACTCTTCCAAAAATTAGGGTTGTTAATGGTATCAATATGGTTTCATTGGTGCTGACATTTCTTAAATTGATTAGTCGATCCTGGGTAATTGGGTGACTAATGATGTTAGTGAAGATTACTAACATCGGCATGGTTACTCCCGGTTAAGAGAGAAAGATAAATTGATTAACTATTCTAGGTTAAAATTAGTTAATGATATCAATGTGTCGCATTGGTATCGGCAATCATTTCTAGTGTGATTAACTACTCTGGGTAAGAAGGCTAATGATGTCAAGGGTTTTTGATATCGACAACTTAGATGGTAAACCATATGTGGATAAAAATTGATTAACTATTCAATAGTATTGGCAATTAACTTTCGAAGAATGGGAGGATAAGTGTTAATTAGTTATTATGAAAGAAAGACATAAGTTAATGAGATTAGCTTTAGCTAATGGTATCCATGTTGGGTAGTTAGGAATGAATGATGAGATTAGCTTCAACTTATGGTATCCATATTGGATAACCGAGATTCATTGATGAGATTAGCTTCGGCTAATGACATCTATGTTGGATAGCCGGGAATGAGCATTGAAGATTAACTTTGGTTAGTGATATCCATGTTGGATAGCCGAGAGTTAATGATGAGGTTAACTCCGGTTAATAAGGTCCATACTAGAATTATCAGTAATTAGTGTTGTGAACCATCTCATTTGAAAATGTTTACTAATACGATGAAATAAAGAGTATGATGTGTTATTCATAATTGAAATTAATGTTTAAAGAACCATATAAAAAATGATCATAATTAGTGATGCAACCATACTATTCGATAGTTTTACCCATATTTGCCTAGTATTTTGCCTATGTTTTATATATATAATGCCTTAATATTCTTTGTTTTATGTTTTCAAGGCACTTTTGGATGTAAAATTCAAAAAGTAAATTGGAGATAATAGGCAGATTTGATCTTTGATCGATGTTTTGTGCAGAGCTTGAGCTCTAAAGGTCGAAATGAAGTGATTCCAGTGACATTAGAAAGCTAACATCTATACCTTTCTATAAATATATGACAAGAAAAATATAAAGAGAAATAGCATGGAAATCGCAGCCGTCAAAGACAAACCTTGTATTCTGGCAATGTTGACCTTAGACCACTTTGACTTGAATATCTTGAGTTAGAGAAGTCCATTTGATGCAAACTCAATTTTGTTGGATTCCTGACTCGAAGATCTATTAGCCTACCAAATTTCTAAGATGACTTGTGAATTCTGCTAGTAGACAGTTTTTGTGAAGAAACAAATCCAATTTACTTCCCAAAGCATCCAAACCTACATCCAAGTTTTTATTTGGGAAATTTAACTCCTTTAAGTTCAAAGTTAAAGCTTGAAGGTTTTATGAAAGACTATTTCTTCTTTTTTAGGAAAATAGTTATTGCACTACGTAAATGCAAATTTTCTACTTAGAAAAGAACTATTTTGTAGGAAAGAGGGATTAAGGTTTCCTATCAAATAAAAAGAAAGAGAGAAAGGAAGGGAGAGGCAGCCAGAAAGAGAAGAAAAACTCACCCTTCCCTCATAGACCCAAAATCATGTATTCATCTTTCCTTTGGATGCTAAGTTCTTTTTCTTGATTGTAAGAACACAAAACCTTCAGATTTCAAAAACCGTGAGATTTATTTTACTTTTCTTTTCAGTTTATATGATGAGTATGTTTGTTTTCCTATGCTTATTTCTTATGATTGTTTAGTTTGACTGTTAGAGCGGACTCTAAGTTATTATTCTAATCAATCTATTGCTAAGTTTGCTACCAAAATAAAAGTTGTGATATATAAACTTGTGAAGCAACTGAGTTTAATAATTGTGGTAGATCTATGTTATTAATCTTAGGAAAACATTCGATCAAATCAAACACAGACTGCAGACAATTATGTTGTCTAGTTATTAAGGTTGCCATTGAATTAAATTACTAGTGCAGACATTGTGGTTGTTTAATGGTTAGGGTTAATTACACTACTAATCGGTTAACTAACAAATGTTAAGAAAATATAAATATTCAGAATATAAATTGACGTTTCATTTTAATGATCAGTTCTGATTTTCATAGGTGGACGTCTACTTGAAATCAAGGTTTGTTTTTTTGATAATTTTTTGATTTATTTAATTTAGCTTGATTGTTTTGTTCTATTATAGCCTAGATAACCTTAAAACTCTCCCAAATTGCATTTCATCTAGCATAAAAATCCAAACTAAACCTTTCTCATGTGATCGACTCTTTGCTTGCTTAATACTATCTTGTTTATTTAAGCTAGGGTAATTAATTTGTGTGACCGTGACATCGCAACAGTTAGGAAAGATTAATTATGCATAGAAGAATTCTATATGTACAAGGATTCCTAGACCATAATACATGTCATCAATTATTTGTTGAACATAGCTAAAATAAAATAATACAGTATAAGGTTGTATGAAGATGTAGAGTAAAATATTAAAGATAGACTCGGTAGGAAGATATTAATAGCTTAATTTGTTGGCAATCAAATGGGCTTGCCAGAATTATTGGCATTTGCGAGGGGATGACAGGATTATACATAGTTGCCATAGTATCGACGACTAAGGATGAGATAGGAATGATACTTAGTGGCTATAGTGTCTATGACTAAGGATAAGAAAGGAACAATACTTAATGACCGCAATATTAGTGACTAAGGACAAGATTTAAATTGGCAGTTGACAATTAATTACCAATATCTATGAATATGATAACTTTTGATGTTTAGTTGCCCAAAAGAATGATGACCAAGGAAGTAAAGTATGATTTGTTCAATTATAAGATGATGATGTAGGTTCTCATTTCCCTATGCTTCTATTTAAGTTGACAAGTCCTTTAAATTAAATCATGGGAAATAAAAGTTACTTCCTAGTTGTCCCTAATAAAAAGAGAATTCATGTGGTTGTCTTTGTTTTGAATAGAGACCATTACGTTGTTTCTAATAAGTAGAAACTGTGGTGTTGTTGTTTCCAAATAATGGAAACCATTGCAACAATCCTCGATTGTATAATGAAAACTATTATGTAAGACTATTAACAGATGCTTAAAAATGTATATGACGGGAGGGGTTGATTGGCAACTTAAGACATAATACCATTTGATGTACTACTAAATCAAAACAAATGTTAATGGGGTGATAATATAACAAACGATTGTAATATCTAGAAATTAAAAAAATATGGTAATGTTAGAAACAAATTATGTTAAGTGGTGATGGTGATGAGTAAACATATGATTAATACGTGGGGTTACTTCAAAGATTGTACCCAAGGAAATTGGTAACTAAGAAAATGAAATATTAATTATTGATTAAGGAATCAAAAATTAAAAAATGAGTTGCGATGTGATTATGTATAGTCGACAACCTTAGATTTGAATGTATTATATAATTTGTCGTAAAGACAATGTCAAAAGTGACAAATATGAACTTAGATATCATTACAGCTAATGTATAATTTAATATATATATGATGTAATCGATGCTAAAAGAATTCTAGATAAGCATATTGTTCTCCTTTCTTACGAATACATGTATTTTATGGCTAGATACTAAATTTGTAATGTTATTTTAGTTGCAATGATGAGCCATGTATTGTCATATGAGTTGAGATATTATTGAACTTGAGTTTAATGTTTTGAGTGAGATTGTTAAAAGTGCTAATAGACATAATGATTTATTTTTCTCATAAAAAAATCATGAGCATAAGTCTTCTTGACGACTAATAACTCTTATAATGTTATATATGTTGCGAGTCTATGTCACGAAGTGGACCATCACTGATTGTGTCATTTTACTATTTATAATTTTGCTAGGTACTTATTTTTATGTACTATGAATACTTAAAATTATGTTAATAACTTCACATTGAAATGTACTAAATGGTATGATTGTATTTATAGTATTTGGTTATTGCATCTATTTATTGTGTGTGTGTGTGTGTGTATCCATCACACATATGTTTTAAGTAAATAAAAAATAACAAGAATATAAGATGAATTGTGAGAAGCGATGTGAAAGAATCAAATGGAGAAACAATTGAATTGGTGGGTGGTCGAAGGCTACTACGTGTATATAATAGAGTTATTTGATATTGTATTACCTATGAGGATAAGAAAAGAACTAAGGAAATGTATAAGTTATAGGGAAAACTTTACCGTAAATTTGGTAAACCAAAGAATCAATAATGAGATGTATTGTTAGACAAATTGCATAAAAAAATTAAATTTACCCTAGTATACTCAGACATGATGATTCGAAATATGAAAGTTACATGGAAATTTCTGGTCGTTATATGTCCAAACATCTCTTATGGCTCTTCTAAAATTGTCTCCAAGGATTGTGCAGCTACAATTGACTCCTTGACAGTTCTGGGTCAAAAGGTGACTAATCCCTCCTTAGTTCATGTCTAAACCTATCTCGAAGATGATCAATCCGATGTTGTTTTGTTGGAACCATAGCAAGAGCAACTATTGAGGGATCCTGACATATTCCAACACTGTCATATTCTTTTGTCAAAGAGCTAGAAATTCCCGTTCCTTCTTCCTTCTATAATGTCTCGAATAATATCTTGTTTCAAATTGCTTATGAAAATCCATCCAAGATAGAATCTCTACAGCCCTTCGTTCTCTCACCCCCATCCACTATGAATGCGCACTTTCAGAATGTAATTGCGCCACACAGTTTACCCTTCCTTCCACAGGCACATGAATCTGTACAAGAGACTCATCCACCTTCCAGACCCAATGTCTAATAATTTCAGCATCCTCAACACCCAAGAAGGACACATATCCCATATTCCTCATGCCTTTCACCCAATGCACTAAAGTAAAGGTATTATCTCTACTCACAGATCCTGTAGCTCCTATTAACCCAGCCATAACAACCTTGATAATCTACCCCAAGGAAATAGTATCCCATGGTGGTATAGGTGTTGCTGGCGATGCCACAGTCGAAGGTCTACTAGATTGTCCCATTCCCTCTGTCATCTCCTCTGGCAACATCTCAGATGGAAGGGATTGATCAACATCACTTTATACAGGAGGCAGACGAACAAAAGGAGAATGAGAGGCTATATCTATCTCTCGGTATCCCCCTTCCTCGGGCGGGTCGACCTCTCCTTTGTACTGTGTTAGGGTCAGTCTGTGTCTCATGATGTGTACACACCATCCTGAATTCATATATTCATGCCTTAGTATTAATATCATCATAAATTTCACATGCCAAATAATCATATTTTATAATAATGTCCACATCGATGTGTATACGTATATCATTACACTTAAACCTAGGCTCTGATACCAATTTGTCACACCCCCATTATCAGAAAACTAGTATTGAAAATACCATGTAAATTTTTTTTTTATAAGCATATAGATCTATCACTTCTCTTGACTTTCTTTTATGGTAAATCCACCTCCTTATCATTCGTTAAACTAAACCCCATCTATTTCTAAAATTTTTAAAATTTTTGGCAGAGTTTCATTTGTTTTTATGGGTACTAAATTATCGACATCTTCTATATACCTACATTTATCATCAAAATAAATCTATATATCCACAACCAAATCATATCAAGACAACCTTAGGCATGTCCAACACATCAACCCATTTATTTATCCCTTCCTTCCAAATTTATGTTTCCATCACATACTTTCCTTTTTGAACACTAATACCCATATTAAATATCATTATTGTCATTAGTTATACATATTTTCAAAATAATAAGTGTCGTACAAATATTACAATCTAAAAGAAATTACAATATTTTAAATACAAAATACAACATATTAAAGTATTACAAAAGATTGCATTACCTAGCGAAAGTACTAAATAACTAAAAACAAGGCAATGTCTAAAGGGTCCAGTAGTATATGAAGAGTCCTACATAAACAAAATATGAAGAATACCCACAATAGTAGAATGATTTTAAAGAAAAATAATTATTACATGTAAAATTTCATTTACCACATTTTTCTTTATACTCATGCTTAAAATCCTTACTAAACATTTATTTTATAATAATTACTCATATTCTCTCAAAATATCTAATTCTTTCAAATTCCTCAATTTAAAATTCAGACTTTTATCCATAATTAAATGTCCCCAAATAAAAAAAACACTTTAGCTTGGGAATTATCTCATCATAACCCTTATACTTTAATTCATTATATTTCAACATAACAAAAATGGCCTTCCCAACCCCAACTCGTCAATTTCTCAATTACACCACATTAATTTAATTCATCCTTTAGTTTTCGATCGCTGTACAACTAAGTTATAACTCCATCCTCATATTTTCCGATTTATCGGACAGTTACGGTAAACCATTAACCCTTAGTTTTCGTAACTACGGACCGGTAAGTTAAAATTTTCCTTTCCTTAATCTTCGCCTCTACGGACAATTCAGTTATGACACTAACCCTTAGATTTCATATCTACGGACAATTAAGTTTAAATTTCCATTCCCTTAATCTCTCCCACTTCATGCATGATTAAGTTACTTCATTAGCCCCTAGCTTCTGTTTCTACGGATAACTAAGTTAGATTTTCCATAATACTTTTATCCATCATCACCCATCACAAACTTCATTTCAATCATGTTCTCCTAAAATCATTTTTATCCAATTCATTGTCTTAGTACCAACCTTTCATTTCCTTCTAACTCACAAACATTAATTTAACAAGAAAATCAAACAACTAAAGTAAACAAGTTTTAGGTAGCAACACCTACCAACAGTTCCTGATGCTCGAGCTCCTTCCATCGATGTCCCGACTCTAAATGCTCCTCCTAACATTTATCGGAAAGCATTCATATTAGTACCAACATATAAGTCAACAATATTTTATATCCATTTACCTTCTAACATAATATTTTCACAATATTTATATCATAACATTTATTTAACATGTTTCTCATCTACATGATTCTCATTACCCAATCCCTACATTATGTTTCATCAAATCTATTAGTCCTTTTTATTTTCACCATATATAATAATATTCATTTTTCTTTTCAATTTTTTTAATCTATCAAGTAACACAAACCTAACATAATTTCACCTTTATGCTAAATACATATTTCTTTCTTACACTTTCCTACTAATAATCTTAACCTTAACATACATTACTCATGACATACTTTCTAAACAAAACCATATAATCTCATTTCCTTTATCACCTATGTCATAGCTACCTTCCCCTATCTTTTTTTTGTCATATTATTTTCTTCATTCTACGTAGTAATCACACCCTATTCATTAAATTTTCCTTCTCTCACGGCCAACCATTTTAGCCCAATTTTTTTCTCATCCATCATATTTTTTTTAACTATCTTCTAATTTTACAATATCAACATAAACCACAAAAGTCAATCTCAAGTATATTCTACCAACATTAATACAAACCATAACTTTCCAAAATTTAAGAATTTCAAAGAATCATATAAAAAACATAACAAATCAAGCAATTGTTACTTTAAAACATCTTACCCAAGTGTATTAAGCAAGAATCAAAGCTCACTGCATTCCCTGGTTTCCTATTCATCATCTTTTTCATTCAAAGTCTACTTTCTCTCTCTAGAACTTCACTTTGTCTCCTAAGTTCCCTTGTTAATTTTTCACTCTCTTGTTTCTTGTTGATTTCTAACTTAAAACACTTTTCCTAACACAATTTTTGGGTTCCTTCTTGCCTTTTCTCTCCTTTCTCTCCTTTTCTCTTGATTTTTTTTGTCCAGCCGTGGTTTAAGGAAGAAGAGAGCTGCCATAATTTTCCAACATCATGTATATTTATGAAAGTGCCATTAATGAATTTCATGCTATTTTTCAATCTAATTGTCGATATTGTTTTGACAACTTTACCGAACTCTAATCGCTCATAAAGTTTAACTATATATAAAACAATATGTGAAGAAATTTCTCGTACAATTTCAGTCTGATCTGATGGTCGGATTGAGCGTTTAACCCAATAATGCAAAATTGGTCGATAGGTGATTTTACACAAGAAAATTCAAATTTTCTTGTTTAACCCTTACATAAAACATATCAATCAGTCCTCTAAACCTTAGGGGATACTTTATCATTTTTAAAACAAGTATATACTTTTAATTATTTTTTTTTAGCTTTAAAAATCTAGGGGTTTACACTTTGAGTCTTAGGTTTACTTCAATTAAAGGGTCACAAACTTCAACTTGCCCATCATCCATCTTCTGTGGTGCTAGAGGAAAATATATCGTATCAGGCATGATCAATCAATAATCTTGAACTAGTTCTATTGAACAAATTTGTTCTTGAGCTCAATATGTTTATAGACTTCATCAAAAGCCTTGAAATATGCAATCAATTCTTATTGACTTATTTGTTTCCATGTTCAAATCCAGGACAAATACCTTCTAATTACAAGTCACTTGACTTAGAAAGGTATGCTATTATTAGTCACCTCATTCATATTGTTGTTTTGCTAACTATTGGCTACCCATCTTATCTACACTCACGAATTAGACTAAGTCGATGTCATCGCTATAAAGCCATGCATCTACCATCCTAAGCTCACAAAAAACTTCTTTTCATTTACTTTAACTATCTTAGTTGATGCATCTAGTAGCTAAAATATCAAAGTTTGATGTAGTGATGATGACACATATTTTGGCGTGCATCTAATCTCACCTAAGTAAAAACATAGTAGCTTATCTTTACTTTAGCCATGAAGAAAGCTATATTAAAGGTCTTGGACCCTACTATTAGATCCATTTATAAAACTCATATGATAGCTTGTATGCCCCCCCATAAAATATGATATGACCATTTTAGATGGAATCATGTTAGCCTTGTTGCAACCAATTTTCTTGATCAAGGTATAATTTTGAGTGCTACACAATTATCCACCAATACTCTGGTACACCATTGAAAGTGGTTATCATATACAGAGGTTTAAGGTGGAAACTCATAGCTATTATTGGTTTAGAAAATATCAAACCTAATTATTGGTTGACCACATGATCTAACTAGTCAATTTTAGCAATTTTTATCTTTTCATCTACATTATCTTTGTAGTCACTATCGAGATAAGGAAATTGACTAGGTTTGGAAACCATGTTTGTTGATATAACATCATTGTGACCATTCATTTCTATTTTAAAAATTATTTCCAACCTATTAGTTTCTATAGTTGCATTATATTAATCCAGTTGTTGCATTATAATTGAAAATTCATTAACTTTTCCCTTCTTAAGAAGTACATGATCATTGAAGAGGGTGACAGTTAACTCCTTCTTCCATTGTATCTTTATCCAAGAAATCTTCAACATCAACTATCAAGTTGTTTTTATTTTTAAGTTGATCTTTCTTGTTTATAAAAATATATATTATAACTAGTTTAGGCTATATAATAATAATTTGTTTTGTTTGTTGGACAATGATGTTGTCCTTATATTTTTTTAATTGTCATTTTGTATGCAACATGTTGTGGTTGCTCTTTTACTGGGGTAACTTGATTTATTTAAGAGTAATGTCTCTATTTTGTTTTTATGAACACTTGAGGTTGCCTTTCGATCCTATTACTTAACTATTAGTGCTTTAACCAATGATATATTGCTTATTTCTTTTGCTTAATTTCCTTATTTGTTGGCCTAAAATATTGGACAACTTTGTCATATTGGTGCTTTAGTTGATTTCTAGCTTATTCTTGGTACTGGCACTAATCTTATTTTTCTCAATATATGGTTGGTTGCATTTTATAGATTTCTTTATTATCTTAGTGATTACATTGTCTACTTTCTTATAAACGTTTTTAAGAATCTATCTCCTAAGGTTTATTTTAGGATTTAAACAACCCTTTAATTGAATGAAGATAATGTTTGGGTAGAAACCTTCTCCATTCTTTTTGCTAAGGTTTTTTTTATTTTATTTTTAATTGAAATTGATTATTGCATAAAACTACTAGTTCATGTAGGATCATGCTTGATCTTATCTAGTACTCATTGAGGAAGATCTAATGTGCCTCGTGTTAACAACCCAAAATGTTATTGGGGTTGTTGGTCAATGACCTCATTATGGTCTTTTTTGTATCCAAAACCTATTTTCTTAGTGAGATGTGTATGGTTTTGCACATCCTTCCTTACTAGTGTGTTTAGTCGCTGCATTTTTCTAAATTGGATTTTGGATAATTAACCTTTCTTGTACCTATTTTATATCATCACTTTTATCACTAAGTTTGGGTAATTTTTGTTATGGCTGATGTTTGTGCCACTTTGTGTTAGTAGGTCTTTTAGGCCTAAAGATCTTAGTTTGTAGTTAAGTTATAACTTGTTGGGCTTATTCCCTTAAGTGTTCTTCTTTAAGAAAGGTGGTATGATAAGTAGGTCACCTGTATACCTTATAGAAAAGTATCTACTAAAATTCTTATCCCAATTCTTTGGCATTGTAATTATTGATGTACCTTTTTTTATTAGTAGTATCCATAACTAATTCTAGCCTCTATCTTGGTCAATCTAGCCCTACTTTTTGTATTTCTCCTTTACCAAGGAGTCCTATATTAGGGATAGATACTATTTTCTCACCTTAGGGTAAAGGGTCATTATCCATCTTTATTTGTTTTTCAAGAAACGAATATGATCAGCCTCAAGTGCCTTCTATATCTGATTCTTGAATATAAATACAACTATTGGTGTCATGTCTTTATGAGTCATACCACTTATGTTATTTCTTCCCTTTAATCTCTTTAACAGTAGGGATCATGTGATTTTTAAAAAGCTTGATTCCCTTTATTTACACATCAACTAATCAAACATTTCTTCAACTCTTTTGATGTCAAAAAAGTATTATTTACCCTCTTTACTATTTTAGTAGTCTTTTTTTTAATTTGTAATTAGGCTTTCTAGCTATGTGAAATAGAAAGATAATTTTCAATCATAAACTGAACATAAGTGTTCATATATGAACCTTCTGTCATCTTGTAGCAAAATAATTCTCTAGAAGTCCCATACCTCTCTAACCTACTAATTACATCAAACAACTCTTTGAGACGTATAATTATATCATGGACATCCATATTCTTATACTACCTTTGAAGTTTAAATGACTTGTTAGCTAACATTACATGTAGCCTACTGTTCAGTATCATCAATATGACATTGATATTCAATCCTAATTTCTTTATCAACATCCCCATCAAGGACAAGAAGAATTAGATTTTCAAGAACATATATCTTTGATAACAACCTTAATTTTTTAGTGCAATTTCTATGAAATTTTCTCTTTTATTGATGTCAAAACGAGGCCAATTTTTTTTTTATGTTAGAAAATTGTCAACCTGATGGTCGTCCAGATTAATTTGGTAACTAAGATGGCTGAATGGTTTCTCCTAAAATTCTTAAACTTCCCTATTGGTCAATCAATCGGTCGACGGGTTCCATCGACTCTTTGAGATATTAACGATTTTAACTGTTCATTCTATTAGGCGATCGACCAAATAAATTTGGTAACTAAATCAATCAATCGGTTTAAGACAAATCATGTATTTCTAATATTCCACCTTTGATTATTACATTTATTAGTGGCATGTCCTCTAGTTTTTACTTCCAAACATTGATATCATATATACTCAATTTCATTACAGGATCCATTTAAGTTTCAGACTTGTTTATGTTATTTATTTTAATTAGTTTGGGTTAGTTTTAGCTTGGTTTGAGTATTATTTAAATTGGGTTTATGTGTCACCCATTGGGGAAACTAGGGTTACTTAGCTTTCTAGTATAAGTACTCTTTATGGGGAATATTTGATGAAAACAAATTTTACAGAATAAAACATTGCCTCTCTTGGTTCTTGATTGAATTTCAACTATTCAAAGAATTGACCAATATTTAGTAGTGATTTTATACTTCTTTTGCTCGTCTTCAAGTGTAGGCATTGTGATTGGGTGGTTTATAATCTTCTTGCCTTGGAGCCAGTTTGCCATTTTGATAAGCTCAATTTCATACTCAAACTTAGATTAGATGGATCTTAGGTTCATGAATTCCATTAAGTTTTGTTAGGGTTTGCATTAAGGGTACTTAGGGATAGAGAGCTACTACACGAAGCCAATAGTAATCCATGATAATGGATAGACCCACGAGGCCTATTCAATCTGGAGCAAGTGCTAAACAGAGATGACCCAGATCTCAGGAGGGAAGGACTCAAGGTAGAGTATACCATTTGACACATGAGGATGTGGGAGCCGAACCGAATGTTGTTGCAGGTACATTACTGTTAGAAACCTTACTAGTACATGCTTTGATTGATCCAGGAGCTCGTAATTCATTTATGTCATATCAGATTGTGGATAAATTGTATATAATGCCTTGTAAATTGAGTATAAAAGTTGACACGACCAAAAGATTGATGTCTTCTCCCAAGTGCAGGAGTGTCGAAGTAATAAATAACCCGGCAAGACCGGGGTCGAACCACAGAGAGGTTAATTGTATAAATTATAGTTAACAGCAACACAATAACAACAACAATAATAGTAGTAGTAATAATAATAATAATAATAATAATAAAGAAGAAGAAGTTGATGAGAACTTTGAGATGGAAGATTAACGTAAGGATTAAACAATGATAACAACAAATGTCAAGGTTAGAGGAT
>Ga0325411_1003819_pt1 | contig 16944 bp, 18 predicted proteins | sample PopdelMetagenome_13_FD_206181 | JGI IMG/M metagenome (GOLD analysis project Ga0325411, IMG submission 206181) | Populus deltoides microbial communities from Bellville, Georgia, United States - Xylem-PdIQD-R4 | ecosystem: Host-associated > Plants > Phyllosphere > Stem > Wood/Secondary xylem...
AATGCCTTTTGCTTTGGTTGTGGAGTGGAATGGAATTTGAGTGATTCCATTGATTTTGTGGGGATATTGTATTTAATTTGCAAGTGTCAGAGAATTTATACACGGAATCATGTACGACATTTATTTTTATTTTTTTTTATTTTTATACAAGTATCCTTATATTTTTAAAGAGTGAGATTAATTCTATTAAAAGTTTATAATTATTTTTTTAATAAGTGTGTCTTTTAAAGATTAAATTTTTATTTTTATTTTTATTTTTATAGGAATATAACAATATCTTAACTATTAAATCAATACTTCATTGATAAAATTTAATTAAATTCATATTTTATTTTAATTGAGTTCATATTTTATGTGATTAGAGAAAAGCATTCAGTTTGGATAAGCTTTGTGGTGAGAAAGCATTCAAGTGCAATTAGGGAGCGTAGAAAAATGGAGGGAAAGAAAAGGAGAGAAAAAATATCCCAAGATTATACGACTTAAGAGCCTGATTCCGAGATTCGGATGTAGATTTAGAATTTACTTGGAAATGTAGTTGTAGTTATTTTTTAAATAAGTTTTTATGATTTAAAATATATAAAATATGTTAAATTTTAATAAATTTTTTTTTAAAAAATACGGTTTGTACCGTGTTTCCAAATAATTTTTTAATAAATAAATTTTAAAATATTATAATCTAATTTTTTTTATGGAACAATATTGTTTTTTTTTATAATTTTCTTTTAAATTATCCAAGCTGAGTTTTATTTAAGTTTGTCATGTCAATATTTAAATTAATTCAAGATAAAACTTGAACTTGATATGACTAGACTCCATGCCAACATATTACTCAACTGACTAGCTAGGCTAAGCGTATAGTTAACAAAAATTGTAGGAAAAATCATTATTCCCCTCCTTGCATTGAATAATACTTTATATTTCTTTTATTTTTTTTAAATTTTATTATTTAATATTAGATTTATTAGAGATTAAATATCATAACTTATCTCAATTTGCTTTTTATAAAATTATCTTATTCTCGTGACTTCAATCACGAGTTCTGCGAGTTAACTCAATTGACTTAATTTTTTTTTAATTAATTATTTTTTAAAATTTTATCATCCACTATTTAAATTAATTGTGAATTAAAATTTATAATTTAATTTAATTTAATTTATAAGATTATTTTAGTCTCATAGAAAAATAAGGGATTAATGTAATTATGAAAGTAATAAAAATAAAAATAAAATAAAATTTTCATCAACTTCTTATATGAAGCGTAACATATCCAATTTCTTATGTTTGCTGATAATTGAATCATGATTTCTTGGTTGGTATGTAGAGACCATTGCCAATAAATTAGAAGACCATTGATAAAAATTGTGATAAAAATAGTTTTATTTAGAAACACAATAAAATATTTTTGTTTTTAATAAATACGATGCATATTCGACATTTAACCATTTAATGTTTTTAATTACAAAGCACGTCCTTAAAATTGCCACTCATCAGGGTGGGCCTGGGCCTCTGACCATTGACCCATTACGAGCCACTCACAATTAGCCATATTCGAAAGCAATTTAATTAATTAAAAATTTGAGAGTGAATTTACTGTTTCAGATAATCATGGTGATGGTATTCTGCAAGCTCACTGCGGTACAGTAGAAGGGCCGAGAAGCCGAAAAAGAAAAAGAAGAAATCCAAAGCCAAAAGAAGGAATAAGTTCGGCACAGACAGGTACGAGAGAAAGAGAAAGATGTAAAGCTACTATCCTAATTCCTATCCCCCCCAAAAAATGGCACTCTTGCCCACTTCTGGTCTCTGTTTTCAACTACTGTAGAAGAGAAAACCCCCCATTTTCAGCTCCAATTCATATGCTTCGCCTCTTCTCTGTTTTTCCCTTCCAAGGTTTGATTCTCTACTCTCTCACTGTGATTTTTCTTTTTCCATTCATCTGGTCTCTGTTATGGTTTCGGAACCATGATCAGTTGATGTTTTTGGGTAATTAGCTGGAAAGGTTGCTATTTGAATGTTGGGTTTGATCCATCCTAATTTGCAAGTTTATATATATATAGCAGAGGCATTTTCTCTCTGGTTACTTGGTTTTAATCTTTTCTTTCTTTGCCGGTCTCTGAAGATTAGAGTCTTCCAAAATCTGTGTTGCAAATGATCTGGGTTGGACCCGAATTCATGCCAATGAAATCTGGTAACACGCTGGAGATGAACTGTACATTGAGATGTGAAGAAGTATCTACTTGCGTACATGTATTGTGAGTTTGTGGATATATAAGAATATATAGGAATGTGATTCTAGTATAGCAATCATGGACTGAAATATCAACTATAGCAGCAAGCAATGTAGAAGGTATCGCGAGATGCTTCATATTGCCATCGCTAATAGTAATTCTAGGCATTTCATTTGGAGCTGGTTGATCAATTTTTTCATTTTTTTCAGCCGCCTTTTTTTTTTTCAATGGCTGAGAACACCAATTTACTTGCATTTTCAACTCCTAAATTTAGAATATTCATTCGCTTTTGTTTTGATGAACTGTTTCTTTGGTGTTGTCATAAGGGGTTTAAAATCTAAGGAATTCTCATTTAAATTGTGCTGATTTTGATGACTGTGGTCATCTTCTCTTCAGGCACCTTAATTAGTTCTGGTGATTAAGTTTCAGATCTGGGATTCGATATGTTCATGTAACTTAAGGATTGTCTTCACACTACTTTCTGTATCAATGGGCATACAGAAGATTTGCCATCGGAGTTCAAGTTCTGATAAAGTTTCTTGTGTCTTCAATGGTGAAGTCAAGCTGATGAGAGATAACCCAGTCCTGGGAGCAGACTCAGGGAATGATTCAGATGATTGTGAACTTGCTGAATTGAACTGTGAGCTTGGCATGGTGGAAGGCCAGTGGTGCTGCATACCATATGAGCTCTATGATCTTCCAGATTTGAGGGAAATATTATCTCTAGACACATGGAATTTGTGTTTAACAGAGGAAGAAAGGTTCCATCTGTCAGCTTACCTTCCAGACATGGACCAAGAGACGTTTTGCTTGACTATGAAGGAACTTTTTGATGGTAGTGAAATATATTTTGGGAATCCTTTGGATAAATTCTTCAAAAAATTGAAAGCTGGATTCTACCCTCCAAAGGTGGCTTGCTTCAGAGAAGGCTTGCAGTTTTTACAAAGGAAGCAATATTATCATTCGCTTAGAGCTTACCATGACAGGATGATACAAAAGTTTATAGACATGAGAAGGATATGGGATCAGCGTGAAATGAGTCCTGGTATTGAGGAAAATATTTTCACTTGGAAAAACAGGAGAAAACAAAAGAGCATCAACATGCTTGATCTAAATGAATCTCCTGATGACGATCGTCTGTTAAGTGAGAAGGTCAACTTGGAATTGAAGGCAACGAAGCTAGTGGAGAGTGAGAATTCAGCAAAGGACAGGCCACCTTTTCTGTCTGCCAACAGGCCAAAATTTGCAGCTCCATACTGCAGACCAAAGGGGGTTCTAAAGATGAAGGCATCCGGCAATGATTCATTCCATAATTACAATTCAAAGATGGTTGTGGCTGACTTCTCAGAACACTATCGATCATTGCCCAAAGGACTGTTGAAAATAGCACCTAAAGTTCCTTCAGTTAACCTGGAACAATCAGACATTGTGCCAACAGGAGTGCAATCAAACTTTCCTTCTGGGACTCGTGGCATACGGGATTTTAAGTTTTCTTCTTTACCAGCTTCTCTATGCTTTCAGAATGCAGGTAGCCTGCATGAATATCCATTTCTAAGGCAAAAGGCTGATGGTAGCAGAGTTTATTCTCCTCTGGACCAACCTCAGTTTCTAATGGATCCACAGGAAAGTGTTAGAGTAACCAGTAATCACCCAGAAAGCTCTACAAGAAAAGTGAAACTGGAAACACCTTCATCTTTAGATGACAATTCTGTTTTAGGAAAACACAAATTGTTTGGAGTTGATATGGGAAGGTTTCTGAATAAGGAATGCAAGCCATCCTTGGATACAGTGGGTGCAATGCCGTATGCCTTTGGTAGTGAAAATCCGAGGGCAAATGTGGGCAGAGAATTTAATGGCTCTTCCCTGAGATCCTTGGAATCATTCCCATTTCGTATCCAATATCAGGGAGGGGAGCAGCACATGACACCCTTAAAAGAAGAGCATCTCACAATCCATCCAAGAATTCCAGAAGTGGTTCCCACAATTTCAGATGTTGGCAGTGGTAAGCAAGAAACGTTAATGGGTTCTTCTTCACACCAAAAGAATGGTGAGAGTGATGTCAGCATCAGAAAATCGGAGAAGCTATCGAGTAAATCCAGTGTCTCGGAGGCATTTAAGGATAAAAAGTTACTGCCATTGACGTACAAGCGAAGGAAAGTTGTAACTAAGGCCAACTCATTAAACTTTGGCAAGTCACTAACAGCAGCTGCTGATTTGAAGTCTGCAATTCCAAAAGAATCAAATCAAGATTTTAGGGAAGGTGTGAAAACTGTGAAGATAAAATTAATAGGATTGAAAGATATGCCCTCGGACAAGGAACCTGAAACAACACTTCATGGACTAAAGTAGGTACTTCCTAGTAATAGCAATTTTCTTTGTGGTTTCCACAAAATTACTCTGTAGTATATGCTTTCTAAGATGTGTAAATCGAAGTATAGTGAAAAAAGAAAGTTCCCATCTTCGTGATAATCCAATTGGAAACTTATATTCTGCCACGGAGCTTACCATCAGCATGTGCATGCATATGTATTTGTAAATATTTTCTTGTTGAATTGTCAAGTTACAGCACTGAAGTCAAGCATATCGCCATATCAAAATTAACATTATCTAAATGTGATAACTTTTGAGCTCTGCATTGAAAATTAACTATTCTTTTCAGCTGGCTCAGTGTTTAGCCCAGAATTAGAGAGGCATGCAGCTAGACTCTGCCTGAACCTCGTTGTTTCGTGACCAGCTCTTGGCGGGAAGAAAAGATCACGAAGTCATCTGACACTTAAAATCACAATTAACTCCTAAGTAATGAGTTAGTGATCACGCAGCTGCCCTGTCATGGATGGCCATCCTAATAATCAATCGGATTTGAAAAACAAAACGAACGATTCATTCAAGAACTGATGCTATGGTCTGACATTAAAATGGCAGTCCAGCTAAATTAAAAAAGGAAAAGAAAGAGAGAACCCAGAGTTTATTGCCATTAAAACGACTTCTATTTTAAACGCTATGAGCTACTGCTTTTCCAGTACTCCAAATGAATACCTCGCCTTCTACAAGATGACTAACTAAAAAGCAGGCTACAATTTCCCTCAATTTTTATTACTGCAAACATGATATCTGTTCTCGGCGGAGGAAAATAATCTACTTCTGTTGTACAAAGGGAATTGGTATGCATCAATACTCGGTAATGTTTTAAGAATGGTTGGCTCTTCTATTCACATCAAACCGCAGCAATTCATTTGCTGACCCCAACCAAAAATATCTGCATTTCAGACCAATGATCTCAGTTATCTTCTCCGATTTCTACCTTTTAAAGTAAGCACATTGCTAATTCATTTGTCATCTCACTCCTGTTCATTAACTTGGTTCTCCTCATTGCCTCCTTCATCCCCTCTACCCCCATAATTAACCCACGGCAACATGGATTCAAACAAGACAGCCAATGCATTGCGATTCGCAACATCACGTGGAGCAGGGCCACCATCAAGTGGGTTGGCAATTTGTCCCCCATTTCGCTCAGGCTCCCTCATCCTTGGATCAACCATGAAGTTTTGCAAGTTCTCAGGTGGAAGTGTTGGAATTGTATCAGAAAAGTCTGAAACCAGCAAATGGCCGTACCTATAAAGAGAAAGAAATGTCAACTCAAACATGCATGATAAGCATGATACCAATAGTTGAATAAACCCGGATGCAATGGATCTACCACATTCTGCAGACCCCTAAATTGACACTCAACCATAAAATTGATTCCGTCATCCAAGGGACATGAGTTATAATAACAATAAATACCATCATTGCTTGTGACAAAACAACAATTAACAACAACAATAATTAACAGATACAAATAGGTGGTTGGAGCAGAATAGAGGAACTGAGTCCATAATTCAAAACACTTACTCATTGTTCTCAGATGAAAAGGCCTCTTTTCTCACACAAGCCCAATCCTTGGCATCACTGGTACTATGTTCTAGAGTTTCGATCACTTGTAGAGCACTGACACGAAGCAATTTTTGCAAGTCTGGAAGCCTCCATATGATATAACTTTTCTCTACATATATGTTAATCAGATGATCCAAGGACGCAGACCCTGTTTTCTCTGATCGAAAAAACACATGCTTTATTATATTTGTCCATGCCTGATCTTTCAAAGGTACCTTGGCCACTAACTTTTTAAGGACTGACGGGTGAAGCATTAAAGCCTGCTTCATCAAATCAGCTGAGTTAGACTTTGTAGCACAAGTATCGGCATCTTTTGAGGGTTCCTCTCGCTCAAGATAAAACCGGCAAATGGCAAGAGAGTATGAGAAATTTGGAAACAGCCACAAGGAGTTATCACTTTTATAGTCTTCAGAAAACCATTCCAACCATGCATACTCCTCAGCCCTCAAAGCAAAGTAATCAACACAGAACATGGCCCCCATTGGATCATCTAAATCCAATGAAAGCAACAGTTTGCAAACCTCAAGAGCAGAACGATGACATCCACGTCTGTCCAAATTTTTCATGTGAGTGAAAAGTGTTGTAAACAGTGGCTTGTTCGTTTCATGGCAGATCTTCAACTGGCAATTTGCCTGCAAGGGGGAGAATGTGGGATGCCATGCACATTCCAAGGCATATAAACTCTTCGCAATAGAATCGGCTGACATTTGATTCTCACCCACAAATTTAAAATAGTCTGCCATTGTTACAAGTGAATCCAAGTGATAAGGGTGGTATAACAGAATGCTTGCTATGCCATTCAGATCATGAATAGCCTTGGCAGCTTCAAATGTCCTCTGCGCTTGATCAGAGGAAGATGAGTGAACATACCTGTGTCAATAAAACAATACAGAATCAGGACATGCATGAGCAATGAGTTTGGAAATAAATATATTAGAATTTTTTACATGTGAACTAAACCATCGATAACTTCAATGATAGGCAGAGATGCAATATTTCCTAAAAAAACATGAGAAAAATGGTTGCAATCCATGTAAATGACAAATATATAGAAAAAAACCATATTTAGTAGCCCATATAGAAAATGAACACAACTTATGCAGAAGTAAGATGCTTTACACAGATATCAGAAATAAGTTCACAAACACAAATGATAATGCTCTGTCCGCAGCCAGATTGCGAAAGACAAAATGCTAGGGCTGCTTGCAACTAGACTGTTGGTTAAAGTGTCTTAGAGATCACTGTACCTTTTCAAAGTCTCATCAGGTGGGTTAAACTTTAAAGACATAATATCATCGCTTCATCCCCCCACTATGATCACTCCCCAGCCCAATAAAGAAACAAATCCTAGCAATACACCAAAAGCATGTTTCTTGATAACCAAGATAAACCCATGACTAAAAATGAAAAATTCCCAAAGTGAATGCTACCATTCACAAGAAAGTGTCCCCTAAAGGCAAACAAGAATAAATAATATACATTCATTAAGAGAGAATGAAGAAACTATCAGTAATGATTGGACATCATAATATCGACAGATGCATAATCTGGGAAATATAGAAATAAAGCAAGGACATTCTTCACCTAAAATGGTGGTATCCATCCTTAGTTTCCAAAAACTCCATGGATAAAGATCCATCCCACCGAGGCCAATGTTCTGATGGAGAGACTAAAATAGTCCTTCTAGTATGATGGGCTCCACGTCTGCCTCCAATAACATGTCTAGAACTGCTGGCTTGATTACTTTTCTCAAATGATTTCACCACCTTAGAACCAAAAATTCTCCTTAGCTCGTTCTCAGGATTCAAACATTTCGGATCCACTTGTAAGGCGGAAGGTGCACACTGTTTCACAAATTCTGCACAAAGTTTGGAAGTTTCTGGTTTGGTTTCGGTGGGGCAAGGTTGATGTCTTGAAGAATTAACATCCAAGGATAAAGTATCTAACATGTCATCAAAAGGTTCTTTGACTTTATTTGTAACTGAAGACAAACCAGTCTTGCTTTTCTTTTTCTTCTTTTTCTTTGATTTCTGATTGGATGTTGAAATGGCACCAGCCATGCTTTTCATCCCAGACAATTCTTGTTTGTGATTGTTTCCCACTACCATTTCACCATCAGTTTCTGGCTCATTCTCCTGCAGCTGAAATCAAACATTAGCAACTGAAAGTAAATGGAAAGTAGATATTGCACTCTTTCCTTTCACAACCACCAGTAATCCTTGAGAACAATTGTAAAACGAGGAACAAAAATTTCACAAACAAATCTCCCAGATAAACTTGCAAATACACTGTTATCATATCTTCTCAAAGTCAAATGTCCTTCAAAATTTCACATGAATGCATCAATATGCTTGATATTTAACCAAGTCTTCACACTCCAGAGCAATTTGGCCAGTGAACAAAAGCACAAGATGGGGAGTGTAACATATCAGATAAAAAGATCAGTAGAAAAATAGTGTAAATGATGCTATAAAAGCTGAACTAAGTGCTTAAGAAGACTGTAATAGCCACAGGAAACCGCATGAAAGCTGAACCGAATGTAAAGAATGCTACAAAACTGAACTGATTGTAGTGGATTCTATGAAAACTGGATTGGATGTACAGGATACCATGCAAACTAAACATATTGCAAAAGAAATGGGTCAACTGCATTGGACGTCCTGTAATGAAAAGGCATGAGCATCTTTTTTCAGTCTCAGTTTTTCTGCTAGCTACAAGGCTCATGGTTTATCAAAACATAGTGCCTCTGGGTGTTGCCCTACTACAGTTTATGCTTTAAAATCTCAAAAGAGACTCTCAATTTCATAAGAGATTAATCACAATTTTACAAAGGGGTAGGTTTTACACAACAATACATCATAGGAAGGTATTGGATGCCCACGTTGAAACTTAAAAGGGAAAACTACATGCATAAACAATAGGTAACGTACATACTGGGGCACCTTTCCAAACACTGAATACCCATTATTAAGACATCATAAACAACATAAAAACAAGGATATAAACAACAGAGCAATAAAGATAGTCATGAAGCAATAGGTAACTTTCTGGTTTTGATCAGTTAAAATTGTTGTACAATAGGCGCTAGGATTGGTGAATAAAACCTGATCAACGTCATCATCATTGAGAAGGTCAAATGGGTTTATTGCAGGGCGAGTTCCCGAATAAGGAGATTCACCTTCTTCCTCCTCAGACTCATCATGATGCTGTTGCTGTTGTAGTTCTTGTTCTTTCAGGACTTTCTTCAATAACCTAACTGACATTCTGTCTAACTTTTTTTGCTTCTGAAAAATATCACAGAATCTGATTGGATTTCCTGTGTTTCGGACCTGAAAGAACAATCTCCTGGAAGACAATAGGGATTGGGATTGCCCTCTTCCTCCTAGAGTCGTAATAAGGGTGGTGGAGACGACGATATTGCTCGATTAGGAGTCTCTGGATCCTTGCCTAAAATGGTCCGTTGGTTTTAGGCTTGAGCCCCAAGCACCTTCTCTTGTTCTATTTGGGCTCAGCGTGGACCTGGACTCTTCTTTTTCTTCACTAATTAGTACTTCGTAGACTCGTAGCATTAAGCCCAAAGTTGAGAAGCACTGAGAAAAAATATAATTAGTTTGAAATTGAAATAATAAATAATAATCATATCCATATAATTACCATAAACCCAGTGTTTGTAACTTAAAAAAAAATATATATAATTCCTGGTATGTAAATCTTATTAGGCTTGGTTTTAGTGTGTGGAATAGGACATATGATTTTCCCCCCTCGTTTTATGAGCATCAAGCCTCCCTGTAGCATTTTTTTTTTTAATAATTAAAATTTATTGAACACGTATTTTTTAAACTATTAATATTTGTTTCTACCATGCAAGTTTTATAATGTTGCAATATTACGAGAGTATATGTATAGCATATAAGATATTAATTATTTATATATGATAAAAAAAAATCATCGCATAATTAATATATGTTATGATTTTTATTTTATGATGGTTTTTTAAAACATTTTTTATTTAAAAATATATTAAAGTAATATTTTTTAATTTTTAAAAATTATTTTTAATATAAATATATCATCTAAAAATATTAATTTAAAGTAAAAATTAAAATAAATTTTTTAAAAAAACGTAAAAATAAAAAGTTACGGATATACTCCTCAAACCCAAAAATAAAAAAAAAGAAAGAAAAAAGGCTTCGGCTTGATAAGGTAATCAATCCATTACACTGCACCAAATACAGAGCAAAGGCAAAACCCAACCCCCCTCAAGTCTTTCTGTCTTTCCCTTCTCTTCCGCCTCTGCGCAGTTTAGCGACGCTATCAAGAGGTCAGTAGCCATCATACTCTCTCACTCACTCTAATTCATTTGTTTTGACTTGCATTGCTTTCTTTTTACTATTAATCTCTAGGGTTTAGGGTTTATTCCACAAATTTGTTTCCTTTTTCTGTTCTTTAGCTGTTAGCGTTGGCAATAATTTCATCTTTTAATTGCGTTTCGTTTGTAGGCATCGATGGGGTCTATACTTCGTGACTGGCAAGGGTTCCACCAATTCCCTGCTGCCACACAGTCCAAACTTGTTGAATTGTTTGCCAAATTAAAGGAAGAGGTTCCATTTTTCAGTCTCTTAATTCAAATTATTTGCTCAACTTCTTCATTAATTGTTTCAGTTTTCATAATTATTTATTGTCTTGGACTATTATATGTTTTTGCAGGGTGTTAATAAAATGACCATACTTGTTATGGGCAAAGGTGGAGTTGGGAAGTCGTCCACTGTCAATTCTCTTCTCGGAGAGCGAGTGGTCAATGTGAGCTCCTTCCAGGTAGCCAATTTTCTGTGATTCTGGCAGCTAGTGGTCTTTGCATGCTCTATATATTTGTATATCGTTGATAATAACAATGCTTGCGTTACAGTCAGAGGGATTCAGACCAGTCATGGTCTCACGTGACCGGGCTGGATTCACGTTGAACATCATTGACACCCCAGGCCTTGTGGAAGGTGGTTATGTCAACTACCAAGCTCTGGAGTTGATTAAACGGTTAGTATTACTAGAATCTTATGTTTGGAGTTCACTTGGATTCCTACCAAATTATTACTTCTGTTGTTCCTTTTTTTAACATTCCTGGATTAAAGATGTGGTGACCGTACATTGATTTTACTATGGGTTTTGATGTGTCTGCTTATGTAGGTTCCTATTGAATAAGACTATAAATGTTTTGCTCTATGTTGACCGCTTGGATGCATATAGAGTGGATGACTTGGATAAGCAGATTATTAGTGCTATAACTGATAGTTTTGGAAAAGAAATATGGAACAAGAGTTTGCTTGTCCTCACTCATGCTCAGCTTTGCCCACCAGACGATCTCAGTTATGATGTCTTTTGTGGTCGAAGATCAGAGGCTGTTTTGAAGACTATTCGGATGGGAGCACAGATTAGGAAACGAGATTTTGAGGTGCATGTTTTTCTTAATATGTCTATAAACCCACTTCTCTTGTTTTTGTTCTTTTTTTTGTTCTTGTTTTTTTAAATTTAGTGGGCAACAGCTTCTCATTGGCACTCCGGATATGCAACAATATGCTGACTTGTTTCCAAATGATAAGTGCATAATTTGCTGCATATGCATGTTGATAATCTGTTGCAAACTGCAACTAGCGGAGCGAGCTGGGTTTTTTTTTTTGTTTTTTTTTCCATACACTATTTCTCCTAAAATAAATACGCACCCTCTCCCAGAGACCCATATGCATGTATTCATGGGTGTGCATTAGACCATCTTACGCTAATGATCAATGCTATAGATGGAGCCACCATTTCATTTTCTTTCGCTGTCATTTTTTTCAACATGGAAAAAAAGGACATGCAATGTGATTAATTACTTAGCTGCTGAGTAAGTGGGAGATCTTATAACCTTCTAAGAAACTTGAGGTTCATGATGCCATGGTTCAAGAGATTTCTACTTGCATTTGTTAGAAAATTAATGGAGAATCATACTTCATTTTTCTATCCACTAAAACACTAAAAACTTATACCATGGTCTTTGCAACTTTCTCCAGTTCAAATGTACATGTTTGGTTGTTGACAAATGCAAAGGAATGCTAAAGTCGGAGATTTGTTGTTTTGCTTCAGCCAATTCATTCTTTTTCCTGCATTGCCAATTATTTACTGCTTCTAGCAACATGAACACCCACAAATGTGGTTTAGATACTTTAAATGAACATTTATTATCAGAGGAATAAACAAAATGGTAAAATAATCTTTAGGTTATTGAGTATGTTTTCAAAGTATCTTCCATTTTCAATTCTCATTAATATCGAACACATGAATTGTTTAGAAAATAATTTCAAGTTCTTTTTCTTCAACCATGACATCTGTTCATTCTGGATGATGAGGATTACCATGGTAGGTGAAGTTGGTACATATTACAGAGGACTGGATGGGGCATTAGAGAAAGGAGGCTGTTAAATGTTGATGCTAGTGCTCTTGATTGTGATGTTAAAGGAAAGGAGATGATATCTTTATTTTAAGCAGTAATCAACCTTAGTTCCCGTTGACAAAAGTCACAAGTGACTACATCTAAGTGGTCTCTTGATATGATTTAGCAAGAACACTTCTACTTCCTCTGGGGGAAGATAGAATCCAGGAAGCGAGAGCATTGGGGATATAGGCTTCCTAAGTAAGGGTGATTACTAATAATTTCTCATATATGATTACTTGGATGTTGTAGAATGTCTTATGCTGGTATACAAGGCAATTTAATTCGGTAGCTTGAGGAAATCATGGAGAGTTCAAAATAAATTTTATCTGGTGCTTTAAAAGCAAAGGAAGAGGTGAGGTTCCTAGGGAAATTGAGAATCTCAGATGAATATCAAGTTTAGGACTAGTGGGAAGGAGAGTGGCATGATGGTGGCTTATGTAATGCAGTTAATTTAGCCCTTTCCCCCTTTATTTCTGTATTGTCCCTGTGGAAGTCGGTTGGAGCTCTTTGCCTTGACCACTAGAAAAAGGTAAAGCACGATAGTGCAGTCTGGGAGCACTTGCCAATCATCCCAATTTCTTGTATCCCTTTGAGCCAGACATGCCATGACTACTTGTTCCCTTTTATTCACAAAGCGATTCTCGACTTTCTTTCTTTCTTTTTTACTCTGTCCAGATTTTTCTTCTTTAATTTCATCCCAATTGTCTATGGAGTTCCACTGCATCCTTCAAAAGCAATGCTTTAAAAATATTATCATGAGATATCCTGAGGGTGAAAAGTTTTTCCTTTTATTGCTTTGCATAGCTTTATCTGTTGAATTGTCAAAATATTTTCAAGTTTGAAACTTGGCATTTCACAAGTTACAGTGGAGTTTGGGCAAATATTAAAGATTTGTGATGGAAAGGAAATTTTTTTCTGTATGATATTACTTTTAAAAAAAATACTTTTCTGTTTAGAAAATTAGATGCGCTGTTATTATCAGTGGGAAGGGAAGACTTTGCCTTTTCAAATAATTTCCTCGTCCTGGATCTGAAGTTTGTAAATGAAGATCATTTATGATGTCTGTAAGGAAAGGTCATGCTACTCAAGCTATAAAGTGTGCTTGAAATATTGTGATGTTTTATAATCTCTATTTCAGAGTTCTGTGAATTGATTGGAAATTTCTTACTTCAAAAAATGTATTTTCCAGTGTTGGATGCATGAGATTGAGATATGCATATTTGGTGTCTAAGCAGCTAATTAACCTAGAAGTTGGAGAGGGTCTCACAGAAACTAAACTAATTTTGTGGTTCATGAGTGAACGGGATTCTTCATGGGATGAGAATAATGCCCTGGATTCATATTTGGAAATCTACTATAGTGATGAAAATGCAGAACCATCTTCAACCTTTTTCTTTCTTTTTAGAATTATCTTTGATAGTTTTGAGGAGGTGTTAGTAGAAACTAAATTAGCTCTTCAATTCTTCATGGGATAATCAAAATATGTATTTTCCAGTGTTGGATGCATGAGATTGAGATATGCTCATTTGGTGTCTAAGCAGCTAATTAACTTGGAAGTTGGAGAGGGTGTTACAGAAACCATACTAATTTTGTGGTTCATTAATGAATGGGATTCTTCATGGGATGAGAATGATGCCCTGGATTCATATTTGGAAATTGACTATAGTGATGAAAATGCCGAACCACCATCTTCAACTTTTTTCTTTCTTTTTGAGAATTATCTTTGCTATAGTTTTGAGGAGGTGTTAATAGAAACTAAATTAGCTTTCCAGTTCTTCATGGGATATTGGTGTCCTGTAATTGTATTTGAAGATTATCTACAATGATGTAAAATGCACATCCATCTCTATGGTATCTGTAAACAGGGAAGATAAATAACTTTTTTTTTGTTCTTAGTGTTCTGTTTATGTAATCAATCATTTGCTTGCTTTTGATGTGTCTAGGATTCTGCTGTTCCAGTTGGTTTGGTTGAAAACAGTGGGAGATGCAACAAAAATGAGAATGATGAAAAGGTTTACTCTTTATTCTCTGAATTTTTGATAATTTATTCATTCATTTAAAAGGTTTGTTGCAGATTCCTTATAATTTTGAGTTGCAGATTCTCCCAAATGGGGATGCTTGGATTCCGAGCTTGGTAAAAGAGATTGTTGGGGTTGCAACAAATGGGAAGAAATCTCTTTTAGTTGACGAGAAGTTGGTTAATGGATCTGAGTCAAATGACAGGGGAAAGATATTTATTCCTCTTATCTTGGGGGTCCAGGTAAAAATTTACCTAAATCAAGTATTCTATTTGTGGTAGAACTGGTGCATATGATCAATGTTATTCATTGCTGTTTTCTCATCTGGCAGTGGCTTCTTGTGAAATGGATTCAACGAGAAATAAAAAAAGATATTGTGAAAGGGGGCAGGTATATTTGAGTACTGTTAGGTTGCCCTCAAGTCAGGTGCAGGATCTTATGTGGCTCTTTAATGGCCTCTTCTTCCTTCTTTCTCCACCTTTTTCTATGCATTTCCTTTTATGTCCTTGCATCTTCACTATTTCTGAATATCTAGTCAATCTGTACCTGTGTGTTTGTGTTGTGAGTTCATTTTTTAGGGACAGAATATGAGTGAAAGGAGGCTCTTGCTCTTCAATTAAGTGTCTTCTTTTCTAGTTTTATGTATTTTTTTGCCGCATTTTTTATTTGAATTTCATTCATGAATTTTTCCATTTAATTTGGTTCTTTTTAGTACTTAAAAATATCCCTCTATCCTTTACACGTTTAGATGATAGAGTTTACCTGTGAAGAGAGGTATTCGGGTGCCCTTTCTTTGCAAGTGGAGGTGCCGTAGTTATTGCGTCTCGGTTATATGTCTTTCTTTATCTTTTGCTCATTTTGATTCCTTGCGGTGAGCACAAATGAGTTAGCATGGTCTCGGATGCTACTCTCTACCAACCTCTACATGCTAGGAGAATCCGATTTCGCCGACCTATGCAGGGCTAAGACTAAAACTACCTCTTTAAAATGTGGTCCCTGTAGTTTGCTTTAAGTTCTATTAAAATGTTTTGAGCAATTTCTACTGGGCGTGACCTTGTGATTATGTTTATTTCACTCCCGGCGTGTCAGCCAACAGTTAAAAGCTGTTTGCCATCTTTCTGCGGAGATTGCGGGTATTTGCAAGAACTGATGGATGGAGGCGGAACCAAAGGATCGGAAGTGGGGGACCAGAGCAGGGAAGGTTTTTAAACAATGGATGCCATCATTAAAGCATACCACCATAACCTGTAAACATCATTAAAGACACCACAATCATAGTAAAAATCTCATAATTATATATATTATGTGTCCCATGAATTTGCATTGCACGCCTCACAATCATTGCTGGGTTCTTAATCGGCCAAAAACTAGTCAAAATATAAACTCGCGGTCACCTTTTTGGATTCTCACCATTGCTGGAGGTCTGATTATGTTGCAGTTTTTCGGTGTGCCTGATGCCCCTAGGCAATCGGTGATTTGGTGTCAAGCGTGCTGGAAGGGCGACAGGCGCAGTTGTCTTGTGGTTGGATTAGCTGGGACTTTTATAATGTTACGGTGGTTCATGGGTAATGCCAGGCATGCAATCGACAGTCTGCACCATTACATGGTCCATACAATCAGATCTTCTCCTAAAAAGATGAGCAACACTTGCCCTGTGTTTGACATGGGGACAAGTCCAAAATGTCTACTGTCCTAACCTCATACTGAAGTGGTTAGTTCAAAGGATAAATGGGCAATTTTAATAGCAAACAACGAGTGGCAGTCTTTTTTTTTCTCCTTCTCTTTTTATCCAAAATGGCTGTAGAATTACACAATCCTTTCCATTAGGTCCATTCCAACCTCCAAGGCTACCAATTCGCGGATAAAATATTGAAAGGCGCTCCCACTAGGTCCTTCATCGGAGATGGCCAGCCAATTTTATAACGAGGAACTACCTTTTCTTACCCCTCATGACAAATTAGTGGCTTTAACTCCCAACTTAAATTAAGTTTATCATTAAAAACTTGCATCACTTTTATGCTGAAAAATTAGGCCAAAGTCGGATCCCAGATAGGAATGGTAATGGAGTATCCACGTACTGAGTTTCTATGGATATGCATGTGTATTTGTCATCTAGATATTACTTGTTACTTATTTTAAAATAAAATAATAATTTGTATGCTTGAAGTGTGTGTGTATATATATATCAGATTAATTTTGAATCGGATTTAATATTTATACTATATTCATAAAATAAAATAATTATATATATATAAACATCCACTCCCATTAATTTGAATTGATATAGATTAAATTATGATGC
>Ga0325411_1003821_pt1 | contig 16942 bp, 9 predicted proteins | sample PopdelMetagenome_13_FD_206181 | JGI IMG/M metagenome (GOLD analysis project Ga0325411, IMG submission 206181) | Populus deltoides microbial communities from Bellville, Georgia, United States - Xylem-PdIQD-R4 | ecosystem: Host-associated > Plants > Phyllosphere > Stem > Wood/Secondary xylem...
GATTGGGAGCTTGATATTGATTGGGAGCTCCCAACGGTTGAAACACTACGAGCCGACCACAAGTTGTTGGCCGTAGTGTTGGAGAGCCCGTAAAACTAATTTTTATCGGGTCCACCTGACGATCCAACCTTCATCCACAAATCCGGATCGAATTCCGGATGGGTCAAAATATCGTCCCCTTATCTCTCCCTCAACCGATTATTATAGGTCTCCTGAAAATAAAATAAAAAAGTAATCATCATATTCAATTCAATTACAAAATCAAATGGTTGAACAAACATACCACGAAATGTTGAGCACGGTTATCAACGAACTGTTGCGTCTCTTTTGGCGGTCTTGACTCCGCACGTGCGTCTCCACAAACAGCTCTATTGGGCTCGGCTCACATCCAAGAGACGTAGCCTATAATGAAAAAAGATTTATTAACAACAACTTAATTTAACGATATATTTCATTTAAATTAATCTTACCATCTATTTCGCATGTGTAGTAAACGGAACAGAGTCGCTAGTGTGCGTTGTCACCGAGCCATGAATTGGCCGATTCTGGTTGCCAGCAGCGGACTGTGAGCGTCATGTGAACCGCTCAGACGTCACAAGCTCAAGATAGTGCGGCCATATATCTTCCAGGATGTATATCGGTTTAAAATCCCTCTAAACCGCAATATCATTCCAACCTAGGAAACCCCTATCTCTCGCAGTTTTTTTGCCCTTTTTTGTGCTTCATACCAAAAATCACGCAACTTACTTCATGCAACCAAAAATTACATTTCGAAACATAATTTTTTGTCTAAAAAAATCTTGTATTGTTTAATCAATAAGTTTACTAATTGTCTTACTAGTTAGTGACGACTCTTTTTGTTCTACTTTTTATCCTCTCGGAGATCATCTTCTGAATGTCCTCTCTGTGATAACACTTATAATTTAAATCATTTTTTTTTAAATAGATGAAACTTAAATTCTAGTGATCAATAACTTAACTAAAGAGGAAACAATACAATCTAAAATATTCTTAAAAATTAAAGAAGAAAAGCTAAAAGTAGGGGAAAATATACATATTAGATAAAAGTTTTTCAAGAAACTAATAATAGTCCTTAATAGGTTTTAAAATTAAAATTTACTCTTTTGCTTCGTATTAGAAAGTTTGTCCATTAGTCCATGCCATACTATACGAAATAGAAGTAGACACTGAAAAATGAAAACACTTTTTTATTTCATAATGACTTGATGTGGTTGTCATATCATAAATTTTTCATAAAATGATACACACATACACAAGATGTATATCAAGATGATTGTAGCTTTAAAAGGGATAAAATAAGTACACATTGTTAATCATTTTACATATTTGCTTTTAGCTAGGAGAGTTATGTTTTGCCAATGATATTTCACAACTAATGGTTGTTGTAACCTAAGTTTGAGAACAACATATTATAGCAGGACATTTTGAAAACAACATGCATATTGATAAACTCAAATTTAATGGACCTAAAAACCCTGAAAGCCCAAAACTCTTGGTCTCAGGCAACATGCCTGGGCAAAACCACCTATGGGCTCAACCTAAAGGAAAAGCTGAACTCTTATAGGCTCAACCTAGGGGAAGAGGCCACCTCTCATGAGCTCAATTTTAGGGAAGAGTCCAATGTCATGAGCTTAGCTTAAAGGAAAAGTTCGCCCCTCATAGGCTCAGCCTTAGAGAAGAGTCCATCCCTCATGGGCTCAACCTTGAGGAAGAGCCCAATTCCATGGGTTTAGTTTAGGGGAAGAACCCAACCCTTATGGGCTCAACCTTGAAAAATAGCCCAATGTCATAGGTTTAGCCTGGGGAAAAGCCCGGCTCTCATAGGTTTAGCTTGGGGGAAGAGCCCAGCTCTCATAGGTTTAATCTAGGAGAAGAGCCCTGCCCTCATATACTTAACCTAAGGGAAGAGCTCTACCCCTATAGGTTTAGCTACATTTTGGATCCTAATCTCCCTACACCCCTAGGTGTATAAAAAATCTCTCAATTCATATTTCTTAGGAAAATGTTTTAATGACACAATTAACTCCAACTAATTATAATTATTAGCTTTTAAAAGTATGCCCACATTACCTAAAATGAACAAACTTTGCTAAAAAAAGATCTTTATTTTATTTTATTTTTCATTTATGTTCATGAAGGTAGTCATAACCTAGTTTTTTACCCTATGTTTTTCTAAAAAAATTCAAAATTAAAAAAATATATATTTTAAATGTATTTCCATCATTTTTAACATTTTCAATGTCTTCTTAAAAGAATTCAGAATTCACAAATTTATTTTTAACTCATTCAACTTTTAACCCGCCATTTTTAAAATCATTGATTGATTTTTCTCATCGAGTCAATGTTGACATTACCTTTTTCAAAAAAAATACAAAAAATAAGAAAAATCAATAAAAATATATATAATAAATAGATAAGGGGATAAAAAGTGAAAAGAAAAAAATAAAGGACTAAAGTAAATTTAGGTTGCTTGAGGACTAAGCAATTGAGGGGAAGAAGACAAAAAAAAAATTACCTATAAATAGTGAAGGAATCTCACACAAAAAAAAAAACAGAGAAAAAGAGGCCCAAAAAATATTTAAAAATAAACCCACCACCAGCAATCATAAGCACAACGACTGTCTTTTTCCCTCAACAACAAAACCATCACCAGCAACTCATCAGCCTCACTAGCCATCAACCAAGTACCAAACTCGTCAACCTAACACCATTTTATTCCTTTCTCCACGTTGTTAGTCAGCTCCTCAACCACAGCAACAGCAACAAAGCCTCCACTAACACCACCATCAGCCACCATATTTAAACCTATTAACCCAACAGCCTTCTCACAATTACCAGCCACCACATCGATCTCCATGGATTAGCCTTCGACTAACAAACTAAGAGGAAGAGAGAAACAGATCTAAGAGAAAAATAAAATCAATCGTTGTGTGATTTTTTTTGTTTTGTTTTTCTTGAGGGTGACGGTGAGATTCACATCCAACACATGAATGAAAAGGAGTAAACGCTACTCTAAATCCACTAGGTTTCAGCCTTCCATGAGCGGTAGCACATGAGACCCACGTTCCGCCATAGTTCTTGCAGTCCTAGAATCTTCTAGTGTGGTTCCTTAGTTTCCAGCAACTTCTCTGAATTATTTGAAACTTTAGAAGATTGATTTTTCAAATTTTAAATGTTTAATGTGTGTGTTTAAATTATTGTTAAATTTTAAAGTTTGGTGGTTTATAAACATGTAATTGTGGGGTGTGTGAGTATAAAATATAGTAAAAAGGACAATGTGTATGTGTTGCATTTTCTTTTTATTAATTTTTTATCTTATGTTAAATAGATGGTAAAAAAAAGGAAAAAGATTAAAAAATAATAATTAACCAAATGTTTTAATTGCAAACGGCCAAATTCTAAAAGTTTTTCATGCATATTTTCTAAAAAAATAAAAATGCATTTTTATAATGTTTTAAAAGTACAAAATGGATATCATAACCAGTTTATGATTATCCATTAGGATTTGGTCAAAATTTCAAAAATACAATAAAAATTAATTTGTTTAATTAATATTTGGGGTATGAATTTTACAACGTAATGCATATTTATGATATTAAAGTATATGAATCAATAGCAATAAATGTTAGGAATTAACTGTATCTAGGAAATAAGTGCAATTAATACTAAAATTTAGGTTTTAGAACGGTTAGGAATTAACTCAATAAAATAAAGACTTCCTTACAAAGGGAGATCTGCCTTGAACCTTAGACAAGACCAACAAATAGAAACATGATTTAGAATAAGAATCAATCAATAATACAACTTAACTTATGTAGGGTGCAATGAGAGTGATGTGTCTTCCCCTTGCACAACTAGTTTCCTTACTCATATTCTTGCAAACTATAGGTTTCCTAGTAACCATAATACTAAATGGCGACTCCTTCAAATTATAATTTTATAATTAAACCCAAGACACCCTCCAACCCAGAAGACAGCCTTGTCAATTAAACATTGTGCACTTCACGACAAAGATTATTATAATAATGGATATTTTAGGTTAAAATATCTCATTTGAACAACTAGATCCCATATGATACTAAAAATCACATGAAAAATGGTGGACTTCAAATAATAATAATAATTATAATCCTTAACATAGACTTCTTTAGCTTTCATATAATGTGATTTTGCCATGTGGGAGCTCCATGGAAGCAAGTGCATAAGATTAACTCATCATGGTAGATGGATGTTTTACTCTTACAAGTTGATATGGTTTAATTTGATATAACTAGAGACCACTATTGTATCCCTTTTAATGGTGGGTTAATGGATGAAAAGGAGGGGTGGATAGAAAAGAATGAGAGGGTGTCCATGAGAATGTCTTTGTGGTTGTGCATGAGGATGTCCATGTGCATGTGAAGCTGCATGCCCTGTGGGTGTCATCATCTTCTTGAAATTGAATGAAAAGGAGGGGTCCATCCTATGATAGGATCGGAGGAGGAGGAGGAGGGTCCCCTGCCGGAATTCATCATGGCCATTACTCTTGTCTGATGTGCATGCTACGTAGGTTTCATTGATAGCAATGGATTGTTACCGTTGCCAGTAGATTTTGGTCCATCTTTTGATTCATTTAATTTCTAAAGGCATACGTATCTTTTATGCCAAATCTTTTTATAGGACTTGTGAATTGTCATATTCCCTTATGTTTTGAGATGATTTATCTCAGGTTCAGGAACAAATTTTTTTTTTTTAATAATTGAACCCTACTTTGAGTAGAACAGTACACAGCATTATACTCATACAGCATAAAAGTTCGGCTATATTTGATTAAAGATTAGGTGATTCTTACTTAACCAAATACTCCCAAGTAATTTCATATGAAAGGAGGTTTCATGCTTTTCTCTAGAATCTACCATCTGTCAATGCTGGCCATTGAACCAGAAGTTGATCCATAGTCTTAGACCCCCCACCATGTAAGGAACTTTGTCCATAGTTTTCAAGAGAAGTAGCACTGAAGGAGAAGATGATATGCCGACTCTATCTCTGATGCACAAAACGGGCGTGAAGCTTGCTCCAATGAAAGAAGGTATCGGTTGATAAGAAAGTCTCTTGTACATGGACAATTTTGTACTATTATCCATAAAAAAAACTTCTATTTTTTGCGGTGCTACTCCTTCCACCGCTACTCCTTCCAAATATTTGAAGTGAAACGCTCGTCACCTTGATATATCAACCTGTCAATCAAGGTACAACAAGATTTTACTGTAAATTTTCCCTTCCTATCAATATTCCAGATTTTAGCATCTTCTTTCCCTTTTACTAGTTGGGCACCATTCAACTACAATTGTAAGGAATTAATCTGCTCCCACTCGAAAGCTTCCACGTTCCTTCGCCAAATTAAGTTCCAAATCCAGGTATCATGTGTCCATTCACCCATATCATGGATCTTTGTGGTTGGTTTAATGGATAGCTTATATGGTCTAGGAAATTGTACCTTTAAAGGGGTGTCTCCCAACGAGGTGTCAATCCAAAATGTAACATTTTTCCCATTCCCTATGACATAGCTAGAGCATCTTTTCAAGGCCTCAGAAGCATCATCTCCATGATTGATCACAGACATGATTCCTCGCCAAATTCTAGATAGAGGTTGGAAGGCCGTTTTTGAAAGATGGTTGGTACTTTTTACAAATGAAGTCCTTCCACCTAGCCTTACTTTCAGAACTAAGCCATACTACTCGTTGATGCCAGATGAAACAACACTAGCTTGTTAATTGTTTTTTTATTTTAAAAATATTTAAAAAAATTATTTTCTTTACTAATATTTTTTTTATTTTAATGTGTTAATATCAAAAATAATTTTAAAAAAATATTATTTTAATATATTTTTAAATAAAAAAACATTTTAAATCTTCTCCATTTGTTACCAAATCTCATGTATCCCATCACTTCATCAAGGTAATCCCACAAGACTGTATCAAAAGCTTTGTGAAAATCTACTTAGAACATTGTTCCTGTTTTCCGACTCCTCTGTTATTCATGAATAACTTCATTTACTATCATAAACCCTTTAGTAATCTGTCTCCCTGCTATGAATGTTGTTTGGCTATCACTAATGAGGGCTTAGTTGACTGTATCAAAAGATCATACTCCTCATGTCAATTAAATAATTAATAGACATAAATATATAATGAGATCCTATTTAGCAAAAAGAATTTATCCTAATTGTTCAACGTTTGTTAAGATAATCACACGGCTATTAGGAGGAAAGATAAAATATTCTGAAAGACAAAAAAGTCTAGGTATAAAGCGGGTATTTGGAGTGCTACAATTTTATTTTACAATTATACATGGACATGTGCAATATTGGGATGAAAAGCACACTTGCAAATATTATAAAATCTTACATAATAATATGTAATATGATTGTTGAATATAAAGAAGTAACGAACTTTAAATTTGACCATGAACAAGAAGTGAATTCTTTTATATTACTATCACAAGGTGAAACACTATAATTATATAATTTTTTTCATACTCATAATCAAATCAATGATAGAGCAATTAGCTTTTCATTCTATGAAAATTTAATCGTATATTTTTTAAAATAACATGATGACGGGTAGAATCATCAAATTTGAGCTTTCTATGTTATCTTGATTTTCAAGTATTTTTATGTTTTTTTATTTTTTTTATGGTTGTTATCTTTCAATTTAATTAATTTAATTAATTCTAGCTATTGTTATTATCTGGAAGAAAAATTTGAAAGGAATCTCATGAATTGATATTAATTTTTAATTTTATAACAAGATAAAATTAACCACTAATCACTATATTTAAAATAACTAAGAAATTTCAACATAGTTAATTAATAAATCAACTCTTTTTATTGTATAATTCCTAGTTCCTTATTTCTTTGTGATTTTTTTAATGGTTAAATAATTAAATTAAAGTATGTAAATTTATTAATTATTTGATTAGAATTATTTTGGTTGAGAGAGAATAAGTTGGTGAAGGATAGTCTTAATTATTTAAAAATCTCCCCAAATGTCTAGCTATGCCTGACTGCCTTGCTCACCAAAAGCCACTCTTGTAAACTATTTCCTTGTAAATCATCAACTGTCTTCAAGAAATTTCATATGCTTAATTCTGTCTCCTTTGCAATGAAGTTCTTTTCATGGCAGTGCCCGTGTTCTGTATACATTACACACCCATGATAGGAATTCATGCTTGTTAGAGTTGCTGTTGTAACAAAAACTATCATTCAGGAGGTCATAGTCACTGTTATTCGATCAATGGACGATTGTAAGCCTGGTATTAGAAAGAAATGAAAGAAGAGTGGGACTCAGATTGAATCTCATGCTTTAGTCCTCAAGAAGCTCACAATCAATTATTTGAAAATACAACTTGTTTTGACCTCTGTCATAACCCCCGCGTTATAGTTCCGCTGAGCCATTATCCCAATGACGGACAAATCCTGGATTTGTCTCCATTGACAGTGCTGGAACATATGGCCATTCAAAACACTCTTGTAAGAGCCTGGAATGCGCAGGCGGCCCGAGATTCTCTGTTCTAAAGTTGGTATTGGTTAAATTTCACTGCTAGGACTGGCAAAAGGTTTTTGCCTTTCAGATTAATCAATGAAATTATGATTAATGAAAAAAAAATCAAGTAAACAGGTGCTCATCTCGCCCCAGTAACTTATAAAAACATAAAGTTCTAGTGAATCAAACTCCAACAATTTAAAGCATTCTATTAGAGACTACAGCATGCAAAGTTCAGAAGATTCGCATTTCATTAATGACATACTAACCCGGGATCTGTGTGCGTCGTCGTTAATCTAAAATGAATCGTGAATGGGCTGGCTAGTCAGCGTTTATATAAACTGTTGATTGTGGTCTGGTTTAGGACAAAGGCTCCCCTCCTGCGCACAAAAAAACAAAAGGCAACAAACACTTTAGTTGAGTTGTTGAGCACTATAGTTAGATCCATGTCCGTGGAACATGAAGTTTCTCTACTACGTCAACAGGACAAAATCTAGCAATGTTTTTCCCAACTGAAGTAAAATTCAGAAATTCTTCTACGAGTTATAAGAGCTTCACTTCTTGAGTAGGCTTATGATCTTCTAATATGTTGTTGCTCAACTCTGCCCTCGTTTAAAACTCTCAAGACCATCTTGTTGATTTTCTCTTCACTTCCCCTCTTCTCTAATTCTACCATTTTCTCTACTGTTTTCCTTCCTTGTATTTTCCTCTTCTTCTCTCTTTCAATTTTTCAAAACCCATTAGCCTAGCCACAACACTAGGACTAGCAGCAGTGGCCTCGAGTTCTTGTTTTTTGTTGCATTATCACTTACAATACAAGCTTCAAATCAAACTAAAAATCACCAAAACTAGCACTCAAATTCACAGACTGATTACCAACAAGAGAAAGCAACCAATTCCTTTACAAAAATAAAGTCTAGCAAAAAATCATCAAATGGATCGTAATTAAAAATAAAAAAAAACACCCATTTTGAGAAATGTCAAGGTGAACTAAAATAACTGAAGCAAGCCAATTGAAAAGGCAAGCAATAATTGACGAGCAGAGAAAACAAATCGAGAAGCTATGGCCCGATTGAGTCAAATAATTGATTCGAAGTACAATTGCTGGCTTTGAGGTTTGCAGGCTTTTTGTTTCGTTTTTAAAAGGGGAAGCAAATGGCAACTGTAGATGAAAGAGTTGTTGGCCGATGGGTATTTGTACCTCCTCCATGCTTTTTGCTTTTTTCAGAGACGTGTAAAAAGAGCATTTCGGGATTTTGGCTAATGAAATAGCTATCCCGTTGGAACTGCTAAAAGAGGAGATAATAGCTAAAAGGACAATTTTTTTTGTTTTGGCTTTCCTTTTGCCTCCTGCGTTGGAGATGCTCTAACACCACCCGATAAACCAGAAGGTTAAGGCAAATTAATAACATCCCATACCACAAACCCATATGGAAGAAATATTCAGGTCTTTTCACCAGTTTTTGGCACTGGGCAAGAAACATGCATGCTCTAGGGCAGTTATTCAGATGCCTCGCAACACTAATGAATCAATAAACTACTGTATTCTAAATATTAGTTCTGCAGTCAGATTCACTGTCACTTAGTTGCAGAAAATGCAGCATTTTTTGCCTTGTGAGGGGGTGGAAAATGACCTGCAACTACTTGATCATATTGCTTCTCTAGTGATCTCTTCTTGATCTGAAAGGGAAAACCTCTTGGAACATATTGATGACTGCTGTGACTACCAAATATTATAAGAGAATGTTCATCGAATGTAAGGTTTGTCCAAAAAAAACAACCAGAGAATCAATTCACACATAATCAGGAAAAATGAAATCACAAGCACAAATTGAGCCACAAGCCTCTACGGGAACCCACCCCATATAAATGTTGATACTAAAGTCATAAAAGCGAGTTCTATCTTGCAACATGATAGCAAGCCAAGTTGTTTCACATCTTCATGGCATTCTCAGTTCGTTTGGTCTTCAGCTCAACAGCATAAGACATGAAGCAAACTCCACGGCGGGCGCACACTAAACCGTTGTATCTGCAGCCAAGTGGTTTCAGCTGGCTGTGCAGCAGATGTGGTTTTCAGTTGCTGAAAGAGTCCATTTTCAAGATCCAAGACAAGTTGGTTCTGTTTTCACCATGAAATAAGAGATAAATAAACTGAATGAAGTCAATCATGAGATGCAGACAAAATGGGAAAAATGAAATATCCAACAACAGAGTTGAGAATAGGACAATCCCGCTCTACTCCATAGACCAGCTGAATCAAGCTCAATGGACTCAAAAAAGTGAACCATTTCATACTTTGTCTTACCATAATATGCACTTGCTCTGGGTCAATGACCACAGCAAGATGCTACAAGCACCCTTGTGGCCTTGGAAAACAAAAAACTCATAAATGGATGACTCTCTATGAGTCTGGCCTATAAATGGATGACTCTCTGAGTCAACCATGAGTGAAAGTAGGGATTAACTAGAGGCTCCATGCACCTTCATCCATTAAGATTCTCTAATTGTGTCAACTTCAGTTGCCTTGGTATGAAAAAGAATTCTTCCAAAAACATAACACACAAAGCATGCAACATTTATGTAAATCTAACAACCTCAGCTGACATAACTGTTGCTAATACCACAGCTCTCTCTACCATTCTCTAAGGATGAAGAATAGCACATCTTTGAAAGCCCAAGTCAATATCTTCCTCAACACTGAACAATTGAGAAATTTCAGCAATTTTTTTAGTCTACACACCTGATAAGTAATCTGGTTAGTTTCTGTAATGATTTTTCCCATTCAAACATCTAAACCCCTCATTCTATGTAATTAATGTTTCACTAAAAAAACTTAACCTTCTTAGGAAGACAGGTAAGACCTCTTTCGTGCTAATTGCCATATTAAGCATAAGCTAGAGTCCAAACATAAAAGACAAACAAGCCCCACCACCCCCCCCCCCTACCCCACCCAAAAAAAAAAACCCAGCAAGAGTCTCAGAAGTTTATAGAATATCGACATAGCTAGTGAAAAAAAACAAAAACTGAATTACAGTTACTATGAAATACAAAGCTTAAGTATACTTTTCTAACAGGGTTATTGCAGTGGCTAATAGTGACTAGTTATGCTTTGGACAAAACGAAAACTGATCCCATTCATTTGTAAGAAGGCATGCACAAGTGTGACATTCCAAGATGCTATAGAACTAAATGTACAAAAGTTCTGTGATGGCTTCTCAACAAATTTTGAATTCGGAAGAAATTTTTTGTCCAAAATCTTCCAGCCTGAGATAATTTAGCAGGAAACTCTCTCTGATAGTTTTATTTTCAATTTGTATCCATAAAACTTGGCAAAGAAGTTATATTGCAATGAAAAACATCTAATGTTACATACCTTCACGAGCTCAATGTCTTTGAGTTCTTACGCACCAATATACACAAGAAACAACTACAGCTCACGACTTCAGCAACACAAGGACAAGAAAAACCATGGTAGTCAGAGATAATGCATGGTAGTCAACTGAAATTCAGGAAATACAATCAGTCAGATCCCCGTGGTATGATTGACTACATTGCAAGTTAACTAGATAATAATAATAATAATAATAATAATAATTACTGTTTAAGAACATTGATCCAGGAAAGGAAACCACTATAACTGTGACAAATATGGAGCATAGATTTCCTACACAGCATTCCACTTCGATGGTTAGAGGATAAAGAAATAAAGCAAGATTTATAATATAAGAAGAAACGCAATAAGATCCTCACCACCAAAAGATAGATAAGTTCCAAGTGCCAAGCAACTTCAGGGAATTGTGTATGAATATATATTTCCTGCTCAAGAAAAAGAAAAACATTAAATTCCATTCAGGTACTTGAATTTGGAAAGCAAGTGAAGAAAAAAGGTACAGTGCAACTATTTCCAAAAACCTTTATTTTTTCTTAACTGCATACACTAATGTGAAATTTAAACCTTGGATAAATGGTGAAATGGAAAATAACAATTGTACAGGAAGAAATCATAAATCTTGTTTGGCGATTCTTACTTTTTAAAAGACTCTAACTTACCATCAAAGAGAACAATAAATAGTTGACTTTGTTTAAAAACACCAATCATTTGCCAACAAACAAAAAAAAATGACAAAGATATATTGTCATTTCTTATGTCTCCCTGTTTTTTATTGGAGCAAAATATATAACTTAAAGTGAATGTCTATAGCATCTTCTTTTTCTCGTTTTATGTTCTTCTAGTGTGGTAGTTGGGCAAAATAACTGACTGAAGAAAGACAAAAGTTACCTTGTCCAAGAATCAAAATACCATTCGCACCCAAAGGTATAAGATCTTGTATCTTTTCAGCAGAAAAAATTGCTTGAATAACTAGCAGATATAAAACAGTAATATTTTAGATAAATTCAGGGTCAGCATTTGAGAACAGCTGCTAGCCAAGGTGAGTCCAAATATTAATAAAAAGACAAGGCATGTGAAGTTTTAATTTGAAAAACAAAGCCAATATAAAGAGGATTAAAGAAACCTGTGATCTGAATTAACTTTTCCTGGGTCACATCTCCATCGTTTGTATTGACAGCAGCATCCATGTTGGATAGAGTTATCGTGTGCACGGAATGGAGCCCATCTGATACCCAAAAAGTTTGCATTTCTGCTAAGCAATAGCAGGATCATTCAGTTGAAGAAGATAGATAGATAGATAGATAGATATAGGCAAAATCAAAATTTATTCTGCTCATCAAAATGGAATCCTTTTACCAAACTCATTATGAAGCTTTGATTCCATTTTATCTTACCTAGTACGATATCATTACCACCCAGACATAAGTTAGTTTCCCCTTATCAACACATGAGTTTCCAATTCCTATAATTATTGGTTCAGCATGTAATAAATTATCCTTGGATCACCTTTTTGGAAGACCCTATGAACACTTTGATCACATAGTTGGACATGCAAGCAACATCAAATTTTATGGAGAAAAAAAAAAGGAAACAAGAAGAGTTAGAATTGGATACTTGAGGAAAAATCTGGAAAAACAGCCAGCTTTTGCACTTTCATACTATGGGGCAACCGCCTCATGTGAGCCATGACATTTGGTCCAACAACAGGGGCAGACAGGCACAAGATATGTATATCTCCTGTAGAGTCCAAAATCACAAATTTCTTGGGAGGTAATGCCTGGATAGAAACTGCCTTCAAAGTTGTAGGTTTCATGCCCTCAGTCACCTCCCTCTTAAATGCCACAAAACAAGCACCCCCTTCACCAGATTCTTGGCTGCATCTTACAGATCTCTGTTTTACTGTAAGTTAAATGATAATCAGCATCATGAACCAAAAACAAAAAACAAAGAGCAGTATTTAGAAACAACTTCCAGTTCTATGTAGAAATAGCTAAGTTAGAATCCACAAGCGCCACAATTAATCTCCTAAACAAATATCAAAAATCAAAGAAAAGATTCAGCAACCATTACTTGCCAAAGACCAAAAAAAAAAGAAGAGGAAGAAGAAGAGAGCCCCTAATCAAAGGCGTGATACTCATAACAGTGATTTACCATCTAGAGGCATCCTTACGAATCTAACCATAGGACAGCACCTCGCTTAATATGAGTTCATCCATTTCCTGGTCAAACAGAAATTCCTAAAAACAATCTGTCAGAGCAAATTGCAAATGTACAGATAATGAAAACCATAATGATGGGATAAATAGGAGTACAAAGGTAAGAAGTTACCAATCCACAAAGAACGCTTGTTCACCAAGGCGATTCAATAAATCCATAAATACAATTGAATATCAAAGTTCAACAAAAACAAAAAATGGAGTATGGTTAATGTTTACGTTAATAAGATTTCTAGTATTAATTAAAGAATTCTGTCATGAATTCTTTAGCATTTATTAGGAATTTTATTATCTAGGATATTCTTACCTCCTGTCCAACAAAAAACAGCTCACGAGTCATGGATGCTTACGCTAATAAGCTTTTCAGTGTTAATTAAGAGTTCTTTTTATGACTTTTTGCTTTAAATAGGAATTTATTTTTTATTTTATTTTTTTTCTAGGATATTCTTATTCTCATTTTGCTTTTGAACTATTAGAGATTTTGTTCATGCCTTATAAGAAGCACACATATTATGTTTTAGAAAGACTCTTTGACAGAATACGTTTAAAATCTGAAAATCAACTCCTGCTGCTCTCCCCCACTTTCTTCTACATTTATCCCCTTTCTATTCCTCAACACCATTCTCCTCTTTCTTCTGTTCTCTCCCTCAGCCTCTTCCCATTCTACATCTAGAGAAAAACTGACAAGTTCAAACACAAATATTAAAAACCGCTGCCTCATTGGAGAATTGAATCATTAACTTATTTGTTATCCATTCGCTTTCCCCTCTAAATGATTTTACTCCCACAAAATCCTAGAATTGGCATACACCTTGCAAATTTCTTTTCTTTTCAGGGAAAAAAAATGTGAGAGGACATGCAGAAGCTGGCAACTTAATTCTAAATCTAAAATAAGAGGGAAAAAAGTATCTTTATTCTCTCAACAAAGCCAATTAAAGGGTGTCACTGATTGTCTTTTTTCAAACAAGATATGAAAATCCAAATCAAGCTAAACTTGCTGACTGCCTTTCCAATTAACCTAGGCCAACATGCTCACTGCCCTCCAATTAACCAAGGCTAACATGATATTGAAAGAAATCATGACTTCATGACAACAACATTTTATTTGTTTAAACAAATGATGCTGAAGAGGGGCTCTTTCTGAAGACCTAAACATAGCAAAGGGTATTTGACCTTCAATGTTGATGGAAGCTACAAATGACAAGGTTAATAAACATGTTGACAATAGAAAGGAGAAGACATTGTAATTTTAATTCATAACTTAATAAGACAATTGATTCATCAAGCACTTAAATTAGCTGCATAGGTTCAATACTAATTACCAATAAATTATATGTTCAAGATACTCAGATCCAATTCCTTTTAATCTCTGGTATTACAAATTTTGTTTCCATTCAGAGGAGGCCTCTTCCCCGGTAAATTTCATCTCTCATTAAAAAAGGAAGGCCCATTAATAAACTGCCAAATGGAGCTTTGCCTCGGAAAAAACATTTGGATTTAAAATTGTACCACCTAGACGTATAACACAATATGAGCAATTCTGTTGGAAATCTTGCGCCCATATCAAAACAACAGTCCATGAATCTGTGATCAAATTATACTTATCGCATTCACAAAGCACTGGATCCTAAACTAATGGAACATTCCCAATTTAGAAGAACAAAACTTCCGGCAGGACAATAGACCACCTTCATGAACACATACAAAGTCCAGGATAAACAGAAGAAACTATGCTCCAACTTTGAAAGGGATCTTCTAAAGTAAAACAGACAGAGTTTAAATACATGTAACAAGAATAACAGCACTACAGTATTCACATTGCAAAAGTCTCAACTGCTAAGTTCCATATACCACAAAGCTAAACAATCACATTTATTTACATTACTCCAACACTAACTAGCAAAAAAAATCAACTTTTTTCAGCACATAATGAACATTAACAAAGCTCAAAAGCAACACATTGTACTTGCACACTTACCAGAAACACAATGTTTATCAGTCTTCCCATCCAACGCACCATTGCAAGCATTCCCGGAACTTGAACTGACCCCATTATCCTCCCCGGCACCATTTGACGATTTCAATCCTTTACCATCCAACTTCCCATTCGAATCAAAACCCTTGACTTTCTTAACTTTCCATTTCACCAGCTGCCTCAAATTAAAAACCCTGACCCCATTATCCTCCCCTAAAATCAAGACTCCAGAAGAAACACTTATTGACCAAACAGGCACACTACACTCAATCACCGCACACCTCATCAATTTCAGCATCTCACCATCACCATCATCAATAAGTTTCACCGCAAAGACCCAAACTTTCTTGCTAGAAACTGAGTGCAGCACAAAAAAATTAATAGACCCAACAATCTTTATAGAAACGCCATGATTTAGATCCAGCAAAACACCAAGTTTTGAATCAAAAGCAAGACCCTTTTGATTGCAAACAACTTGGGGTTTATAAAAAAAGGTGTCATTTTGTAAAACATGGAACCTTAAGAGAATCTGAGACCCACCTTTATATGGGCTAGCAACAAGAAAGAGGACTTTAGGGACAGGGTCTTGGTGGATGAGAAGGAAAGAAGAGGAAGAGGAAGGGGAGGGAACTAGGGTTTGGGGTTTTGGAGGGAGAGATGGAAGGGAAGGGAAGGGAAGGGAAGGAAAGAGGGAAAGTGAGGAATCAGTGTGCATTAAGGCTAAAGAAAGAGAGTTTGGTTCAAAAAGAAGGGATTTTGTAGCTGAAACGGAAGGGGGAAGAGAGAGTTTGGAGGATTGTACAAGTACCATGAGGAGAAAAAACCTTTGAACTTCTTGTCAGGGCATTCAGGGTTTTGGCTTCTCTGTTTGTGATTTTGTTGTGGATGGGATGATTACTGGGTTTGTTGATGGCAGATCCCAAGGTTAATTGATTGATTATTTAATCGATGATGTAGATTGTACAGGAATTGTTGGATTACCGGTCTATAATTAAAGATAATAATTTAAAATTCATTATGAGTAAATGGATTAATGATATATCAGTCTTGTAGTTATTTTTTTAAATATTTTTTATTTAAAAATATATTAAATTTATTTTATTAATTTTTAAAATTTATTTTTTATACCGAAAATTTAAAAATATTAAAAAAATAGTTTTAAATGAAAAAGGATAAATTTTTATCAAACAGCGTTTTAATTTGATTTTTAAATGTTAATATTTCTGGTAATTTATGAACATCAACTTTGTAGGGGGGGAAATGACAAATTCTGACAGAATACTACTTTTATATCATTAAATTATAGGTGAAATTCGTGCGTCATCGTCAATTTTAATTGTTTTTTATTTTAAAATATATTAATTTAATTTTTTTATTTTTTATATTAAAACATTAAAATAATTTAAAAACACTAAAAAAATTAATTTAAAATAAAAATAAAATAAAATAAAATTTAAATTTAAATTTTTCCAAAAATATTTTTGAAATAAATAAACAAACTCTTAATTAAATAGTATGCTATAAATAACAAATTAATCCATTACAATTGTTTAAACAATAACTAGTACACAACTTACATAAATAATTTAAAATTTTAATTCGAAATATAAAAAATACTATTTAATTGATTGGATGGAGGCTGGTTATTAAATGGGGAAAAACAAACAGCCGGCATTCCACCCTCCATCGGGACGGATAAAAATTGAGTTTTATTTTCTAGGCTATTTTATATTTGAGTAAAAATTCTGGTTTTTTTTTTATTAAAATAAAGTTGTTTTTGACTTTTTTTAAAAAAAATTCAAAAATTGAGTTAACC
>Ga0325411_1003822_pt1 | contig 16940 bp, 14 predicted proteins | sample PopdelMetagenome_13_FD_206181 | JGI IMG/M metagenome (GOLD analysis project Ga0325411, IMG submission 206181) | Populus deltoides microbial communities from Bellville, Georgia, United States - Xylem-PdIQD-R4 | ecosystem: Host-associated > Plants > Phyllosphere > Stem > Wood/Secondary xylem...
GAAGGAATAAAGAAAAAAATCAAATAGTGCAATGACGTGTAAGTTTTTACAGACATCGATCGTTACCAATGAAATTAGACCAACAATACAATTTGTTCATGAATATCCTGACAAAAAAATTATATCTATATGTACCGATGACATTATGAATGGTATTACAATGAAATTTAAAAAATATAAATCATACGGTGACGTGATATTTATACCGATAGAATTGCCGATGAAGTTACTATCATAATAATTATGTTGATCAATCCATTAGTAATATTTAATTTCTGACCTGGCACTCGATCCACTTCTCCCTCTCCCCTATTTCTACTTCTTCCTTGTAAAATTTTTCTCTACAACAAAACAGCCACTCCTCCCCCTTCAATCTTAACACAACTGATCAACCTCCCATAACTTTTCCAGCCACCACAATACTCAGTTTGTTAACATCCCTTTTCTGATTCAAATTTTATTGAGAATTCTCTATCTTAAGTTAGTAAATCTACCATTTTCTTTAATTTGAACACAATTTTAAAATGTTAATTTTTTTTTCATATTTTTGTAGTAGATGTATTTTGTTTGGGTGTTTACTTGTTTTATAATTTGTTCTCAAACAAACTTGTTGTATGGATTTATGATTTGTACATATTATGGTTTGTTTTGGATTTTGTAAAATTGTATTTGTTTGTAAATTGTTGAAACTTATATTGAATTATTAACTAGGTGTTTTGTGATGAAATAAATAATGACTTATTTAACGAGTCCGTTTTATATTTTGTCAATTTTATTGTCAAGTTATAATTTCTAGTAAATGTATACAAATTTGCATTTATGTAGATAATTGATAATGAATTAAGAGAAGTATTAAAATAGATTGAATAATCTTGAGTTAAACCAATATTTTTGCAAATTTAGTTAGTTAATGTAGTTAATTAATACATGTTGTCATCATTATTTTATATAGGTTTTACAGAAGTGATGGATGATTGTTCATGAATGTATCGAGATTCACCCCAAGAATTGCGGGGAATAGATTATTGTAATAGGATTTCAGGTTTTATTAATTACGCAATATCTAATCCAAGAAATATTAGTGGAGGTGGTATTAGATGTCCATGCACAAGGTGTTAAAAAAATATTTCTCGATCTAGTTATTGTAACGATGTATCTTCTACAAAAAATATTCATAGAGCAATACTTGTGTTGGTATACACACGAAAAATCATATGTTCCTCACGAGACCATGATAGAAAGGATGGTTGGATCAACTTCTAGTGCTAGCAACGTGCATGAAGTTGTAAATGACAATAGTAATCATTGTAGGACTATGGTTATGGATGCAATGAGAATAAATCAAGATCATACCGATCAATGTCCAATCATAGATGAAGAACCTAATGTAGACGTGACCAAGTTTTTTTTTATCTTTTGAAAGATTCGAACGAACCATTATAGGAGTCGGATCATGGGTTGAGTAGGGTCGATTATGACAGAATTGTTGAATGGGCAAGAAGAATTTTATCTAAAGAGAACATGCTGAAAAAGAACTTTTCTTCTGTTAAGTCCATGATAAAACTCCTTGGTATAAGACACTAGAAAATTAACATATGTCCAAACTTCTGCATATTGTACTACCTTGAAAATGCAGAGTTGGTCGAGTGTATGATATGTGGGCATTCTCTATATAAACTCAGAACTGGCAGGGGAAGGATTTTTGTCATGCACAAAAAACTTGGATACTTTCCGATCATACCTAGATTGTAGAGGTTATTCATGTCTTCAAAGACTACTCAGCACATGACATGACATCAATCACATGATGCGGTGGATGGAGTGATGGTGCACCCTTCTGATGGTGAAGCATGGAAACACTTTAATAGTATGCATCCTCACTTTTTAGCAGAATTAAGGAACATGCGTCTTTGGTTATGTACAAACAGATTCAATCCATTCGAGTCATTTGCTACTCCTTATTCATGTTGGACGATTATACTTACGGTTTACAACTTGCCATCGAGGATGTGTATGAGGCCAAAGTTCATGTTTTTATTTATGGTCATGCATGTCCTAATAGTCCTGATTGGAATATAGATGTTTGTCTTCGATCATTGATTGATGGTTGATGCAATTGTGGTCATCTGGGGCTTTGACTTATGATGTATCAACGAAACAGAATTTTCAGATGGAGGCAGCTTTGATGTGGAGTATTAATATTTTTTTAGCTTATGGAATGGTTTTTGGTTGGAGCACGTATGGAAAACTAACATCTTCATATTGCATGGAAAATAACAAGGCATTCACGCTAACAAAAGACAGTATAACATCTTTTTTTACTGTCACTAGCGGTTTTTCCCAACGATCATAGGTATAGAAAGGACTTTTTTGTTAGCAGAGTTGAAAAGGATGTTGCACCGCCGCATCTTTCGAGTGAAGAATTGTATGACGTGGTGTCGGAATACGATGACATTGTGTTTGGTTTTCAATCTGATAAGCAGAAGTTTTCTAGTTTTGGTTTGACCCACAATTGGATAAAGCAAAGTATTTTTTTGGGAGCTTCCATACTGGAAAATCAATTTCCTCCATCATAACCATGACATCATCCATATCAAGTTACTTCATCAATTGACTTGGAAGAAAATTTAAATTTTCACGTTGCTGAGAATATTTTTGTTAATGTTGACGCTGAGGAGTTGAATGTTATTTCAAGCCCTAGGGGACATGCATAAGTCAATGAAGATGATGATAGCAATGAAATCAACGTAGAAGATTGTGATAAAGCTGACGATGAGTCAATTGAAGAAAAAGACAACTATGACTAATTTGCAAAACACGAAAGTGTAATCACATAAACTATGTAATATTTATTAATGAAATTCCCTATAAAATTTTTTTTATTTTAGTATTGTTATGTGAACCAATGTTATTGTGTTGTGTGTGCAGCTATCAATTTAAGTATTTACAAGATAAATAGATAGGGAATACAGAAACAATCTGGCGTCAGATACTATTTCACACTGATAGAAATTAATATCGACAGTTTGTTCATTACAAATAGGTATATCGGTGGGCTCTGTTCGTCGGTATATTCCAAAGGGGAAGGGAATTGTTCCCCTTCTTCCTGGTACTGTTCATGAAACTCATTACATATGGGTATACCAATGGGCTCTAGTCGTTGGTATTTACCTAAAGCAAATTGAATTGTTCCCTTCACATGCCAGTGATAACAATTAAAGTTTTTAATATTTTCAACGAAATCACCGACGGAATGCGAATTTCAATGCACTGACACTTAATGCTTTTACAGACTAAGGTGCATGCTTTCACAGGTTTACTGATGGAATCATCAATGGAATGTGAATACTAACGCACTCGTAATTAATGCATTTCTTACTAAATGTTTAATATAATATCGATGTAATAACAGACAGAATTAATAAATCTAGAGTGGTTTTGTGAAATGTTTTGTGCGAATCAAAAATTTCAAAGAGACTTTACAGACAAAATCACCGACGAACTATTTAAAAATAATAATATTTAATAATTCATCAGTATTCTATTCATAAAACCTAATATAAAAACGCAATAAGTGTAGCACACCTTCATTTTTTTCTCTCAGCTTAAAACCATATAGTTTTCTCTATGATTCTCTCCTCACTAATTTGTTATTCTATTCTGTCCCTCATACGTCAAGGCTAGAAATCAAGCTTTCTTTCTCTCAACACAATCAACAGGTATTTGTAGGTAAATTTTTTGAAGTATTTTCTTCTTATTTTTCTTCTTTTCTGAGGTTTTTTAACAATTTATTTTTGTTTTTTTATCACACCTAGTTCAACTCTAAAATTAAGCACGCCATTAAGGTAAGAATTTTTCATTCCTTATTCCTTATTTGTTTTTGCTTCTTTTTTTTCACTGTTTTTGTTCAATTATTTGTTCTTTATAATTTTGTTGTGTTGAATTTTAGTTGTTATTGCAATCATTTTTCATTATTTTGTTGAATTTTAGTTATTTTTTTAAAACATTTTTGTTAATATTTAATTAACTTTGTAGGATTAGTTTTAATTATTATATTGTATGTATTCCATTTAAAATAAATTCTTATCAATTTAGGATTAAAATATTATCACGTACAAAATGATAATTTTATACGAAATTGAATTATTTAAAATTATTGGTAGAAATATAATAAAATAAACTGGTTTATGGCATATATATTGTCTATTTGCATAATTAAAATTTTTTGGTAGGTTACCATATAGAGGTGTTGTCAAATTTTTATTAAAACAATCAAAATTGTTTATTTTTTTCTGTAAATTTATGTAGATGCCTAGAGGAAAATCAATTGAACATCGTGAGCATAGAATCGTTGCTAGTTCTTCTAGCAGCGATAATGACAACCACGAATCATCAGATGCCAACCAAGAAGAGGCACCTGAAGCGCATGCGTTGACTCACAATGCTGCCTCTTCAAGTGTGATGCCGTAATTTAGAGGGAAGGTCCCTTCATAAAGGGATCCATTCATCTGCAAGTACGAGGCATAGTGGAAGGACAACATTTCAATGTAAGTTTTTTTTTTAGCTTTTAGTTGGTTTATGTTTAACAATTTATGAACAAATAATAATTCATTAAATTTATCTAATTTTAGGTTCACAAACATTGAGGCTGTCCAAATAATAACATCAGTATTTAAATCATTAATGGAAATTTTATTTTTTCAATGGAGCCAAGTTTCCAAACATTCTGAATGGAAACCATAAGTCAATGCATGGTTTTTAATATTAAAGGTTAGTATTAACTTACAATTTTAATATTTATTAAGTTAATTCGTTTACTTTATTGAAATTACATTTATTTTTTAATTTGCTGTTATTTATAAATATATTTAACTAACAACATTTTTATCTAGCAAGCTACGACTCTTGGACGTGAGTCAAGCTCAATGGGAGCTTTTTATAGAAATGCACGTGCGGAGTGATGACCGCAAAAAAAAGAGTGCAACAATTTGTCGACAGCCGTGCTCAGCACTTTGTGGTATGTTAGTTTTCAACCATTTTTTTAAGTTCTTATTTACTTGAATTTCATGATTTTATTTTTTATTTCTAGGAGACATATAATAACCAGTTGAAGGAGAGATACATGGATGATCCTTCGACCCACATGGATTTAGATCCAGATTTGTGGTTAGAGGTGGGATTGTTTGGTGAATCCAATAGAAATCAAGTGTATGGACTCTCTATTACTATGGCCGAGTACTTGCGGATAGCTCGTAGTGTCTCACCCATTGGGTGCTCACAATCAGTCCTGAGCACTCGGTCCTCGGAGTTCACGTCCTTGTTAGATCAAGGAGTGCAAGAACATATGCTCCATCTTAATGAAAAATATGAAGGACTCTCTGTGGATTATAAAGAACTCCGCTGAATGGTCATGGATATGAGATCACAGATGGATGTTACATGTGCATCTGCTTATTAGCCCATGGTCCCGAGGATGACCAGTTTCCTCCTCAAACACCGCCTCTATTCTAATTTTGATTGTATTTGAACATATAAATTTGTAATAAATATTTAATTTTTATATTAAGATAATTTATTTTTGAATACTTGAATTTTATATTAATTTAATTTTTTTAATTATTTTCTATTTTTGTTCAATAGATTTTTTTTTAAAATATATATATATATATATATATATATATATATATATATATATATATAATTTATTACTGACATAGTTACTAACAGAATAATTCTATCAGTATATTCCAGAGAGTTGAAAAAGATTACAGCAAATGCCCCTGCAACTGTTAAATCATCAATGAAATTATTTCGTCAGTATATTCGAGAAAGTTGAAAAAGAATTACTATAAATACCACTGTAACTCATTGTTGGAACTACCCGCGGTTATCTGTAGGTGATATGCTAAATATTACCACAGGCATTATCAATGGATTGAAGCAGATAATTTTTTTGGGTGCACATGGTCTATCTATAAAGCCATCGGTAAATTTATTAACGATGGACTTACCGACATACTAGAAATTACCGGACAACTATTTTTCCAACGGATGGTTTCCATCGATAAAATAATCACAAACGAAATGTTAGTGTAATTATCAATAAAAATTTCCATCGTTAAAACTGTAAAATTTGTTGGTGTTTATGGTGAGCTAATAGAGTTGTCTTCAACCAAGGGACTATCATTTTGAATATATGTGTGTGTGTGTGCGCGTGTGTGTGTGTGTTGGGTCACCTATGTAAAATCAGTCAAAGCTCCTGACCGACTGGGTCTCGAGTTAACCCACTGGACTGGATTGGGTTTTATTACGATGACAAGAAGGATTAGGGAAATTACTTGTGCTATACCGGTGAACAATAGAATATTTACTTTTTCATGTGTTGAGATGCGTTTAAAAAATGCTTTTAGCTTCTTCTTCTTTTTACAATTTTGATGTGTAAATATAAAAATAATCATTTTAATATATTTTAAAAAATACACTTGGAGTTTTTTTATTATTATTGAAACTTGCTTGCGCTTCTCTAGCTTTTTTTTCTTCTTCTCAACATACCTCTGAAGTTTTAAAAGTATTTGATGATGAATATTTAGAGGACATTTGTGGTATTATTCCATTTCTTGTTTAGTTTGAGCTAAATTTTGCTTGAGTTGATTAATACCTCCACTCGCAAAAGCTTTACCACAATATAAACATACTAATTTTATTATTTTATATCCCACTCCTAGTTCAGGAACTTCTCTGCAATGACCCCAAACCACATCTAATTTTCCTTTTATTCCACTTGTTACGAGATAATTAGGTCGCTCAAGGATTGGTAACTAGAGTACTACCATACTAAGACATTTTACATAATATAATTGCAATATGATAATGAGAAGACATTAATATATATTCTACTATACTATACTAAACATGAAACAAGGTACAAAAATATATATACCATTTTCTCTTTTTACAATCAAACCACTCTTTTTCCATGTAATATGAGACAACGTACACATTATCATTTAATTGAAAAAATCATGTAAAGTACTGCGTTATAAAATAGATATGAAATGTTGGTTCAATATATGTTTTTTCAATTATAGAGTGATGAAACTGCTATGATGTATAGAAAAGAGAAGGCTTCATAACGCGTTAATATGATCATCCTTACAATTTAAAGAAATTGAAATGGATGACTAAATTCCTCCATATTGCAGATACATATCTATGGTGGGATAAAATGGATGATCCAATATCATACAAAATTAACCTTATAGACCAATAGCATTGTTTGAATCAATGACTCAATAACTTGACTATACTGTCCCAGGGGAGTGAAGGACTTGCAGCTGGTTTTAACAATAAAACTATTGCATCTCTCCTGTTTTTTCTATTACACTGGTAGCGGCACAAATCCTGAAAAAGCTGGTGTTGCCACAAAGAGCCTGAAATGGATACTATCAAGGCGTGATAAACTTAAAACAAAAGTTTCATGCAGATAAGACATGGTGTATGCTATTCTGGTCTTGATTTTCTATGCCAAAATCCCTAATAATCCAACCTATTCTTTTCTTTTGTTGTTGTTTTTCTTCCAATATATTATTCAACTAATTATTAACAATTTTACAAAAAACATACAGTAGTAGAATAAGAATGTTTTTGTTCCCTACTTTGAGCTAGCTTTGTTGATGTATAGGTAAATGGAACTAGTTGAATAGCTATGTCAAAATGTTGTAAATGAAATTAACATGGTCAGTTGTCACCATAGAATCTTAAGCATCTTTGAAATGGAACTGGGTGATAGACTTTATAGTGAGCTACTAAATTTGTTTTCAACCAAGGGACTGTCATTTTGAACCCATAATCAGGTATGAAAAAAAAAAGGAACCTATGAGATGAAAGAATAAATTACCTATAATGAAGAACATAGGGAGCGAGATTGGACTGAGTTTTTTAATAATATGTTAAATTTATCAATAGAGCTACCGATTGATTTGGGAAGCATAATATTTGCTGTAATCAAATAGATTTAAGAAGGGAATTGGCATTTTAGGCAATTTGGACACATATAGGGCCAATTGATGAAGCACTTAGCTGGAAAAATTTGAACATGTACTGAGCTGAAAGTAAATTTTTTCTAATAAGGGCAAAACATGCATGTGCCTACAAACTTACGAGAGAACTGCAGATCAGAGAGCTCTCTTCTTTATACAAAAGGAAAGACAGAAACAAAAAAAAATAAAATAAACAACGTGCTGAATAGATGAATATTGCATTTAATTTCTAAATTTCATGCAGCAGACGATCATTGGACTCCATCGATCCAGCTTCACTTGTTCATGCCAGTTGCATTCTTTACTTCTTCAACAGCTTCCTGTGTCTTAGCCCTCACCTGCTGACCAGCCTACACAAAGAAGGAACTATCAAAATTATATATATAAAAAAAACCCTACTGCAAACTCACTCGCCAAGAGTATCTGTGCCAAAATATACAACTAATTATTAACACTGAGTGTTGCGAATTTTATTGTGGAATTTTTACAAGAGCCAATAATGTAGTAATTGCTTTTATCATTGGAGTAGGGTCACATTAGTTTAGAGGGTAGAATTATGCTAAGGTTGAACTAAAATCTTTTTGAACTTTCAGACGATTATTTAGTATTATTATTAAACTTGATTTGATAGATTAACTTTGAAATCTTGTAACCTGATTCTTTATGAAACTCAAGTTTAAATTAAATTATATAATAGTTGTCCTGACATAACTCATCTACTTAATTGGAGGGTCCATAGACAACCCAAACAAACAGTTAAAAACATAATTTAACTTAAAAAAATCATTTTGATTTTTTTTATATTGAGACGACGATATATTCAATTGACCCGGTCTTCATGAATTAACCCGTGAAATTCATGATCCAGGGTGATGGACTCCACTACATCTAAGAACTTTATTTTTTAAAAACTAATTTTTTAACTAATTATACGATAACAAAAATAGATGCTTATAAAATTAAGTACAAACCAATGTCAAGATATTTTTTTGAGACTATAATAACTTCATATATAGAAAAAGAAAAAAAAACCTGCTTCTACTACCAGAAAATCTACGAATATAAATGAAATCACCGATAGAAAAATTTTGTCGGTATTTTAGAGTAATATTTACCGACCGAATTTATTTCATCGTTAACTCCGTCGGTATTTAATGAAAGAATATTTATGTTGGTAAATACCAAGGAAATTATAGTCGGAATAAAAGAAATTTAAAAAAACCAAAAAGTACAATGACATGTAATTTTTTTGTAGACGCTTTTATCTACGGATTTACAATTGGATTCAAACAAGGAAAGCCATACAGTAACGTGTCACTTATACCGATAGAATTGCTGATGGATTTACAGATGGAATGTTTCCATCGGTAATTCCATCAGTAATAGTTAATATATGACCTAGCCGTTAACCCTCTCCTCCTCAATTTCTCTTTCTTCCCCTCTGCAACTACACAAACCCCCTCTAAATCTACAACTAACAGCCCCCCTCCCCTCCAATTATAGCAGCAATTTTATTCTGGATTTTTTATTTTAAGTAAATCTACCATTTTTTAAATTTGAACAAAATTTTGAAATGTCAATTTTTTATTGCATATTTTTGTAGTATATGTATTTTGTTTGGGTGTTTACTTGTTTTATTATTTTTTCTCATACAAACTTGTTGTATGGATACATGATTTTGTACATGTTGTAGTTTGTTTTAGATTTTATAAAATTATATTTGTTTATAAATTGTTGAAACTTATGTCGAATTACCGACTTAGATGTGTTGTGATGATATAAATAATAAATTGTTTAACGATCCCATTTTATATTTTGTCAATTTTATTGCCGAGTTGTAATTTCCATAAATTAATGTGTACAAATCTATATGTACGTAGATAACTAATAATGAATTAAGAGAAATATGAAAGTAAGTTGATTATTTATTTAACGTAGTTAATTAATACATATTGTTGTCATTATTATTTGATATATATAGGTTCGATAGAAGTCATGGTTGATCGTTCATGGATGTATCGAGATTCACTCCAAGAATTTCAGAGGATGGATTATTGTAAGGGGGTTCAGCGTTTTATTAATTACGCAACATCTATTCCGATAAATATTAGTGGAGGTGGTATTAGGTGTCCATGTAAGAGGTGTAAAAATAAAAAGTTGTTCCATCTAGATGTTATAATGATGCATCTTCTACACAAAGGGTTTATAGAGGATACCTGTGTTAGTATGTGCACAGAGAACCATTTGTTCCTCACGAGATCATGGTAGAAAGAATGGTTATGTCAACTTCTATTGCTAGCAATGTTCATGAAGTTGAAATTGACAACAGTAATTTTTATACGACTATGGTTATAGATGTGATGAGAATGAATCAAGGTCATGCCAATCAATATCCAATTATAGATGAAGAACCTAATACAAACGCAACCAGGGTTTTTTTATATATTTTGAAAGATTATGACAAACCATTATGGGATGGCTGCATAAATCACAGTAAATTATCGGTCATTGCACAGGTGTTTACTGTCAAGTCAAATTATGGGTTGAGTGGGGTCGGTTATGATAGAATTGTCGAATGGGCGAGAAGCATTTTACCTGAAGGGAACATGATGAAAGAGAACTTTTATAGTGCTAACTCCATGATGAAACCTCTTGGTCTAGGATACCAGAAAATTGACATGTTTCCAAACTTTAACATGTTGTACTACCTTGAAAATGTTGAGCTGACCGAGTGCACGATATGTGGGCATTCCCGTTATCAACCTAGAACTGGCAGGAGAAAGATTCTTGTAGCATATAAAAAACTACATTGACATCATGCACATAGAAAAAAACATGTTTGAGAACATTTTCAACATAGTCATGGATGTGAAGGGGAAGACAAAGGAAAACATTAAGGCTAGAATGGATATAACGTAGTTTTGTCACCGTAAAAATATGAAGTTGGTTAATGTTGGGTCACGGGATCGCAAAGCCCAAAGGAAGCTTCACCTTAGACAAAAATACACAACTACTAGTGTACCAATGGCTGAAGAGTCTGTGTTTTTGTGTTTTCTCAATGAACATGCCTCGAACATATCAAGATTGGTTAATTTGGAGGATTGCAGATTGTATGGAATGAAGAACCATGACTGCCACATATTTATACAAACACTCATTCCATTAGCTTATCATGATTTATTGTCAAAGGGAATATAAGATGCACTCACGGAGATCAGTCCTTTCTTTAGAGATATATGCTCTAGCAAGTTGCAAACACAACACATTGAGATGATATTTCCTCCATTATTTTTTTACTCGATGGAGCATCTACCCATACATTTATTATATGAGGCAAAAGTTGGAGGACCAGTCCAGTATAGATGGATGTATCCATTCAAGAGGTAAGAGATTACATATACACTGTAATCTTCAATACTATTTTCATTTTTTTTGTTAATTGAAAACATTTGTTTTATTCCGTACTACTTTGATATGTGAGGCATATATTGTTAAGGAGATCTCAACATTTATCTCGTACTATTTCGAGCCTCTTTTGAGAACAAGAATCAATCACGTACCAAGGCATGACGATGGTAATGAAGTGTCTTTGAGTGGGAACTTGTCAATATTCTTCAATACAAGACGACCCGCACAAAAAATTCTGTTAGGGGAAGATATTTGTCTAAAAAAGAATTCAGACAAGCACATTATTATGTGCTATTTAACTACGATGAACTGAGACTTTTTATTCAATAAGTTTACTACTTAAACTTTGTTATTAATGGACTATTTATCTCATGTAATATCACAAATTCATACATTGTTTAATACATTGTAGGCAACATCGTCAATATTTGAGGTTTAATTCACTCAATTAAATTTTATCTAGGGTTTAATTGAATTTATGAAGGATTTGATTGCAAGAAAAATTAATTTTTAAGTCAATTTAGGCTTTTATTAAAAGAAATTAAAGTTCTAGGTCCAATTATAATTTTGAAGAGTTGATTTGATCAAATCAAGAGCTTAATTGCATAATTATTAAAGTTTGATGGCCAATTAGGGACTTAATTGAAACAATCTGAAACCAAGGACCAAACCAAAAAATGCGCTAAAATTAAGGGATCCAATTATAATTTTTCCGGGGGCTTGATTACAAAATTGCAAAAAATTCAATGACCAAATCAGAAGTATCCATTTGAATTTTGAAATGGCGTTGTTTCTTGGAGCACTATTCATTGTCTTCTTAAAAGCAAATGACTAGGCAGTAAAGGCAGGTGAGACATTTTAGTAGCGACAATGGAGTTGCTTCAATCAGGAGGCATGTCTCGCGGCTGACATCCCTCGCCAGTGTGATGCACGCCGGCCGTTACCAAAAAATGCCTGCATCATCTAGCTATAAAAGTCAGAGGAGGAACCGAATAGATGGGAAGAAAAAAAAATAGGGAGAGGGGGGACGTAAGGAAGAGAAAACATAGGGAGGGATAGCGTAAGAAACAAAAAAGGCAGCAAGAGAAGAAAGCAAAGAGAGCAGAACAGAAACAAAAAAAAAATAAAAGAGAGTGAATGAAAGAGAGAAATAGAGAGAGGAGAGTAAACGAAAAAAAACAGAGGAACACACTAGGAAACCGAAATAGAGGAGAGAAGAAGAAGAAGCAGCGTTTACCACCACAGCCAGCTGCCGCGACACCAACACCACCATGATCCACCAGCATCGTGAACGATAGCGCCTCCATTCCAGGTAATCCTATTCCCCTTGTTTTAGTTTCCAGCTTCATCTTCCTGCATGTAGAACGTGCACTGTGCACGTTTCTGCAAGCAAGAAGAAATAATTACCCGGTTACTGTGCATGAGCACAGTAACCAGGTAATTATGTTTTGGACTGGTTACTATGCACGGGCACAGTAACCCGTCCGGGTTCACTCAACCTAGTCTAGGTGGCTGGGCTGAGTCTAGCCCAATAAGTGATGATTTGTGATTTATTGGGCTGCGTCCAGCCCAATATGTGATAGTTTGGATTTTTATAGGCCAGACCCGGCCCAGTTTGGCCCATTTAAAAAAAATTGTGATGATTTGTGTTTTATTGGGCTATGTCTAGCCCAATATGTGATGGTTTGGATTTTTATGGGCCAGACCCGGCCCTGTTTGGCCCATTTAAAAAAACAAAAAGAAAATTTTCTTCAAAATTTATTTCAAAAAAACCTTTCATTTTCCTACTAAATTTTTCTTAGTATTGGTTTGTATTTTTATATCATAAAGATACAAAATCATTATTAAAATACCCAGTTTTCGTCAAAATATTGAAAAATTAAAAAAAACAAAAAATGTTTTTGTTTTCAGGCATACAACCAAGTCTCTTAAAAAAAATCATATCATATTTTCATACAACAAAGATTCAAAAATTTGTATTAGCATGCATTTTGGCTTTAATAATCAATTTATTAAAGTCATGAGAACGAGGCCAATATTTTAAAAATTTTAAAAAAAATATTTTGTTTTCTTTTAGTATATGGGGTTACGACCTTATACGTAAGACATATTCCAGATATTAAATTCTTTTGTTGACATTAGAATGGTTAGATTTACCCAATAAGATAAGGATCTCCTTACCGATGATGACTTTTCTTAAACCATAGATAGACCAACAACTAGAAAACATGACAAGACATTAGATTTTATCAGACAATAAAACAATGTAGCTTACCTAAGGTAGGGCGTATTTAGGGTGCTAATACTTTTCCTTTACGCAATTAGTTCTAGTACCCGATCTCTGAGACCAGTTACGGTCCCTAGTGACCAAAATACTAGGTGGCGACTCCCATTCCATTTAACTGATAAAAGACAAGAATTCCTTGTCTCCCAATATTTGCCACATTTACATACCATTTTGAGATTGGATGCTTTCACCGCAACGCCGCACACGTACGACAACAATGTTTATTTTGAATTTCACCCATTTATGTTTTATGTCAAGGATCTCAACACCAATGAAGTACTCCTCTCATGTCAAAGTAAAGATGGTCTCTTTGTTTTATCCAGGTCTTCTGTCCCGTCAGTTCCTCAAGCCTATTGGTCTCATTGCATTTCTGCTGCTGCTGATTTATGGCACTGTCGACTAGGTCATCCTACCTCTCGTATTTTTCAATTGTTAGTCTCTAAAAATAAGATTATTTGTAACAACAAACATCTTAATTTTCAATGTCAAAGTTGTCTATTAGGAAAATCGTCGCGTTTGTCTTTAGGACCTACAAGTCACAAAACTTCTACTCCGCTTGAATTAATTTTTAGTGATGTATGGGGTCCTGCTCCCCTATTCTCTTCGGATGACTATCGTTATTTTGTTATCTTTGTTGATACGCACACAAAATATATATGGTATTATCCCCTCGTTGCCAAGTCTGATGTTTACTCTATTTTCCACTAGTTTTAAACCCTCGTTGAGCGTAAATTTTCATTAAAAATAAAATCTATTCAAATTGATTGGGGCGGTGAATATCGCTAACTATCCATTTTCTTTCAGATCATTGGTATTCATCACCGTCTGATTTGTCCTCACACTCACGAACAAAATGGCACAGTAGAACGTCGTCATAGGCATATTATGGAAACTGGCCTTACTCTTCTAGGACAAAGTAAAGCACCATTCTGGTTTTGGAATTATGCTTTTGACACTTCGATCTATCTCATAAATTTCATGCCTACTCTTGTTCTTACAAATCGATCCCCGTTTGATTGTTTGTTTCAACGGTCTTCTGATTATCATTTTTTACATACCTTTGAATGTCTCTGCTTTCATTTTTGTGTCCCTATAACAATCATAAATTGGATTTCATTCCTCTCCATGTGTGTATTTTGGTTACAGCTCCTCTCACCTTGGTTATCGATGTTTTGACATTGCATCTCAACGCATTTATATCTATCATCATGTCCGTTTTTATGAATATGTGTTTCCATTTGATAATTCTGAACAGATTACAAAGGTGTTGGTTACAACCCCCACCCAACATGCTACTGCCCTCCCCCCAAATCTGATCCATTCCCCATTGTTCACCACCTATACTGCACCTCACCATCCCTCCTCTACCTTTTCTCTACTGCCACCCACTACCAAAACACTACAGCCTCCACCCTTCCCTTGCCCATCATCACATGCATGTTTATCTAACCATTCTGCTACAAGTCCAGGTTGCAAATCAATCTCCTTTACCCTTCAGCATGACGCCTCTACTGGTGTTGGGACGCCCTATGGTTCCTCCTCTACTTCTCCTTATTTGGCCAGTGTTTAAGCTGTTACAGAATCTACCTCTAATGACTACCCTATTGCTGCTCCTAGCCCTCTGCTTGTGGCAGATTCTCCCACAGCCTCTTCAGTTGGTCTGAATCTAGTGGTTGATTTCTCCTCTTCTCTGCTGCAGTAAGACACCTCCTTGCCACCATCTTCTCCTGCGTCACCGCCCTTAATCAGCTGCCATCCTATGGTCCTTAGGCCGTGGTAGCCAAAGACAACAAATCTAGTGGATTCTGCTGCCACTGATACAACTTCCACCCGGGTACTGCTCTCTCCTTCCTCTGAACCTCTTGCCTTCTCTGATGCTGACAAGTATGCCGTTTTGCATAATGCTATATTTGATGAGATAAAGGCATTGCATTCTAATCACACTTGGTCTCTAGTACCCTTTCATCATTCGATGAATGTTGTTGGCAGCAGATGGGTATATCGGATCAAATGTCGTGTTGATGGCAGCATTGAGTGTTATAAAGCCTGTCTAGTTGCTAGAGGCTTTACCCAGCAAGAATGCATTAATTATTCTGAAACTTTCAGCCCAGTTATTAAACAGGCCACTGTCATATTCATCTTTTCCATTGCGGTTTCAAGCAATTGAAAGATTCATCAGCTTGATATTCATAATGCATTTCTTTTCTTACTGAAGAGATCTACATGAAACAACCTCCAAGTTTTGTTGACCCTACTCTTCCATCTCATGTGTGCGATTGCACAAGTTGTTGTTTGGTTTAAAACAAGCACTGAGGGCATGGTACATTCGTCTGAGTGACTTTCTACTCTCCATTGGTTTTCTTGCCTCTAAGGTTGACACCTCCCTGTTTATCTTATCTGATGATACTAATATCTTTTATCTCATGGTGTGTGTTGATGATATTCTACTTACGGGTTGCAACTTTGTTATGCTTCATCACCTAATACAGTTACTAAGTTCTAAGTTCAAGCTCCGTGACTTAGGCGTTGTTCACTACTTTCTGGGTATTGCAATCCAGTCTACAAGTATGGGTTTGATGTTGCGCAAGCACAAATATATTCTTAACATCCTCACTCGGGTTGGTATGACTTCTTGCAAACCCGTTGATACTCCAATCTCCTCCTTTAAAAGTTACTATACTACCAGATAATTCATTCTCTGATTCCTCACGATTTCGTCAAATCATGGGTGCTCTTTAGTACCTTACCTTCATCCGACCAAATGTCTGCTTTGTTGTTAACAGAGTCTGTCAGTTTATGCATATTCCTACATCTTCTCATTAGGCCGCCGTTAAACACAATTCTACGCTACCTTAAAGGTACATCATCTTACGGTTTTCATATCACTCAAGGTTCCTCCTTTGCTCTACATGGTTTTACAGATGCAAATTGGGCTGGTAGTATTGATGATCGAAAGTCTATAAATGAGAAATCTGTGGTCAGATTCGCAACAGGTGAGATGATCTACAATCCTTTTCGTATGGAGAGCTCGTATTAGATTTCTTTATTGTAGTGGTCAATAATGGATAATGCTACTGCTGAAATTTAAGAGAATTCGTTACCTATACTTCCGCTGTTGAAAACCTGCAGCAACTCTGATTTTATTTAATTCTATCCTAAGGATGAAGTCTAGCTTCATCCAAAGTCCTGCCTACACTGGACTTCTA
>Ga0325411_1003823_pt1 | contig 16937 bp, 10 predicted proteins | sample PopdelMetagenome_13_FD_206181 | JGI IMG/M metagenome (GOLD analysis project Ga0325411, IMG submission 206181) | Populus deltoides microbial communities from Bellville, Georgia, United States - Xylem-PdIQD-R4 | ecosystem: Host-associated > Plants > Phyllosphere > Stem > Wood/Secondary xylem...
TGAAGGACCAAACTAAAATTATCATAAATCCATGACTATACTGAAATTCTGACTATAATTAATCCTCAATTCTGTCCAGATCATCTCATTATACTCCAGGGACCATTCTGGAATTTTACCAAATTTATAGGGTCAAATTGTAATTTTTGTCAAATTGGAGGACTAAATTGAAAGTGTTAAAATTTCATAACTATACAGGAATTCTGCCCATAATTCATATGTTATTCTGTTCAGATTCTCGGAATAGGCTCCAGGGACCAATTTGCAAATTTTCCAAAGTTTGGGGACTAAACTGTAATTTTCCAAAATTGGGGGACCAAACCGAAATTTTGTCATCTTCAACCTCAAACCCAGAATTCTCACAGATTACCTACTGTTCTTTCCAAAATTCTAACTCAACATTCACCATTTACACAATTCATAACTCAAAATCATCACAATCTTCTATAATCAACTCATTAATCAATTACCCATAACAATCAACCTTATAACATTCAATTTAATTCATCAATTAAACCCAAAACACAACTTTTCAAAACCCTAACATTCATCAAAACTGAAATTAAGTTCAATTAACATACATTTATACATTTAACAACCTAAATCTTACCTTTAAACTTATTCTCTTCAACTCCTTTCTATTTCCCTTCTAATTCCCTCTTTTCTCTTCTTCCTCTTCTTTCTCCCTTCACTCCTGCCGGTTCTCTCTCAAAATATTCAGATTTCTCTTCTTCTTTTTTTTTCTTCTATTTATATTTATCATCTCTTTATACAATTACTACAATACCCCTCATTTAATTTATTCCTACATCTAAGCCTTCAAGGGCTTTCTAGCCTTATCCTATCCCTTTAATTCAAAACATTACATTCATCTTATGTTCTTATTTTTTGAGAGGGTCCTTGGCTATTAGAAACAAGAATCACACCCCTATGAGTTCAGTAGCCATGCCATCTCAGATTCATCCAAATAAGGGGCTAGAAAATCCCTACATCTCCCATGGTAGCTGTTAAGCCAATTTATCACTTCAGGACCTAGACGGGTAAAGTCGATCATCTTCGTTTGATATGGTGCCCATGTTTTGTGCTCGAAAGATAAGTAGCCCTTGTCACCAAAATTGAATTTTGTATCGGCCTCCTTGACGATAAGCACATTCTCCAATCTTATCCCGAAGTTCCCATCCTCATAGTATCCAGGTTCATCTGTTACAGTCATGGAAGCTAATTACGAGCATGTGGTCTGAAACTAATTAAATGAGGTCCTTCATGTACATTTAGGTATGATCCAATACCATGACCAGTGCCATGTCGATAATCAAGACCATCCTTCCATAAAGGAATTCGAGCAAAGAATGTCGAGGGCATGATCATTAGTTCAGTTGAGAAAACAAGCATTACCCAAAGCAACGAAGTTGATGATGGTGTGCTGGCTAGCCAATGCTACAACCCCCCCCCCCCCTCTGTTTCTGGTTTTTCTTTGTTTGTTCTCTGGTGTTTCTTCTTTGCTTTTTTTTTTCCTCTTTTCTTCCCTTACTCTTTTTGTGGTTTTTCCTTTATATTTTTTGTTTTGGTTTTTTATCTTTTTAATATAAATTATATCTTCAGGATTCATTTAATAGTTTAAAATATTAAATTAAAATAGTTCTTTGATATATTCAATCTGATAAATGCATTTTGCCTTCGCAAAAAAATGTGCAGCACACAGAAATGATCCCTTTTTTTTTTGTTCTGAGAAGAAATAATGATCCATTTTAAAGGCCTTCAGATTTCAACACATGAAGGGATGCATACATGTCTCAGGAATTAACAATGGAGGAGGGATAACTTTTAATTGCCACAGATTCCCTCTGAGTAAGCATGTTGAATAGTTTTATGAAAGTGACATAAAATTTGCATGGTGGTTTCGAGGAGCGGGAAGTGGGAGTAATCATTGCTTATAGGAGAAAGAAAGCACAAGGGATTTGCCCTATTGTTTTATTTCTTTAGAGTAAACGGGTATTATCTAGTCCACCTTCATGTTAATCATTTAATTGCTTGTGCTTTCCTTTACGAGATCAGCTGTTACTGACAGACTAAAAATAAGTTTGCAGTTCTGATTAAATTAAAACAACAAAAAGGAAAAAGATGGAAGACAGCTTGCTTCCCTTTCCAAGTTCTTTTGACTTCTCCAAAGAAAAGAACTTGGCTTTAATTTGATATAGTTGCTTGCACATTGCACTTTGATAAAGTTGCTTCCACTAAGAGAGAGATCTCTCAGTATACCATTGATTTCCTAACATCCCTCTCCCAATTTCTTATTGATTTCCTAACTTCCCTCACCAAATTTCTTAAACATATAGCATGTCTTTAAACGGATCATACTGTTCTGATTCCACAAACTCGTGGATAGAACCTGAGGAGGCCAGCCGTCTTCCCTTTGGTAAAGTTGTAGCTTCCTGCCAATTTCATGACTTCTCCAATAAAAAAAGCATGGCTTTACGTTATTTCTGGCCAAGTGATTTTCTATTGAGAGTAATCATTGCATATAGGACAAAGAAAGCACAAAAAAACAAACAAAGCAAAAGCAGAAAGTGACATAAAGTTGTAGCTTCCTGCCGATTTCTATTGCGATGACTTTAATAGCTAGTCTTCCACTAAAAGAGATCTCTCTCAGTATACCATTGATTTCCTAATTTCCCTCACCAAATTTCTTAAACCTTTCTCTTGATCTTTGCTTGCTTCTCTGATTGAATCGAATCATCTCGTATTGTGTTCTTGCTCTGTGTCTTTCTTGCTTGCAAGGTAAATCCTACTTTCTTTTCTTGTTTTTCTACCACTAATTTTGTTTCAAATAAGATTTACCCATTTGGTTGTAGAAATAATAAGTAGGATTGTAGATTGATCAATCTGGTATAACTTAAATATTATAGATGTGTTGCTTAATCTATTTTAGAACTCAAAACTCATATTATAGCTTTGTTCTTACATGTTCATATTGCCATCAACCTCAACTATTTATCTTCAAAACAAGCAGAATTTCTTCCAAAGTTTTATTTTAGATTGTTTTTCTGACAATTATTTAAATTATTCAATATTTGTTATAATTTTTTATCTGCTTAAAGTACATCTCTATAGGAAAATATACAGTTAAGTGCCTGCCTATTTAATTTTAGAATTTGTAAGGATTGATTTAATTATACATGCTTTGTTTTACAGCTTCAGTTTATTTATATTTATGGGATGTTTGCTGGTAGACAAACTGTAGCATTTGTACTCGCTGCCTTTGCTTCTGGGCTTCTTTCTTTGAAGGGCACTGCTTTGTAAGATTGAGGTATGCCCTCTTTTCCTTTGCTTGCTTAATTAAAAAAAATAATGATTTCCTCTAAATTTTCATTTTAAGATTGAGTTCTTATTTTCCAATTAATTCAACATCCATTTTTATGCCTTACTTTTGACAATTTTTTATTTGATGTTTGAAGGGCCAAAGAAGAAAGCGGTGAAAATGGCTAGACCGAATGATCGATTTTGGGATTTTGTTGAGAAGCTGGATGATGGTCGTTTCAACTGTACATTTTGTGGCTATAAATTTGCTGCCGCTACTTCCGTTTCGAGGATCAAATGGCATTTGTCAGGAGTCAGAGGGCATGGTGTTGCAATTTGTGACAAAGTGACTGAAGACGTTCAAGAAGCAGCTTTTCAAGCTACGCATGGTGGCAACAAAAGACGTAAAAGCATAGCAAGTTCAAGCAATGTAAATGACAATGTCATTTCAACCACTCGACAAGAACAAAAGAATAATGAAGCCGACAATTTGGCAGGGGATGCAGGAAGGATACAAGCACCAGTTACAATGGTTCAAGCAATTGGAACATTTTTGGAAGAGATCACTAATGTAATGGAGGATGATATAGAGAATGGGACTGGAGGAGTAGTGCATCCTGGTGCCGGAGCTAGCTCTTCTGGAGGGCTTACAGGCGACACAAATGAGATTCCAGGAGACGCAGTACCAACGACAAAGCTGGTGGGTCAAGCATTCAAAGACCATAAGAAGACTATCTGGACTTGGTTGATGCACGATGAAGTTTCAACTATTGGTATCTATGGGATGGGCGGAGTGGGAAAGACGACATTGGTGAAACATATATATGACCAGCTTCAAAAAAGACGAGACAGTTTCTGCAATGTTTACTGGATTACTGTTTCACAAGACACTAACATTAATAAATTGCAAAACAGTATCGCCAGACGGATTGGTTTAGATCTTTCTAATGAAGATGAGGAGCTGTATAGAGCTGCTGAATTGTCAAAAGAATTAACAAAGAAACAGAAATGGGTTTTGATTTTAGACGATTTGTGGAAGGCTATTGAGCTACACAAGGTGGGAGTCCCTATCCAAGCTGTTAAGGGATGCAAGCTGATCGTTACAACACGATTAGAAAATGTTTGTCAGCAGATGGGTAAACAACACATAATCAAAGTGGAGCCTATTTCGAAGGAAGAAGCTTGGGCTTTGTTTATTGAGAGACTTGGACACGACACAACACTTTCTCCAGAAGTGGAACAAATTGCAAAATCTGTAGCAAGGGAATGTGCTGGTTTGCCGCTAGGAATTATAACCATGGCTGCAACCATGAGGGGAGTGGTTGACGTACGTGAGTGGAGGAATGCATTGGAGGAATTGAAAGAATCAAAAGTTAGAAAAGATGATATGGAGCCTGACGTATTCTACATATTGAGATTTAGTTATAACCATCTAAGTGATTCAGAACTGCAACAAAGTTTCTTGTACTGTGCATTATTCCCGGAGGACTTCAAGATCCGTAGAGAGGATTTGATAGCTTATTTGATTGATGAGGGAGTGATAAAAGGGCTAAAGAGTAGGGAGGCAGAATTTAACAAAGGCCACTCGATCCTTAATAAACTTGAAAGAGTCTGCCTATTGGAAAGTGCTGAGGAAAGGTATGTCAAGATGCATGACTTGATTAGGGACATGGCCATCCAAATCCAAATACTACAAGAGAACTCTCAAGACATGGTCAAAGCAGGTGCACAGTTAAGAGAATTGCCGGGAGAAGAGGAGTGGACAGAGAATCTTACTAGAGTTTCACTGATGCATAACCAGATTGAAGAAATTCCTTCCAGCCATTCACCAAGGTGTCCCAGTCTTTCAACTCTATTGTTACGTGGAAATTCAGAGTTGCAATTTATAGCAGATTCATTTTTTGAGCAGTTGCGTGGACTCAAGGTTCTTGATCTGTCTTATACAGGTATCACAAAACTACCTGATTCTGTCTCTGAATTGGTAAGTCTCACTGCATTACTGCTCATTGGTTGTAAGATGTTAAGGCATGTACCGTCATTAGAAAAGCTCAGGGCACTGAAGAGGTTAGATCTCTCTGGTAGTGGGGCACTTGAAAAGATTCCTCAAGGCATGGAATGTTTATGCAACCTGAGGTATCTTAGAATGAATGGATATGGTGAAAAGGAGTTTCCTAGTGGGTTGTTACCTAAGCTCTCTCACCTACAAGTCTTTGTATTGGAGGAGTGGATTCCTCCTACCAAAGGTACATTGAGACAATATGCTCCGGTAACAGTTAAAGGAAAGGAAGTGGGATGCTTGAGGAAGTTGGAAAGTTTGGTATGCCATTTTGAAGGTTACTCAGACTACGTGGAGTATCTCAAATCTCAGGATGAAACCAAATCACTAACCACATGCCAAATTCTTGTAGGATCATTGGATAAGTATTATTATGGTTATGATGATGATGATGATTATGGTTGCAGAAGGAAAACAATTGTTTGGGGTAACTTGAGTATCGACAGAGATGGAGGTTTTCAGGTCATGTTTCCAAAGGACATTCAACAACTGACTATTGATAATAATGATGATGCAACAAGTTTATGCGATTGTTTATCTCTAATAAAGAATGCAACTGAACTGGAGGTTATCAACATTAGGTGTTGCAATAGCATGGAGAGCTTGGTTTCATCTTCTTGGTTCCTCTCTGCTCCACTACCATCTCCATCTTACAACGGTATATTTTCTGGTCTTAAGAAGTTATATTGCTCTGGATGTAGTAGTATGAAGAAGCTGTTCCCTCTTGTCCTGCTGCCAAACCTTGTAAAATTAGAAGAGATTATAGTTGATGACTGTGAGAAGATGGAGGAGATAATAACATTCATATGAAACATCAAATGCAAGAGAGTGGAGGATGCGATGTCATCCGTCCCTTTATGGAGTTTTCATTCGTAAGCATTCATATGAAACTCTTGTAATTAAAGTAGCTTGCTCATATTAAAATCAAATTTGTAGTCAATCAAGGTAAAATCCGACCACTCCTTTTCCTCTCTAGAATTAGAAATCTAAAACTAATAAAAAAATTAAAGTTTTAGACTAAAATTCGTCATTGTGTTATTGACTGGGGAACAAAAATACTTAAGCTGTCTTTGCGCCTTTAAAATGAACAGTAAACACAACTTTTAAACCTTTAATTGTTATTATTAGGAGTTGATTCATAAAATTATATTATGAGCCAATACATATTTAATATATAAAATTACTTTAAAAACTCGAAAACATATAAAATTATATTAAAATCAGGTAAAATAAAGTGAAATCACGAGTTTGAAACCGTTTTTATGAATTTAATAAAAACAAATACATTGCTGCAGTGCCGTACATTAGATATTTAGATCTGGATGCACGGTGAGGATGCAATGCATCTTGGTCTAGGTGGGGTCCAAAGTAAGAGTTTTGAAAATAACATTAATGATTTTTGGAGTATAGTTAAAGATAATTGCAGATGTTGCTGGCATGTCTGTTTTAAGATATGTTTTGCAATTATATTTTGTAAAATTTGAAAAAAATTAAATTATTTTTTTATATTTTTAAATCTGATATATTAATATTAAAAATAATTTTTTAAAAATAAAATAAAAATAATTTTTAAAAACAATCATTATCATTTTTTTAAAATATCTTTAAAAAAACATCTTTATTTAACACATAGCTGGCTCGGTCAACAGCTGGCTCAAGTAAACTGAAAGCCATGTATTTTATAATGTTTTCAATTTAATCTTTTAAAATTTGACTTCAAAATATTTTTATATATATCAAATTTAGTCATTATTATTATTATTATTTTGTTTTGAAGCTTTCTATATTGCATTTTGTTTTCAAATTCATCCCTTATTATTTTGTTGATTTATAATTTTGTTTTTTTTTATATTTTTAGAGTTTCTCTTTTATGTGGTTGGTCCCTAGCTCATGAGCTTTTTTTATTGTATTTTTTTTTAAATTTATCTCTCACTATTTTGTTGAATCTGATATGTATCTTAGGCTTATTTTTTTAAAATTGAATTTTTTTCTCTAATTTTTTTCTTTTTTTTATCTTTATATATTTTTGATTTATTGGAGGTTAGTTTTCATACCTTTATTTTCAATTTTTTTATATCTAATTATCTCAATTTTATACTCATAATTATGAATTTAATATGTTTACAGGAGCGAAATAAATGAAAAAGATTTAACTTACAATGTGAAAAATCTTAAATATTAGAGTACAATAATACTGCACTATCAAACAAGTGAAATGAGACTATTCAACACTTCAACAGCATCAAACATCAAGGAAGATCAGTGTAGTCTTAACTAAAATATTCACTTGCAACTTTTTTTATAAACTCTTCATGTGTCAAAAATATATGCAGTGAAACTCTATATAAACTTTTTAGATAATTGACAAAAATTAATATTTTTTATAGCGTAGATGGGAGATGCATGTTTGGCCATTGCAAGATGTACTGTAGCAAAAAATCTAGTCAGAAATTTATGAAAAATGAAAAAAAAAAAGTGCAAAAAGTTATTCTAAATTAATACTGTAGCATGACAAATTAACAGTAGTGGTTTGTGGAAGGAGCCGCCAACTACCATCGATCAACTGGTATAGGTGAGGGGTAGTATTAAAAATATTTTTTTAAAAATTAAAATATTATTTTAATATATAAAAAAAATACGATCATTATTTTAATTTCAAACATCCCTGAAGAAGTGTCATTGCCATGATAAATTTGAGAGCAGTGGTTCCAACTTCCAACTGCAATCAACCGATTAATAATTGCGAGGGAGTGATCCTCTGTTTTAAGGTTGAATGTATCTCATCATTCCACAAGACACTTCATTTCGATGCTGATTGGTTATGAGTAAAAGTTTTAATTTTTTAATTAATATTTTCTTTTATTTTTTAAGATATATGGTGATGGTATAAAAAAATAAAAAAATAAAAAAAATTATTCTCATATATTTTCAAATAAAAAATATTTTAAAAAATAATCTTTAATATTTCACACCATACTTTTTTTTTTCGTACTCAATATTTTTTTTATTTTTAAATATTTATTTTTAGTAATAGTTTTTTTTTATTATTATGATTTAGGTATGGTTGTGAAATTCATGATAATATATTGGATATTTAGTTTTTTTTATTTGTAATTCATATGAATTATTGGTTATTTAGTGATTTGGGATAACCTAATCAAGTCGTGTAAGGTATAAATTACATCGCGGCTTGAAACGTAGAAGAAAGGTCAATATCCTTATGGGATTTTTCTCATTCCCATCGCGGCTTGACCAAACACACTCGAAATAAAGAGCCCAAATAAGCAAGGGTAGTCTTGGAATGGTCGACATATAATTTTATGGCTGAGGTGGAAAATGCATGTTAGGCCTTTGCAAGATGTTCTCTGGATACAATGAGTTGCTAGGGAAGATTACGTTCAATGTATCTCATCAGTCCAAAACACACTTCATTTCACAGTATCCTTTTCATGGATACAATGACTTGCTAGGGAAGATTACGTTGTTCACTGGTAATTGTTTTCCCATTTCACTAATATAAAATGAGAGCCTTGAAGAAGTGGTTGATGTATGACAAATCTGGTGAGCAATCTCATCACATTGATTAGAAAATGAGAAGATGAAATGAAGCAACATTTTGGAGGGGGAATTCAAAAACAATATAGGGAGAGGGAGGGACCCTCTGCTTTAAAGTTGTCTACAGGCTTGGATGGATTTTGACACACAAGATGAGAAGGAAAGGTCATTTTCTTAGCCTTGGCATTGCAAATTTGACAGTAGTGGTTCGTGGAAGATGCTGCCACCTGCAATCAATCAATTAATATGGTGAGGGAGGGAGAGGGACCCTCTGTTTTCAAGTTGAACGTATCTGATCACCATTCCAAAACACACTTCATTTTCTCTTTAATATTTCACAGCACACTTCTCACTTTCCCGTGCTCAATATTTCTTCTTTGATTTCCCTAACAAAAACAAGACAATATGGCAGCAGAACTTCTTCTTACGTTTGCCGTGGAGGAGTCCCTGCAAAGGATGATTTCCATAGCTGCTGAAGGGATCGGACTTGCTTGGGGACTGAATGGACAGCTGCAAAACCTCGTAGATTCTTTGACCATGATTCAAGCTGTGTTGCGAGATGCAGCAACAAGGCCAGCGACAGAAGATGGTGTGAAGCGTTGGCTGGATAAGCTTCAAGATGTAGCTCATGATGCTGAAGATGTTCTAGACGAGTTTGATTATGAACAGAAGGGAAAGGTATGTGATTTTGTTTCACTCCACAACCCTATTGTGTTCCGTTGGAAAATGGGTCATAAAGTTAAGAGGATCCATGGAGCCTTAGATGAAATCCTGAAACTTGGCGGTGATCTTGGATTGGCAAATCGCCCTGAAGGTAGGCGAGATCCACCCCGGCAGACAGATTCCTTCCTTGACACCTCAGCTGACACATCAGCAGTTGTAGTAGGAAGGGAGGATGATGTCTCTAAAGTTGTGGAATGGCTGACCGAATCCCAACATGTCCTTTCGGTTGTTCCTATAGTGGGGATGGCTGGCCTCGGAAAGACTACTATAGCAAAGAATGTTTATAAAGAGGTCAAGGAAAGAAAGCTTTTTGATGAAACAATATGGGTTTGTGTTTCTAATCATTTTGATGAAGTGAAGATTTTACGAGAAATGTTGCAAACGATAGATAAAACTACGGGGGCGTTGGAGAATATTGATGCAATTCTTCAAAACCTCAAGAAACAGCTGGAAAATAAAACATTTCTTCTTGTTCTCGATGATGTGTGGAATCGTAATCGTAATAAATGGAATGGTTTGAAGGATGGGTTGTTAAAAATTAAAAGCAAAAATGGGAATGCTGTTGTTGTTACAACCCGCATTAAGGAAGTAGCAAGCATGATGGAGACTTCTCCTGGGATTCAGCTCGAGCCAGAAAAACTATCAGATGATGAATGCTGGTCCATTATCAAGCAAAACGTGAGTGGGGGTGGAGGAGCACCATTAGCTGCAGACTCGGAATCTATTGGAAAATAGATTGCAAAGAAATGCGGAGGGCTTCCATTGCTTGCTAATGTTTTGGGAGGAACACTGCGCCAAAAGGAGACAAAGGAGTGGGAGTCAATTCTAAGCAATAGATTTTGGCATTCCACTGATGGAAATGAAGCTTTGGATATATTGAGATTCAGTTTTGATCACCTGTCATCTCCATCACTGAAAAAATGTTTTGCATACTGTTCCGTTTTTCCTAAAGATTTTGAAATTGAAAGGGAAGAGCTAATTCAACTTTGGATGGGTGAAGGTTTTCTTGGGCCATCAAATCAGAGGATGGAAGACACGGGCAACAAGTATTTCAATGACTTGCTTGCAAATTCTCTTTTTCAAGATGTTGAAAGGAATGAGTATGGGATGGTAACAAGTTGCAAGATGCTTTACAGGTCTTAAAAGCAGAAACGTTAAATCCAGAGCCGGGTTCGGCTGTTGATGGTGCATCTCATATTCTTCATCTCAATCTCATTTCTTGTGGGGATGTTGAGTCAACATTTCAAGCGGTTGATGCTAGAAAGTTGCGTACTGTTTTCTCAATGGTTGATGTATTGAATCAGTCTAGGAAATTCAAAAGCTTGAGAACTCTCAAATTGCAACGGTCTAATATCACAGAATTACCAGATTCAATTTGCAAGCTGAGACATTTGAGATATCTTGATGTCTCACATACCAATATCAAAGCATTACCAGAATCCATCACCAATCTCTACCTTTTGGAAACATTAAGACTCACTGATTGTTTCTGGCTACAAAAGCTTCCCAAGAAAATGAGAAATTTAGTTAGCTTGAGACACCTTCATTTTAATGATAAAAACCTAGTGCCGGCTGATGTGAGCTTCTTAACACGTCTACAAACGTTGCCAATCTTTGTTGTGGGTCCAGATCATAAAATTGAAGAGCTGAGATGTTTGAATGAGCTAAGAGGAGAATTGGAGATATGGTGTCTTGAGCGAGTGAGAGACAGAGAAGATGCCGAGAAGGCAAAACTGCGTGAAAAAAGAATGAACAAATTGGTGTTTAAATGGAGTGATGAAGGTAACAGCAGTGTTAACATCGAGGATGTGCTGGATGCTCTACAGCCTCACCCAGACATAAGAAGCTTAACAATTGAGGGTTACTGGGGTGAAAAGTTCCCATCATGGATGTCTATGTTGCAGCTCAATAATTTGATGGTGCTGAGATTGAAAGATTGCAGCAACTGCAGACAACTCCCAATACTCGGATGTTTTTCTCGCCTTGAGATTCTAGAGATGAGTGGAATGCCTAATGTGAAATGTATAGGCAATGAGTTCTATAGTAGTAGTGGCAGCACAGAAGTACTGTTTCCAGCACTAAAAGAACTCAGCCTGTTGGGTATGGATGGTCTTGAAGAATGGATGGTACCGTGTGGAGAAGGTGATCAAGTATTTCCTTGTCTTGAAAAGTTGAGCATAGAGTGGTGTGGCAAGTTGAGAAGCATTCCGATATGTGGTCTTTCATCTCTTGTAGAATTTGAAATTGCAGGATGTGAGGAACTGAGATATTTGTCTGGTGAATTTCATGGCTTCACGTCTCTTCAGTTGTTGAGCATAGAGGGTTGTCCAAAGCTGGCATCCATTCCAAGCGTACAACACTGCACAGCTCTGTTGAAATTGGATATAGATGGCTGCCCTGAGTTGATCTCAATTCCTGGTGATTTCCGAGAATTGAAATATTCTTTGAAGATATTGTCGATTTATAATTTGAAATTGGGAGCTCTTCCAAGTGGACTACAATGTTGCGCATCTCTAGAGGAATTGTACATATGGGATTCCAAGGAGCTTATCCATGTAAGTGATTTACAAGAATTGTCTTCGCTTCGAAGATTAGAGATTAGAGGTTGTGACTAGATCAGCAGTATTGATTGGCATGGTTTACGACAATTGCCTTCTCTTGTTTATTTAGAAGTCAGTGGGTGTCGGAGTTTGAGTAATTTCCCAGACGATGATTGCTTAGGCGGCCTCACCCAACTGAAGGAATTGGCCATCGGTGGTTTCTCAGAGGAGCTGGAGGCTTTTCCTGCAGGAGTCTTAAACTCATTCCAACACCTCAACTTGAGTGGATCACTTGAAAGACTGGAGATATGTGGATGGGATAAACTGAAGAGCGTACCGCATCAACTTCAGCACCTCACTGCCCTCGAGAGATTGGAAATATGTGATTTCAGGGCGGAGGGATTTGAGGAAGCTTTGCCAGATTGGTTGGCCAACCTTTCTTCTCTTCGATATCTTGGGATTGATAATTGTAAGAATCTCAAGTATCTGCCAAGCTCAACAGTCATTCAACGTCTCTCCAAATTGAAGGGATTGCGGATTTTGGGGGGATGTCCACATCTCTCAGAAAATTGTAGAAAGGAGAACGGCTCTGAGTGGCCCAAGATTTCTCATATACCAACAATCGATATAATATAGAGGGTACTGCTGGATTGTGGATAAACGTGTGGTCTGCACAGTTTTCTGTTGTCTTTAGCAGATAAATATACTCGTCAGAAATCAAGAAAATGGACGAAGCTGGCAGCTTATCACAAAAATAATAGAGCTTACTATGGGAATGGATATGAATTCTTGTACGCAACGTAACTTAATAAGTACATTTGTCAGAAAGCAAGAAAATGAATGCAGCTGGCAGCTTATCACAAATGTAGCAGTGCTTTAATATATGTGGGCATGGATGTGAATTCTTACCTGAATGTAATGTATCGTCAACTATTTTGTATTGTATTTCTTTCTTAACATTTGAGAATTCATTTTTTATGAAGTCATGTATATTTCAGTGACTAAATTGAAGTTTCCACCATATCTTTTATGCCCATATTTGCATCTTCTGATGAGTTAATTAACACATTGAAGACAGAATATATAGTCCTGGAAATACTATACTGAGCATGGATTAATTAATCAACATTTTTTTCAAAGAGATAGGATACAAGAAATCAATATCGCTGACGAATAAATCCTTGTAAGTGTGGATGTCATTTGTTATCTGGGCTTTGCCCTTTCCTAAATCAATGAATTTTGTTACTGTTAAAAAAAATAAAAATTAATGGTAGCTTGACATACTTATGGAATAGACTGAACCATATTCACCTAATCCTCAGAAAAAAATGTGTCGAATTGTCAAGAACACCAGAATGTTCTGCCTTTTGTGATTTGTTTGAAATGACTTTTCACCTGCTTGATTCTGCCACGAGATGGTTTAGCATATGTATTAGCTAATATTGTCCATGCTTCCTTTGATGTTTGTGCTTGAGCAATGAACGACATGATTTTGAGTGAAAGAGAACCAAGGATATCTGGCATTGAGAAGTAATTGATCCTGTCGGATCCACAGTGTGTGTGCTGGGTTAGGTGTAGCTGTTCCTGGAATAGTTGTTGCTGGACAAGGATGTGATACGTCAATGAATCCATTGAGATCATATCCTATGAAGAGAGTCTGGAATTGAAGTTTCCAGGTTTTACTGGTGTTTGGGCTGCTACATTGATGGTGATCAATGTGCATTGGAAGCTTGGAGGAAAAGAGAAAGGAAAAAAAAAAACGGTAGAAGAGAGGAGTTATAGAAGAAAGAAGAGTTAATCTTAGTGCTTCTTTAGACACAGTTTATTTTAAAAAAACGTCTGCGCTTGATGGAAATACCAAATGCATAAAGAATAGGAAAATAGCCCCGATGGTATTTGTGAAAAAACTGCTCCCTTTATGTCAAAACGACTTGTTACAGGTTCTGCTCCAACAGCTACAATCTGAGGCGGTGATACAATTAATCAGAATTAGTGTCTTGGAACAGATGAAGAATATTTAACTAAGAATGTGAAAAGTTTTAAATATTACGGAGCAATTATTACTATAATTTTCTTAGCCTTGCCATGCCAAATTTGACCATTTAATAATTCTGATTTGCCAAGGTTTTCAAAGTTTCATCAACAATTCGTTCCAAACGTTAACATTATTGAGATCAAGTATCAAATCTGATTTTATATTTGCCATTTTCTTGTATAACATTATTAAGACAAATTCGAAAGTGAAAGGAATGACTATATCTACCCCTTTAATGGATTAGAATTGCATTCAATGTGAATGACTTGAGAAATTCAAAAGTGAAAGCAAAATGCAGCACTTGCATATAATTAAAGGTTAAAAGCAACTTGCTATATCTTATAATATAATCTTTGGTAGGAAAGCTGTTGCTTCCTTCCAAGTAACTTCCTTCTTATTAAACAATACAATAATTAATTATTATAATATAATCTTTGGTAGGAAAGCTGTTGCTATCATGGTAGCTAGCTACTGCAACATTGACATTGTCTTCTGCTTGATCTCTTTCAGTATACCCATTGACTTCCTAATTTCCCTCACCAAATTTCTTAAACCTTTCTCATGATCTGTGCTTCCTTTTTCTCATTGAATCGAATCATCTCGTATTGTGTTCTTGATCTGTATCTTTAAAAGGCATTCAGAGAGCATAGACGAGGAAGAGATCAAAGAGGAGCTGAGGTGCAATTCTTTCTGTCCACTGTCGTGGATGTCTGTCCTGCGTTCTTTGTTCCTTGTTCGCTACCAAACAACTTTGCTGCTTTCCCTCAGAAAATCTGATTTTAAGACTAAAATGTTTATATTCTCTCTCATATTCATGTGCTTACATTTTCATATGAGCTTCATCAAAGTTTGAACATTGCGGTGGGTCCACACGTTAACTCACTCAACAATTAGCTTCTGATTCTTTTGTTATAGCTTCTTAATTATATGCAGCGCTTGCATATAATTAAAGGTTAAAAGCAACTTGCTATATCTTATAATATATATAATCTTTGGTAGGAAAGCTACTGCTTCCTTTTTATTAAACAATACAATTAATAATGAATTATTATTGAGCTGACCATACTACTATCATGTTAGCCAGCTACTGCAAAAATGACATTGTCTTCTGCTTCATCTCTCTCAGTATACCATTGACTTCCTAATTACCCTCACCAAATTTCTTAAAACTTTCTCATGATCTGTGCTTCCTTTTTCTGATTGAATTGAATCATCTCGTTTTGAGTTCTTGATCTGTATCTTTCTTGCTTGAAAGGTAAATCCTACTCTCTTTTCTTGTTTTTCTACCACTAATTTTGTTTCAAATAAGATTTGCCCATTTGGTTGTAGAATTAATAAGTAGGATTGTAGAATGATCAGGTAGAACTTAATTATGTGTGTTGCTTGATCTATTTTAGAACTCAAAACTCATATTTGGCTTTGTTCTTACATATTGCCATCAACTTAAACTATTTATCTTGAAAACAGCTGCTCTAAAGGTTTCTTTTGTCTGTTGAGTGCCTCTTGTCAGCTTGACAGGTGACTAGTTTGCCTACTCTTTCTCATATTCTTGTGCTTACATTTTCAGATCAGCTTTCCCAGAGTTTCAACATTGGGGCGCGTCCACACGTTTCCTCACTCAGCCATTAGCTTCAGATTCTTTTGTTAAAATTCTTTTGAATCCAGGTAAAGTATTTATACTTCATCTTCTTCATTTTGTTGCTGTCTTTGTTTTTGAATCTTTTTTAGTAAATCACAAGCTGTTGAAATCTGTAATGTTTTGAGTTAAAAGAGATAGGAAAAGGCAACCAAGCCCTAGGTGGCTTAGAAGAGGGAATAAATGAATGAGGAGTATAGTAGTAATTGAATAAAGAGATGATAAATATAAATAGAAAGAAGAAAAAAAAAGAAAAGAGATCTGAATATTTTAGAGAGAACCGCAGGAGTGAAGTGAGAAAGAAGAAGAAGAGAAAAGAGGGGAAAATAAGGGAAAAAGGAAAGGAGTTGGAGGAAATAAGTAAAAAGGGGTAAGATTATGCTTTAATGTGTATAATATGTTTTCTTTAGCTTTAATTTCGGTTTTGATAAATGTTAGGGTTATGAAATTTGTGTTTTGAGTTTAATTGATGAATTAAATTGAATGTTAGGGGTTGATTGTTGTGGTTAATTGATGATTTAGTTGATTATGGAAGATTGTGATGATTTTGAGTTATAGTTTTGTTTGAATGGTGAATTTGTGTTAGAAATTTGGAGAGGACAGTAGGTTTCTGTTAAAATTCTGGGTTAGAGGTTGAAGATGACAAAATTTCGGTTTGGTCCCTCAATTTTGGAAAATTACAGTTTAGTCCCCAAACTTTAGAAAATTTGCAGAATGGTCCCTGGAACCTATTCCGAGATTCTGGACAGAATGAAATATGAATTATGGGCAGAATTCCTGTATAGTTATGAAATTTTAACACTTTCAATTTAGTCCTCCAATTTGACAAAAATTACAATTTGGCCCTAAAAATATGATAAATTACAGATTAGTCCCTAGCTGTAATATTAACTTTTGCAGATTGGTTTGATGAATAATTGAGGGTTGTTTAGTGAATTATTACCAATTTTATTATTTGTTTTATTATGGATTAGATTTCGGGAAAACCGTTAAATGTTGGGTTTTTAGGAAAAATAACTAGTTAGTTCAAAAACATATAGGGTTATGGAATACACCCTTAGATAAGTGTATTAAATAGGTTATATGTTCTTTTGA
>Ga0325411_1003825_pt1 | contig 16932 bp, 10 predicted proteins | sample PopdelMetagenome_13_FD_206181 | JGI IMG/M metagenome (GOLD analysis project Ga0325411, IMG submission 206181) | Populus deltoides microbial communities from Bellville, Georgia, United States - Xylem-PdIQD-R4 | ecosystem: Host-associated > Plants > Phyllosphere > Stem > Wood/Secondary xylem...
TCATTTTAATGATCCATGTATGTTTTTGTGTTGATCCTTTTGTTTTCACTGAGTTTTTTGATGGGTTTTGGACATGCTTGATAAAGTTTGCTTCTTTTTTTTTTTTTTTTTTGGGGGGGGGGTGATCATAAAGGAATTTTTTTTTTGCTTGGGGTTTGCTTATGGGATGATTGTGGAAGTCTCCCTCTTTTTCTCAATTTCAGTTTTTGATTGTTAAAAAATGTTACTTTGTATTAAAAGAAAGAACCCTTTCTCTGATTTTGATAGGATCCCATAAAGAGCAAGCAAGGATTGTTATTTTCCTAGAAAAAAAGAAAGATTTTTTTTACAGACGATCCTCAGTTTTTTTCTTCTGAAAGTTACCGATTTTAGTTAGTTTGGTAGTTAATTGAAGATTCTCTGTACTGATCATGCTGTCACAACTTGTATTGATCAATCAAATGACTTTTTTTTTTTAATGTCTATGGGCTATGTGCTTGGGAATGCTGAAATTTTTGAAGAAATTTACTTGCTTCTTTAGCTCTAGTGATATCATTTTAGCGAATCTTTCTGATTTTATCTTTATTAGTGACATGATTTTTTTAACATGATTCTCCTGATTTACAGGTCAAGAAGTATTTAGGTCCACCAATTGTTTAACAAGAAAAAAAAAAAAACAAACAAACAGAGAAAAAAAAGGCAATTGGCATTTGGTGACTAAGAGAGGGAGGATACTGGTTCGTGGAGGCAATTTAACTTCTGCGAGCTTAGAGTCCTCGCTCATTCTCAATTTATTGTGCACGAGAATACTTCTTGATGCTTATGAGATTTGCTAGAGAGTGAGATAAGTAACACCATGGGTTCTGTTTGTTGCTGTTTGCATGCTGATGATTTTGAGGATTATATGAATCCTGAGAATTCTGTATATAGAAACTGCATGTGCTTTGGTTGCTTTGTTCAGAATTTCCTACATGTGGTATGCTTCCCCCCTTGCCTTACCTCCTTTTTCTGTTACTCTTGAAATTTAAGTTTGTCTTTCACTGTCATAGCAATAGGACTAGAAGTTATATGCAGCTTCTAATATATTACTATTTTTTCATGGCATCTAATATATTATTAGGTTTGTTATTTAACCTGTGAGTTATAACCTGTCAGGAATATTTGCTGCTAATGCTACATAAGACATTGTCATTATTTCCATTTCTTTCTTGCCTCATGAAGATCAGGAATAAGAAAAAGTATCAGGGAAAGATTGATGCCTAAAGATGAAAGGCATCTGTGTTGTTTTACTCTTGGATGTTGGTTCTTACAAGTTGACAATTTATTGATTGTTAAAAGGAGGAAATATATTAGAGCTCTAAAGGATGAGCTAAATACCCAACAAGTTACCAATGTTTGTTTTTATATATAACATTGTTGCTACCACTTTTAAGCTGACGATTCTATATTTCTATCGGTGTCTTCCACCAAGGTAATCAAACGGGTGGTAAAAGTTGTTGGAAAAAATTAAAGCATATTAGTTGGCGTGCTGCTTAATGTGGAGAATCATCCAGATTCTTAGTTTTAGCTAAAGTGTATTTTTGAGTGCAATGCATTTATTTGATTTTATTTGAATGAGCAGCTCATTTGTATGGAAAAAGTACTGGTTCAGAATTTCCAAGTTGATTTGAATGGAATTAGAATTGTAATTCAATATTAGTTAATATTCCTTCTGATGGAGTTCTAACTATTTAATTTTTTCTTTCTTTCTTTCCCTCCAATATTTGTAGTATACCTCAATATTTCAAAGAGGGCAATTGCATTCTGTCCCTTCATCCATTCAAGGGGCAGCATCTCCGACTTCTTCTTCATCTCTTGACAACTCTCTTGCTGACATGTACCGATCTCCTCCACGGCCCTTGCCCTATGATGCTGACCCCAGATGCATCCACTTGCAGCGTGATGGTCTGGTTTCAAGACGTGATAAGGGTTCAAGTCATTCACATGAGGAATCAGAACCCTTAAGAAGTGATAGTGATGTTGATTCTGAATCCTTCAGCACAGGAGACAAATGGAATGTGTCTGCTTGTGAAGATGGAGGCAAGGAACAGCGTTCTAGATCCTCACTAAAGCTCTCATCTGCAAAAGCAACAGTTGGAAATGGATATGTTTATTCATCCTCAGAAGAAGAGGATGTCTGTCCAACATGTCTTGATGGTAAAATTCTTGATTTAGCTATAATAGGTGTTGTGTCCATTAAGATATTCTATGGTAACTGTGTTTCTGCTGATATTGTTAGTCCAACATGTCTTGAACACAATTTTATTTCCCTTTCCTTGCTAGCTTGTTGTTTAAGAATCTCTTACATCTCCAGGCATGAGCCAAGCCACCTTGGACTCTTTTACTTGTTTGTCTTTTGATATCTCTATGTTAGGTGGGAATAGCACCCATCATTCAAATAGTGATATTTCACTAAACTTTCACTTTATAGGCATATTGAGAAGCCCCAACACTTATGTAAAAAAAACAAGAAAGATTATTCTACTTTTAGTTATAAAAGACATTGATCTAGTCTTTCTGGTTGGAATGCTAAGCTAGCTACTGGCACAATCATTTGATTTTATCAAAACAATAGTGGGAGATGGTATGAATTTGAACAGAACAGAAGAGGATGGAAACTTTGAGTTTGTCAGATTTGTTTCACCATATTGCAGTTGTTCTTCCACTCCATGTTTTCCTTCCATGTTCATTGGTTCCAACCTTAGAAACAAAACTCTGATAATTTGAAGTTGTGAATTTGTTAAAACTATATTGGAAGACGTTATGAACTTGAAAAAAGTGGAAGCTATGAGCATGTCACGGTTATTTTTCAACAGGCCATGGATTTCCTTCTAATCCTACCCTCTCAAATAATTGGATCCAACCTTAGAAGCCCAATTCCAGTAATTAAGAAGCTGTTTCTATGAAGGGTGCAACCATAGCCATCACAAAGGCAAAAAAGTGAAATCTTGGAGTCTAGACCAGTTTTCTTATGCGTAGTGACCCTCCTTGTTGTCAATGTTTTAAAGATGCTTAAAATTTGCTCTTATGGACTTGGTGTGTTGACAATTAAGTTGTCATTTTTTTACCCTCTTACCTATGCAGAATATACTAAAGAGAACCCAAAGATAATGACAAAATGCTCTCACCATTTCCACCTTGGTTGCATTTATGAGTGGATGGAAAGAAGTGATAGCTGCCCGGTCTGTGGCAAGGTAACTTGTTTTGCTTTATTTTGTTTAAACTTGCTCATTCAATTTGCAATTTTCATTCTGGAATTATATTAACCAGTACCTTTGCTACCTGAGGAGCACAATGAGTTTAATGTTCAACAGATTTTTATTTTTCTTTTCTGTGCTGCCAAAAACTTAATTCTTTTCAAGACTTTTCCTGCTCCTGTGCATTTGATTAAATTCTTCTTTTGGTTTAACGTAGGGATGCTCATTTCTTGTATGAGTAAATCTAGTTTCTTTTGTTGTTGTGGATAGCAATGACATGTCTTGTTAGCTATATTAAATGATGAATTGGGTGCTTTTGAATGCTGTAGGAGGTGGCTCTATTGCATGATTTTCTTTTGTCTCTGATGACTCCAATTTTATATTACTTAATTGCACTCCATTTTGCACTCAATTTAGAGGGCCAGACATTGCCTTACCTCGCCTTCTGGGTGTTAAAAACTTTTATGCAGTTGAGATTTGAGAGGTTTACAGAAAACCTACTTTTTTGTCCCCTGTTGGCTCATGAAGTATTGAAAAAGACTTTTGGCTATTCTGGCCTTTTACTCAAGTGTCATAGGCAGCAACATGTGGGAAGAAATTGTGAGGTGACGGGGCAGCCATCATTTTGTTGCTTAACAGCCGAAAAAGTAATTAATAAAATTGATACTTAGGATGTGATGTATTCTAGCGCACACCTTAGTAAACTGAAGAGGCTTACAAATTGTTTACCTGGTGCGTATGAAAGGTAGCTGTGCCTCAAGTTAGTTTGCCAGCTACAGGGCATTGAGAAACCACAATTGCAGAAAATTCATTTCTCACATGATTTTACTTTCAGTGATCCCATATCAAATCTGCTGATGCCATGCAAGTCTTGATAGTTTGGATGAAATGTCCATCTTGGTTACTTCTTTTATTTGTTTATACTTGGAATCCACAGGTTTCTGGATGGTAAAAGCTGGTTTACATTGATTTTATCTCAAGATTAGTCGGAAACAGCAATGTAATTTGCACTCTTGTATGTTCCATTGTGAAAGCATTCTTCCGACACATTCAGCATAACTTCTTGCTTGCTACTTCAACATTCAAATATGAAAATCATTGTTTTCTGCTGTTATTAACATGAAAAAGTAGAATGAAGTTTGATATCATGTTTTTCCTGAATCTTTTCTATGTTGACTTAACCAAGTCTTTTGTTTTGATCCTCTAGGTGATGGTATTCGATGAAACGACTTGATCTTGCTTCAAAGGTTAATGTCGTGGATGAAACAAGCTACAGCACGAGTAGAAGGTAAAAGAAGACTGTATAGAGTTCTTTGTGAATACCGCAAGTGTTTGCTGTCTATATTGTAAATGAACGATTGGTCTACATAACAATTGTTACAAAGTACATTCTCTTCCAAAAGCCCGTTAATTTTTTTCTCCCCATCCATATGAATGAAAAATCTGCTTATAGTTACACACGGGGCTTGTAGCTCAGTGGCCTTGGCAGGCTTTGCCCTGCCTGAGTGCCCTGGTTCGAGCTCTCGTGTGTACCCAGCGCTTGAGGGTCTAACTGCTGTGGTCCATCGTGGACTTGTTCCGTCCCCCCTCCCGGGTTCGATCCTCTATGTGCATGCCTGTCACCCCCGCGGTGCCTTACCTGCTTCTGGGCTTGCAGGATGTCCAGTGGACCGTGGGGAATAGTCGTGGTGCGCGTAAGCTGGTCCGGACACCTCACGTGAATAAAAAAAAAAAAAAATCTGCTTATAGATTCATAATAAGTTAAAAACATGAATTGATATTTGCTGTGTTTCTATGCCGACGAGGTGTTGTTTTTTGAGGATAGAATTTGGCATAAGACATCTTTTCGCCGAGCTCATATACGTAGTGGTTTGTTAGAGGATTAGAATAATAGAGTGTTTTAACATGCATGATCAGCATTGTCCGTGTACCAGTTTCTTCTTTCGTTCCCTTATGTGCTATGGCCTACCTATTATTCCCAATTCTGAGTTTTGTTTGTTGATCTTGTGATGGAATTCTTAGCTCTTCTCCTGTCCTAGAATCAGGAACGAAGAGTCTTAGTAAAATTGAAGGCATGACTAAATTCAGATCAGTGTGTGCAGTTCCAAGATTATGCAATTTACCAATGATTACCAGTGATCTTATAAAATTCGATTCAAACAAATTTCAAGCAATTTCTTAAAGAGTTCTGCATGCCTGTAATAAGTAGCAGCACCTTCCTCTCTCAAAGGATACAATATTCACATTTGAGGCTGTGTTTGTTTCTCGGGAAGTGATTTTTAAAAAATTATTTTCTAAACTTTTATATGTTTGTCTGCTATTAGAAAAGTTGGTCAACAAAAAATATTTTTTGAAAATCGTGAAAAATTTAGAAATGTCATTATTAAATGATTATATTAAATTTGATTTTCAAACTTTTGATTGTTATATATATTTTGTTTTGAATATTTTTTTTTCAATTTCATCCCTTATAATTTAATTTTTATATTAACTTTGGTTTTTATTTTTATAATTGTTTTTTGCTTTTTTCTTATTATTTTTTAATTGAAATTTTTTACCTATCAAATTTAGTTCTCATTCTTTTGATTGTTACTTATTTTATTTCAAATAATTTATGAAATGTTAACTATTATTATTTTAATTTCTTCATCTTTTAATTTTTTTTTTAGATTTGATCATTATTATTTATTTTATTTGAGATAATTTATGAAATTATATTTTTTCAATTTTATTCTCATTCAACTTTTTAATTTGTAAGATTTCTTCCTCATTATTTTAATAAACTTGAAAAAAAAAATAAAACGCTAATAAGTTATTTTCCAGCTTATTTTTCATGACATAACCAAATAATAAAAAATGTTTTTCAATTTATTTTTCACTTAACATTGAAAAATAATTCACTTTTTCAGAATTTACTTTTCAAAAGAAAACTACTTTCCAGCAAACAAACGAGGCTTTAGGTTGTAACCATTTAAAACAAGAAAAGGAAAGGACAAGAAAAGAGATGTGAGCGCAATTCCAACATGCATGTGATCTGTCGGTTCAAGAGGCTGCAACAAGTTTTTTTTTCTTTTTCTTTGTGGTTAAAATGGTTATTCTATACAATGTTTTATGATTTTCTTGATGATAAATAATATCATTGGATATAAATATAAATATATAAATTAAAAATACAAATATTGAACTTAATAGTTCGAAGATCAAGGATTCTTTTGTATGATATTAAAAAAAAAACTAGAAAGGGGATTAGTAAAACATTGTGAATATCATTGGATATAAATATATAAATTAAAAAAATACAAATATTGAACTTAATAGTTCGAAGATCAAGAATTCTTTTGTATGATATTAAAAAAAAAAACTAGAAAGAGGATTAGTAAAACATTATGAATATCATTGGATATAAATATATAAATTAAAAATACAAATATTGAACTTAATAGTTCGAAGATCAATGATTCTTTTGTATGATATTAAAAAAAAAACTAGAAAGGAGATTAGTAAAACATTATGAATATCATTGAATATAAATATATAAATTAAAAATACAAATATTGAACTTAATAGTTCGAAAATCAAGGATTCTTTTGTATGATATTAAAAAAAAAAACTAGAAAGGGGATTAGTAAAACATTGTGACCACTTTGGATTTGCATGGTTATTTCAATTTTTTTTTGGTTATTTTTTTTCTAGTTTAATCCTGGCATGTTTTATTAATTTAGAATGGAGACTTATGTATTTTTTTTCTAGGTTTTCATGATTTAAAAAATTGTCTTGTTATTAAGTTGGTTCTTGATTTTAAAAATAAATCAATTTGATTATTTGCAATGAGTTATAAATGATGGGACAAAATTGAAAGTTAGGTGAAGTTGTAGCCTTTTTTTAAAAGGATGACATTTTTATTTTTTAGTCCTTAGTTTCTTTTTTTCTTTTTAGTTTGGCTATTGAACTTTTTTCCCCAACATTCATCATTTCAGTGATTGGTGATTCAGCTTCATGATTTAGTTTATATTTCTTTCTTTCTAGTTATCATAGTCTTAAAAATATCTTGACATTGGTTCTCAATTTTGCAAAAAAAAAAAAAAATTTAATTTTATTGTTTGAGAAAAATAAAAAAATGAGGGGACCAAAATTAAAAACTTGGTGAAATGGAAGCCCTTTAAAAACAAATTGTGTTAGCGCTTTTAAGCTTAGGATTCTATCCAAAATTATTTTTGATCCTTTTAATTTAAAAATTATATGATTTGGTCTAAGATTTTATTTTATTCACATTTAAGTTCTTGAGTTTAACTAAAAAGAGAGAGTTACTGAATTACGATGAAAAAAAGAGAAAGTTATTATTGACCACCACCTAGAGATAAAAAACATCATTCTTGGTGTCAATGGTTTCATTTCACGAGAGGAATGTCATTGAGGTGTTTTTGCCCCTTAACTTGGGGGAAAGGTAAATTGACCTTTGAGAATACTTTTTGAATCAAGATAAATTCTGTGTTTTTTGACCAATTAAACATTGTTTTGAGCTTAGAAATAGATTCATTTATGTTAATAAGTGTGTTTTTCAAGTGTTTTTAGATGAAAAAATACCTTGAAAAATGGTGTTTTTGTGTCCAAAGAGGGGAGAGGAGATTTTCTAGTGATTCTTGATCACCAATTAAACAATTTGGCGAACGTATTTGACACTATAGACAACACATCACCCACCACTGCAAATAATGTGTCGTCTGGTTTCTTCTTCTTCCTTTTCCTTTTCTTTTCTTTTTTTTTTTCTAAAAAAAAAATGAATGACACATCATTTGTCCATTCAAATAATAATAATAAAAAAAATTAAGCCCAAGCATGCTGGGTCTTTCAAGCCCACATGCCTAGCCCTTCCAAACCCACTTGCCTGACTCTTTTTTGCCTTTGTTTTATTTAAAATTTATTTGATGTAAAATTAACTATATATATATATATTGCTTTATTAATTTCTTAAATTAATTTAATATATATTTCAGCTATTATTTTTTAAAGGACCATTAAAATCTTATTTTGTTTTCATATTAGATTATAGATGTTTTCTTTGAAATTTTGGTATGCATTCTTTTTTTTTTTTTACAAACTATTATATTTTTTTACAGAAAATACTCCATTGCTTTCTTGCAAGTGACTATCTTTATTATTATTATTTAATTAAATAAAATATAATTTTTTTTAAAAAAACTAAAGTAGTTGAACCAAGACGGGTTCATGACTTGGGTTACATTTTTGATGGGTGAATCTAGGTTAATTTGTGTCGACCTAATATATTTTTGTTTTAATATTTAAAAAACAAAAACAAGTTTATTTTCTATTTTTAATTTTCTTACTAGAAACATGAATATTTGTTTCCGTCTGTGGTGGATGATTGCCTTAATGAAACTTCTCCTGCGCATTAAGAGATTGCACATGGCTTCGACCCAAGGGCGGAGCCATGTTGAAGGCTCAGGTGGGCTATAGCTCAAGTCAAGATTTTATCAATATTTTTGTTTGTATTAATAACTCATTTGTTTGGCGGAAAGTGATTTTTTAAAAAACTACTTTTCAATTTTTCTTATATTTGTTTGTCATTAGAAAAATTGATCAACGAAAAACATTTTTCAAAAGTGAAAAATTTAGAAATATCATATTATTGGCTGATTATAACAAATTTGGTCTTCGAACTTTTGATTGCTATATATTTTTTTTTGAATCTTTTTTTTCAATTTCATTCCTTAGAATTTGATTTAATTTGATTTTTATTTTAACTTTGGTCCTCATTTTTATATGATTGTTATTTGCTTTTCTCTTATTAATTTTTTAATTGAAATTTTTTATCTATCAAATTTGGTCCTTATTCTTTTGATTAATACTTATTTTATTTGAAATAATTTATGAAATTGTAATTATTATTATTTTAATTTCATCATCTTTTAATTTTTTTATCTGTTAGATTTGATCTATATTATTTTGATTGTTATTTATTTTATTTGAGATAATTTATAAAATTAGATTTTTTTTTCAATTTCATTCTCATTCAACTTTTTAATTTGTAAGATTTGTTTCCTCATTATTGTAATAAACTTAAAAATAAAATATTAATAAGTTATTTTCCAGTTCATTTTCCACTGAAAAGTGTGTTCCAACTTATTTCTACGATATTACCAAACATCAAAAAATAATTCAATTTCCAAAAAGAAACTACTTAAAAAAAAACTACTTTCTAGTAAACAAACTGGGTCTAATATTAAATAAGTCCAAGTTACATTTAACTAAATTAGCTTTAAAAAATATTTTTTATCCATCAAATCACCCATCCTTTTTTTTTAATTAAAATCTATATTTTTTGAGTTAAGAGAGCCAAAGTCGAAAATTGTATCCCCCTCATGCTAGATTACTTCTTGTTTCCCTAAATATTCAACTCATAAAATTTAACAAAAGCAACACACATTTTCTTTCATTTATTGTATGGTTACTATACATCACATAAATTCAACTTAATTTTATCGCAACTACTAAAGCATTGTTTTAAATTTTGAAAGATTCTAAATTTAATCTTCTCCTTGCACATATATAATTTGCTTGCACATAATATAAGATTAACGTACCATATATAAATAGTTCATATGAAATTGACATTTCATATAATATATTTGAATTAAAATTTTATTGTTAATTTCACAAATTCATATACATGAGTTCATAATTAATTTTAAAAAAACAATTTTATATATTTACTTAGTAGCTCAGGACAGAAAAAATTCCGCCGCCTTGCTTAGACCTAACTAGTATAAATCAAACTTTTCTTTTTCTTTCAATCCCATTCAAATATTCTGTAATTAAAACCGCTGGTATGCTGAATTCCAAACAACATATACAAGAGAAAACCGTGCATGGGATTCCCTTCATCCTGAAAACTTTAGAAACTACAAAAAAACAACGACCACCAAATTATGTTTTGAATAATTATTTCATGATGAATAGTTCAAATCCATTTAAGTCAGCTGCTTCTTCACCAAATGTTGGGAATAGAGGATATTTAGATGTTGCTTCTTTCAAAGTAAAACTTTTGGGATAAATAGAACAGAGGGACGAATAAACTACCACTGAAAGAAACTGCATATCTTCTCGCGTCGAAGGTGATGACTATGACTTTTATATATTATTGACAAGGCTAAGATGGTTGGTGCTGTTACTGCTCCGGTCTCTAGCAACTCAGCTGCAGATACTGTTCCAGCGAACAATTGTGGAAAGAGTTTGCAAAATGATATTTCTATCGAAATACGGGCAGTGCATGGTGGCTACGCGCAAGCAGCAACGTAATTCTAGAGCTAAAAGCCACAGATTCTGGGAAATCTTATAAGCTACTGATTTGAATCTCTTCATATTAAAGAGGCTGTTTCTGGCTAACCCACCTGTTTCTTTCTCTTTGGGTATTGATAATAATGCTAACCAGCATGCATGGTTCAGAGAATTTCAAAGATACTAGCAGTAAAGGCGCGAAATCATGGTGTAAAGAATCCTTTGAACTTTATCATCATCACTGACGGTGAATAGCTTGAATTGGGCCCCAGTCAGGATGATACTGATTTTGTTCCAGCTACGACTGGTATGGATACTGATAATGGTGATGTTTCCATTATGGGAGACACTGTGCACTTCTTTGATGATTTATTTTTTCTTATGCTCCTCCTTTTCTCCATTAATAATTTCGTTCTTGAAACTCATATTGCCTACAAAAGGGCTGCTGAGGTGTCATCTTCTTTAGGCTTTGTCAAGGTTGATGCTGCTGCTCTTTCTTGTGGCATTGGGCATTATGGAAATCTCAGCATGTTACTATCTGAGTGCTGCATTAGCGTCAATGGTGTCTCTCTCTCTATGTTCAGGGCTTTCTTCGATGGCAAGGCGTGGGTTTGTGGGCTGTATATGCTAGTCCTTCTATGGCGGCTAGGGATAATTTGTGGAACGGCCTGTTCAATTTGGCTACATCAATATTGCCCCCTCGAAGCTAATCGGAGATTTTAATGGTTATTACTTGAGTATTCATGAGAAGCGTGATGGCACTTTCTCTCTTGTAGCAGGGCTGACAAATTCAAGAGACAAGCGGATAGCTGCGTAGTCTCATTGACTTTAGGTTCAAGGATGGCAGTTTTACATATGCTAAAAAATGCAATGGTCAGACTTGATCAGCTATGGTCTTCCTTATCCGGCCCGAAGCCTCAGTTCATCATTTACTAAGACACAACTCGGATCGTAGTCGTATTCTGTCATCTCTGTCTAGAAGTATCCCTGCTAGAGAAATCTGGCCCTTTGATATCCTAGCTGCATGGATGCAGCATGCCGACTTCAAACAAATCATTAATGATGCTCGGCGTGCTAATGATAGTTCAATTGTTGACGCTATTGATTCTATTACTGATGCAACGAAAGATCTCCCTGAGAAGATTTCTAGCAATGTTGATTTGTACTTTAAGAGGAAGAGCTGCTTACTTTATCGCATTAACGGGATTCAGAAATATCTTATAATTAAGTGACGCAGACATCCCTTATTTATAATAATTTTAATTCTTTATAGAAAAAAATTCCTAATTAAAACTTTCTTTAATAGAATCCCTATAACTTTAGAATTTCTAAATAGTAAAATACTAATTAAATTAAAATTTCTATACTAAAAAAGAAATAAATAATTAAAATTCAAAATTAACTAGAAAAATAATTAAAATAAAAAAACAATAACTTCAAGCTTCATATTAAATGGTTTTGGGTTTCTTCACGGGCTTCTTTTAATGCTTGGGCTTATAAATCTGGTCCATAAACTCCTTGGATAATTGTTTTACATTAGTCTTCCTCACTTGAAAAAAACTCTTCCTCCAGTTATATGTTAGAAATTGACCTCTTACACTTCAAAGAAACAAATACTTCGAATTTAATATTGTATCTAACTTATTCACCAAGTAGCATGTCTTTAGCCCGTGTACTTTAAAATTTAATTTATGGTGCATGTATAATAAGAAAAAAAATCCACGTATGATGTTATACTTTTTGTTCTTATGAAGTCTACTTGTAGTTTCTTTCCATATCTTTCTACTTCAAACTAGAGCTCATCATCATCTATATCCTCAAATACTTCAACAATTGTATTTAAAGGAACACCAAAATAATCTTTCATAATATCTCCAGAAGACTTGTAAGAAATTACCGAGTTCATCATGTCTTTGTTTGGAAGATCTTCATCATCATATAAATCTTCATCATCATCTCCATCAAGTTCGTATAGAAAATCCTCATCATCGAAAGGTCTTGCTCATATTGACCTTTAATCATGTTGATAGATTTCTGTCTCCTGGGTTGGGGTTGTTTATCTTGATCTAAAAAGGTCCTATGAACTCCATCAAGTTCATTTTCACCAACACCCTTCACATAGACAAATTGTTGTCTAGGTGGAATTTCAGGAATAGGTCTAAGTTAAGGTTAGCCTCGAGGTAAGTCTCCAAACACGTTCATCTCCTCTTTGTGATTCCTGCTTGTGCCTCCCATCAGCTAAAATAAATCTTCTTCATCATATGAATAACAGTAGCAATACTAACCACACGGATTTACACGAATCAGTTCGGTGGCAAGTTGGTCGCGGGCTTCATCCTTGACGCGTGCCTTTCTTTTTCTCCAGGTGTGCAGCCCTAGTGCCTCAGGCCTGGATGTAAGCTCATCAAATCTGGTGTTGATGTCACCAAACCCAGTTTGCACTTGTTTCTCTAAAGTTGCTATCACCATTGAATAAAGATCTACCTTATCCTAAATAGTTTGCATCTCCTAATCACCATTACAGAGATGGTTTCCACCAACTTTCCCACTATTCTCTTTATGGTTCTCCATGTATCAAGATATTGACCTGATCTAATACTACATGACATAGCATATAACAAAGATAAAATTAGAGTTCTCAAGCTCTAAGGTCACAAACCTAACTGTACAGAAATCTAGAGAAAATTCTCTAGTATTTTTTATTGAATCTGAATAATAATCTGAATCTTCTAAAAATAAAGACATCCCTTATTTATAATAGTTCTAATCCTTTCTAGAAAAGAATTTCTAATTAAAACTTTTCTTAATAGAATCCATGTAGCTTTATGATTTCTAAATAGTAAATTACTAATTAACTAAAATCCCTAAACTAAGTAGGAGAAATAATTAAAATTCAACATTAACTATGAAAATAATTAAAATAAAAAAACAATAACTTCAAGCTTCACATCGGATGGTTCCAGGTTTCTCCTCGAACTTCTTTTCATGCTTGGCCTTCTAAATTTGGTCCATAAACTCTTGAGCTATTTGTTCTACATTTGTCTCCCCTACTTGAGAAAAACTCATCCTCAAGTTATCTGTCAAAAATCGACCTCTTATACTCCAAAGAAACAAATACTTCAATTATAATATTGTACCTAACTTATTCACAAAGTAGCATGTTTTTGACTTGTGAACTTCAAAATTTAATTTATGGTGCGTGTGTGATAGGGAAAAATCCATATATGATGTTATACTTCTTGTTCTTGTGAAGTCCACTTGTAGTTCTTTCCCATATATTTCTATTTTAAACTAGAGTTCATCATCATCTATGTCCTCCAATACTTCAATTGTTGTATTTAAAGGAACACCTTAATAATCTTCTGTAATATCTCCAAAAGACTTGTAAGAAATTACCGAGTTCTACATGTATTTGTTTAGAAGATCTTCTTTATGCTATAAATCTTCATCATCATCTCCATCAGGTTCACATGGAACATCCTTGTCATCAAAAGGTTCTTGCTCATACCGACCTTTAATCATGTTAATCGATTTTTATCTCCCGGGTTGTGGTTATTTATCTTCATATGACAAGGTCCCATGACCTCCATCAAGTTCATCTTTACTAACACCCTTCACATAGACAAGTGGTTGTCAAGGTGGAATTTTAGGAATACGTCTAAGGTAAGGTTGACCCTGAGGTCAGTCCACGTTCCTCTCCTCTTTGTGATTCCTGCTTGTGCCTCTCATCAGCTAAAATAAATCTTCTTCATCAGATGAATACTCGTAGTTATACTAACCATGAGGATTTATATGAACTGATTCAGTGGCAGGTTGACATGATTTGCATGAACTGATTGAACTTTCCATGATTAATATTTAGGCCGGTGTTATGACTTGTCTAGTATGTTGACGAGATAACTTTCACAAAATATCCTACAAAACAAGTCTTTTATTGGAATAGAGGATCCTTCAATGAATAAATCGGTAAATGTAGAATGAGAGGAGTATGTTGAGCATGAAAATTTAGTAATGAAGAATATGAACAATGTAGTATGTGAGCAGGAGCAGGAGTGTAGGAGTAGTAGTGTGGCTTTGTGACATTGTATGCTTTGCTTTGTGTTTCAAGTTCTGTTGTGAGGATTTATTTTTGTGTTGTGTTGTTTCTCATGTTAACTTATATAGTGACTTGAGGTATTTATATACCTCGATCATGTGAAGTTACATCATAAAGAGTGAGAAATGATGAAGAACTATCTCATGGTGAGTAAAGAATGAGTTGTTGATTATTGTACCATTGATGAAAATGTTGGTGCTTATTATTGATTGTGGTGCCTCTTGTCATTAATGAAGAGATTGATGCTTTTGTTGTGTAAAGAATTTGGTGTGTGCCACAAACACTAATCAATGGTTTGAAGGTGCACCATAAAAATTAGATGTGTGCTCATGGGTGGTGCATAAACTTCTTGGAACTTAAAAAATACGTTGAGGTATATGCACATGAGCGGTACTTGTTCAAGACATATAAAAGCATGGTAGTCATCTTGTTTCAGGTTTGAACCAAATAGCTTAGTGAGTAGTTTGGATGGAAGATGTTAGGTTGTTCGGGTTTGGCCCGAACAATTTGAAGGGGTGAGGTCATTCGAGCCTAACTCAAATGGCTAGGATTAATAATAATAATAATAATAATAATAATTTTTAAATTTTTTTTTGGTGTACCATCACTAAGTACTCTGATTTCTTGATTAATATTGAGGATGAATTATTAAATGATTATAATAAAAATTTAGCTCGAGAGGAGATAATATGGTTCTAAAAATCTCATGTTGAATGGCTAAAAGTCGATGATTGTGTTACAGGTTTATTTCATTCGCACACTATAGCTCACAGGAATCAAACTGAAAGGACGAAGTTGAATGATGGTTCTTAGTGAAAAACTACCTTGATGCTCCTAATATTTTAACACGATAACACTTTTGTCTTTATCTTTTTAAAAATTACACTTTATAGCTAGATTTAAATTTTAGTGAAAATACAAAAATATCCCCAACTTGATTTTTTTCCCTTTCCTTGATTTCCTCTTTTTTCATTTTCTACTGTTTTTCTCTTTCTGCTACTTTCTCATCTCCTTATCCCCTCTCTCTTCATCTCTTTTTTTTTTTTTAATTCAAAACATCCCATCTCCTCTTCTCTCTCTAAATTTAGGTGGATTTTTACCCTTCTTGAAAAAAAAAAGGTTTCAAAATTGAAAATATAATTATAGTTACTTCTTGGATCTAGCAATTGATGCCACTTTAAGTTGGAGTGGATCTTGATCAAGAGGGTTGTGGGAAGTTCCTTGTAATTATGCAAAATTTACCCATATATCAAATTACGAGACATAACAAAAATACAGATATAATAACTCTCTCTTATTCAAGCAAATGATAATTCATTGTCCTCATAATCTACCTTGCTAGCATTATGAATTTTTAAATTTGCAGTTGAGTTTGTTTCTAATTTCTTCTTGATTCGATATATTAAATATTTGTTTTATTTATAATTAAATTAGTTAACACTTTTTTTGAGGATTTTTCTTCTTGTTTAAAGAACTACATCATATAAAAGATAAAAGGAATTGTTAAAGAAAAAATAGTTGTACTATAGTGCGATAGTTGCGACCAATTCTTTGTGGGTTTTATATAAATACAATAAAAGAATATATGAAAAGGATAATGTTATTGTTTTTATAGAGTTTATTTGAGAAAGGCTACAAACTTGTTTATGGTGGAACTGAGAACCTTTTAGTTTCGGTGAATTTGAAGAACAAGGTACAAGGATGTTTGATTTATCTTGTTTGACCACTTGAAAGAAGTGCTCGTACAATGTTTGATTTATCTGGCGAATGGTGCATGATGCTTTTCTTATAGGGTACATCCCTCATTCTCTTGTAGAAACTCTTACTGTTTTAATTCCTAACGAAAATTATTCTTTAACTTATAGTTAAACTTGTCCTATCATCTCATGTAATATAGTCTACAAGCTTCTTACCAATGTTCTTGTTTAATGAATTCGCTTTCTGTTGGATGGTTTGATTATCCTGAAGCAAGCTAGCTTCATTTCTGGTAGAAAAGCTTCTGACAATATCTTCTTTGCTTAAGAAGATCTTCATAATATTTGTGCCATGAAGAGGAGTTATAGAGGCATGGTAGTGAGAATTGATCTAGCTAAAGCGTATGATCATATAGATTGGAGATCTTTGAAACTACTCTTGATGAGTTTGGCTTTCCTCCGTATATTATAACTCTTATTATGAATTGTGTTAGTAGCAACAACTCATTATCTATAATATGGATTTGTCAATGTAATACCCTAAACTAAATTTATATATAATTTTATTTTAGACTAAGTAGAAAAAAAAATAGGGCTATGTAGTCCTCTCTCTCTCTCTCTCTCTCTCTCT
>Ga0325411_1003827_pt1 | contig 16926 bp, 10 predicted proteins | sample PopdelMetagenome_13_FD_206181 | JGI IMG/M metagenome (GOLD analysis project Ga0325411, IMG submission 206181) | Populus deltoides microbial communities from Bellville, Georgia, United States - Xylem-PdIQD-R4 | ecosystem: Host-associated > Plants > Phyllosphere > Stem > Wood/Secondary xylem...
TCTCCACTTCTGAACTTGGAGGGACTGCTTCGTGGATGTAGAATAGACTTTGCAGTGTTAACAAGGACCTATTTTTAGGTTTTCTGGTGTCGTTTTTCTTGTCTCCTGAGGATCCATCACCATAACCGTTTATTTTCTTTTTTGTGTCAGTGAGGGACCGCCGTATCAGACGTCATTAATATTTTTCTTATTAAATAATAAATTGATTTTGAAACTAATACAATACAATTAATTAAAAAAACAAAACTCCCATATAGGAATCTTTTGGAATATATTTGATATTATAGTAATGATTGTTTTTTTAAATAATTTTTTTTAAATATATTAAAATAATATTTTTTTAATTTTTAAAATTTATTTTTGACATTAATACATAAAAATAATATAAAAAACAAAAAAAATTAATAAAACAAAGAAAAAAATAAAAATTTTCAAATTTTTTAAAAACGCTTTTAAAACACAACAACAAACAATCTCATGTCTTGTTTAAGAGTATAGAAAGAATTATTTTTTAAAGTGTTTTTTATTACGAAATATATTAAAATAATATTTTTTTATTTTTTTAAATTCATTCTTGACATCAATATATCAAAAAAAACCATTTTTTTTAATCTTCAAAAATGCGATTGGAACACAATGCTAAACCGGACTATAATTATAGACAATAACCAAGTTTTTTGTTCAATAGTAAAATATAAAATTAAAGAGATATAAATACAAAATAATTTATCATTTTAAAAAAAATATGTATAGCATATTATCTTATTATTTTATATAACGTTTGGTTACTATCTCGGGATAAAAAAAAGAGATAAAAATAATAAAAACAGAGGAGACAAGATAAAACAATGGACGAAGACAAAATTGCTTAGTAATTGTATATAAGTGCATCCTGTTTGATTAATGGTGGACAAGATAAGATAAAATAAAATAAATATATTTTACCCTTAATATAAATTACTATCAAACTTATATATTTTAAAAAATAATTTGATATTATTTTTTTATTTTAGTTTATATTGTGTATTGAAATAAAAATATTATAATAACTCTAATTATAAAACTTAGATCAAACCAGTGAGTCAACTCAAGACCTGAGCGACCTAGGGCCTGAATTGATTCGGGTTTAGAGAAAGAAAATAAAGAAATGATTGACTCAACCTTATCTAATTAAAAACCTGGGTTGACTTAGGGTAAAACCTAGGTAAAAAAACCCATTGATTTTTTTTTAAAAAAATAGTCAAAACAACATCGTTTTGATCATTAAAAAAAATGGGGTGAACCTGTGTTGACCCTCTCAATCCGTGACTCGAGACTTGTCTCAGGTCGACCCCCAAATCATGTTTTAAAACTATAATAAGAAGCACTTTTATCATTATATGTCATAGTTAGACAATTTTAAAACTAAGAGTTTTCAATAATGATATTTTAGAGATAAAAAATAAATATTGTTTATTGAAACATGTCTTCTTTTTCCCCTTCTATTTTGAAAGTATAGAAATTCACTCTAAAATTATTCCAGAGACAAGTTGATTTTCATGTCTCTGTTTCTTTAACCAAACACGTTTATATTTTCACTTTTTTCATCTTTTCTGTCTCAGAACAATAACCAAACATTTTTAATTAGATACAAATACTCACATAAGACAATAAAAATAAATGAAGATGGAAAAAGTGAAAGTAATAATTTCCATAAACAAAAATAACAATGAAGATAAAAATAAATGATTTTGAAAAACAAATACTAAAAAAAAACTTTAAAAAGCTTAATAACATTTTTGAATAATTGAGCATGTCAGCTATCCTTCTTCTATGGTGACAAGACAATTAAGGTACGAACAACATATTTAAAAAATAGCTAGTTTAGCTCAATTCGATGGAAGTTATAAAGATGCGGCTTCATTGATCATATTCGAACAAATAAGACATGAATTGATGACGCGGGGATCATTTGAACAAGCAGTTGCCGAGAGGAGTCTCCTGCTACCACTGAATTCTATATTTCATGGCGTTAGAACAAATGGGGTAATTTCCTAACCCTTGCTCATGAACAGGCCATCAACACCAAATCCCCCTGAGATAGGTAAATGTATAACACAACTTAGAGAAAGCAGTGAGGCAGAAAACAAAATGAAAAAACTAGAAGCTAGCCAAGAAGATGTAGCAGATGATGGAACGAGGGCAAAAAAAGCTAATAGAACAACCAAGGCTGGAAAACCAAGAGCTCAAAATGAACCTTGGAGAAGAAAAATAGGCTCAAACATAAGCCAAAAAAAAGGTGAGATCTTTATAGGATGGAGCAGAATATTGTGGAGAAGTTTATATACGTGCTCATTTATAATTGATTGATAAACAAAGCCATTTAAAAGAACAAGACCTCCGACTTGTGAATGCAGAAGAGGAATTGAAGAAAATAGAGGAAGGGAAGAAGAGCTTAGAGTAGCCCATGATGCTAATAAGAAGTTAGAGAAAGACCACCGGCTTATCGTAAAGGAACAGACTTGTCTTACAAAACCATAACAACATACCAATAGTGAAGTAGACAAGTTTGAAAAGAGGTCTGGTCTCAGTATGAGAGGCAAATAGCACACTGGGAGAATTTTAATGATGTCTTGGCTTAAGTTAGTAATGTAAATATGATGACTTTACAGGTCTTATAACATCGAGTAACAACATCTCAGAAAGCTTGAAAATTGCAAAATCATACTCAACATGCCGCAAACAAAAGAATCCATGAACAACTCACATAAGAATTCATCTCTATAAAGAGAATGGCAAAATGTCCCAGACTTTTAAGGGAATAATTCCCTTAAGAATATAGAATATGAACAAGGTTATTAGATTCTCCATTGAACATTCCAAGACCCTTGTCATCGTGGTTGAAAACTACTCCATATCCAATTCAATTTCTTTTTTTCTTAGCATTTTTGTTTGTTTTTCTTTTATTTTTACAAAATTAAAAAATAAGTCCTAGAAAAGTTGAACTTTTTTCTTATAGCAAAAACACCAAAAATATACAAAATTAATAAAAAGTAAAATAGTTAGGCTCAATGTTTTGCTTGAAAAAAGTATTTATAATAGGTTATCTAATGAATAACCTTCTAATATAGAAAATACTATCGGAATACACACCTGCTCTCGAATCTCTGGATATACCTCTATACTTTCATCTACACTCAACAGGAGCTACATAATAACAGGTCATGATCTATACTGGATCAATTAGTGAAGGATTCCCTAGTGTTTAACTCCTCAAGCCCCAATACTACCACCTTATCAATAAATTCTCTCCCATATTAGAGCATGCTATAGGAGAAATTATAAGTGAAAAGCCTATAAAAGATTCAAAAACTAAAAAGTCTTGTTAATCAAAGAGTGTTTAAAAGTGATGTGAACATTGTCATCACCCAATTTTGGGTGATTCCTCAAAATTCATTTTTTTCCCAAAAAAATAAAAAAAAATAAAAATCAAAAAATAAAATAAAGGTTGGCAATGCGGAGAAAGCCGACCAAGAAAGGCTGCAAAATAGGCGAAAATCAAGCTGCAATTTTCGGAAGAATTTCAAGGCCCAAGTGTACGCTGTTATGCCCAAAAATAGAAAAATGCAAATTCAAAGGTCAAATTAAATGATTATTGGACGAATTTGCATAAAAATTAAGTCCAATGACATAATTAAATTTTAATGGGCCAATTTGATTTAATCATGGGCCAAATTGAATTTTAATTATGTTCAAGAATTAATTTGGGTCCAATTGAAGGATTTAATTAAGTGCAAGGACTTAATTATACTTTAAGCGGGTCAAATTAATTTGAGGGCTTAATTGGTGAAAAATTAAGTTTGGGAGCTTAATTTGGACTTAATTGAAAAATCAGAATTTTAAGATACCCAATTTAATTTTTACCAAGTGAATTGATTGAAATCAGGGGCCAAACACAAAACTTGAGGGACCAATTTTGAAGCCCGAAAAAACTATTTTGCCTATAAATAGCCTTCATTTTCAGCTAACAAGGGGGGGTATTTTTGACAAAAAAAAAAAGGGGAAACAAACCCTAAAAATCTTAACCCTGCAAACCCTTTTTTTCAAGGAGAGCCGCCGCCCCCCTCTCTCCTTTGGTCTTGCAGATTTTTCCTCTTCAGCCGCCTGCACAAGCCTTCATTTTCCTTCTCCCTCTCCAGCCGGTGCCAGCATCTTCTTCCCCCTCAAACCGGCACTGTTTTCCAGCCCTTTCCTCCACGCCATTTCACCATTTTCCTTTCATCTCCCATAGCCGGCCACTTCCCCTCCATTCATTAACACAAGGCAGCCGTCTCCCTTCACTGCCTCCACACAAGCCGCTGCTCCCCTCTCACAAATTTTTCCTTCGGTTTCTCCTTCCCTTCAGCCTCCTCCCTCTCAATCGGTTCCACCGTCTCCCTTTCTCCTCAGCGAAAAAACCAAGGGCTGCCTCTCCATCTCTTCCAAAAAACAGAGACCGATCTCCTCTGCCCTCGGTTTCTTCCTTCTCCAGCCGGTTCCAGCATCTTCTTCTTCCCTCACCGGCCAGCAGTAGTCCTTCCTCAGCCGCCGAACAGCCTCCCAGCGGCAGCAACCAACCCAGCAGTAGTCCTTCCTCAGCCGCCGAACAGCCTCCCAGCGGCAGCAACCAACCCAGCAGCTCCTCTGTCACAGACCCGATCTGCCACCCGAAACAGAGAAGAAGGCGATCCCCTAACCCGCAGACCGGCCTCCAGCGGCAAACTCCGCCAGCCTTGCAGCGGCGTCTCTTTCCCATAACAGCAACGCCGCCTCCTCACCCACGACGCTGGGTCATCCACGGCGGATCTGCCACCGAAAAAAGAAGAAGGCGACCGATCTGCAGAGGAGGCAAAGAAACGGGACAGATTTGAAAAAACGGGAAGAACCCGAGAACAGATCTAAAAATAGAACAAAATGAAATCTGCTTGTTGCGTTTTGTTTTGTTTTGCAGGTGATAGTGGCTATCAACGCCGGCGAGGAATGGAAGGGAAGAAGAAGTTGAGCCAGATCCTGTTGTTTCCAGTTTTCCCCGGTGGCGCGTGAGCCCACGCGCCGCCAGTGACGGTGGCGCGTTGGAACACGCGCCGCCAGCGTTCCTGCACGAATTTCTGCAGTTCCTGAAGCATTTCCCTGGCAATTTCTGGAGTTTTAAGGACCATTTTGTGAATTTGAAATTATTTTATGTAATTTTTATTTATTTTTTGAATATTGTAATTTGTATTGTGGATGTAAAAAAGGGAGAAAAAGAAAAAAGAAGAAAAATCAGAAAAAAAGAAAAAGAAAAAGAAAAAGAAAAAGAAGAAAAAAATATAATAAAAAATGTGTGTTGGTGCTTGTTTTTTTTATTATGTTATAAAAAATAAAAAAGGGCAAGAAAGAAAACAAAAAAAAAAAACAAAAAAAATGCATGTTTGTGTTTATTTCAGGGATCTTTTTACAACGAGATGGCAAAGCATAAAGAAGGATTTAATATTTTGATCGGATCCCGGTGTAGAAGTACCAACTTGTACGAAAGTTGTATTTCTAAATTCCGACGAAAAGACAAAATTTTTAAAACTTCTTTAACACATCACAACCACAAAGCAGCTTACCTCAGGTAGGGTGTGTTAGGGGTGCTAACACCTTCCCTAACCACAATCAGTCCCTTACCCGCGAATCTCTGACAAGACCAGTCAACCTGGGTTTCCTAGTAACCCTCAATTAAATACTAGGTGGCGACTCCTAACAAAATCAATTCCAATAACAGAGAGAAAAACCGCCATCGCCAAGACGGGGACGCCGCGCGGGTGTTTTCCGACGTGCGACAAACATAAAATGCTAAACCTTAAAGCCCGCAATCAAGAATTAGAATACTTAACCAAGAAAGCTAAAATCATATTAGAAAACCCCAACCCAATGTTAAACCAAGAACTGAAGATATATGGTTAGAATGCTATAAAAATAATATATATTATAAGTTTGGAAGTTTAATAAAGAACCCAAAGATAACGTGCGCTCACATTGTTCAATTCTTAATGACAATAAAAGTTCTCATTTTCAATGTTATTTTAGCTATTTATATAATGACTTACAAAATAAATCCTAATTAGCTAATGGACTTAAATCAAATCCACATAACTAACTAACTTAAATCCAAACCTGAATAAGAATAAAATAACCCTAATTAGCTATTAAATTTAAATTAAACTCATATAACTAACTAATTTAAATTCAAAACTAAATAAGAATAGAGTAAAAAGCCCATGCTTGTATTTAATGAGCCACAATTCGCATATGTGGTACATGTATGTGGTACATGTTAAACAACTCCATATCTTGCTTACATCACATTGATTAAGGTTTAACCTTCTTGGAACTCAATTTCATGATTGATGCCATCTTAAAACTCTTTAAAGATAATGAACCTAATTTTAGAACCAAATTAATGCGAACCCGAAAAGCAAAATCTTAGAACCCATAATCAAGATTTGGAATACTTACCTAAAAAAGCTAAATCATATTAAAAAAAAAACTCTAACCTACTGATTTATTTAACCAAGAATCAAATGTATATAGTCAGAACGCTATAAAAATGATATCTTTTATGATTTCTGAAAGTTTAATGAAGAACCTAAAGAAAAATGCACTCATGTTGTTCAATTCTTAATGATGGTAAAATTTCTCTTTTTCAATGTTATTTCAACAACTTGTATAATATAACTTACAAAATCAACCTTAATTAGCTAAAGAACCTAAATTAAATATAGATAACTAACTAACTTAAATCCAAAACTGAATAAGAATGAAATAACCTGAATTAGCAATTAGCCTTAAATTAAATTCACACAATGAACTAACTTAAATCCAAAATTAAATAAGAATAGAGTACAAAACTCATGCTTGTATTTAATGAGGCCCAATCCGCATCCATCTCTTGCTTGGATCATATTGATCAAGACTTGATCCTTTTTAGAACTCAACTTCATGTTTGATGCCAAAGAAGTTCTCGAAGCTTGCTCGACATAAATGTCATGAATCAACTTATTAAATACCTCTTTAATCCTCTTAGCTCTTGCTTTTATAATAGATCTGATCAAGACATGCAATGGATCCTATAGTGTTGCTTGTTGATTCTCATAAAGAAAATCAATTAAAGGAATGGACTGATATGATTATATAAAAGCATATGAGATATGTCAAGTACCAAAAGTGGTCATACTATGAAAATTCAAGGTGTCGGAGTTTGCCAAGTATACAAGAGTTGAATGCATAAAAAATCATCTAAAAATATACTATTATAAGATGAAAAAGGTAATCAATGATGAAAAATTTTTTATCCATTTATTTTATAAAAATTTAAGCGGTAATGCCTTTACTTAATATATGAGCCTAGATAGAAGCAAGATCAGAAAATGAAAATATCTAGCTAAGGCAATTTTACTCCAATACAAATTCAATATTGATATGGAACTTGATAGTTTAAGATTACAAGTCATGAAAAAAAAAGAGAAAATAAGTCAATAAAAGAATACGCTCAATATTAAAGGAAAATAACGGCTCACATTCATCTTCTTCTCTTAGAAAAAGAATTGGTTTCTATTTTATCAACACCTTCAAAAGCCAATTTTATGAGTACCTATTAGGAAATGGGTCTGCTAGTTTTGTGTAAATCATATGTGTGGCTGAGCGAGTAAAGTAGGCTATCAAAGCTGATAAAATTAGTGAATTGATGAAATCCAGTTAAAATAAAGGAATTTCAACAGAAAAAAAGAAACAAAGGTACATTATGTGGATGACTGTACCTATTAGCTAAAAAGGAATTGAAACAATCAAGACATGCCTTTTCTCCCTTACTTCACTCAAAGTAACATGTTCACCACTACCCCTTTCATCATATTTTCCACATAATTCTTGACCACCATCCAATACCACCACCACCACCATATTTGTTCACCCAATCACCTTAATCCCAAGCATACCAACCCCAAGCATTATAAAATAACTAATCATACAACAATAACTCATTTCACCATAATCAATATCCTATTACTAGAATAACTATTCATTTTATAAGAACTAAAGACCCTACTATTAAAACACCTAAAATACCCAAAACAAAGACTGATATTAAGAACAATTACTATCTCTTTTCCGTATACTTAGGAGAATTATATCAATACCTGATTAAATTAGGCCAAGTCGCTCATGTTCTGTATGATCCAGTTGAACTATTTTACCCCTAATTATATTATCCAGATAAAAAATTTGATTACCATTAGGAGTAATAGGTCACAATATTAAGACATGCAATCCATTCAAGAAACTTTGGTAAATTGATTAGGCATGAAAGGATAACCTTTGAAAGGATACAAATTCTCCCAATATGAACACCAACCCTCTCCCAAATCAAACATGCAATAATAGTAGAAGTATGAATATGTTGGCCTTAAAAAATGTGATGATTGACAAAAAATCAAATGACTTTGAAGATATCCAGGACAAACCAAGTTGATAGGTTATAAGAAGTAGGTTATGTTAACAATCTAAAAGGAAGATAACTCATGTTATATGTAGAGCATTTTTATAAGTTTCACTATGAGTAAGGGCATGACATTGATAATTGTAAAGAATTTCATTAAGAAGTTTAAATCCTATTAGTTTTGAGAGTCCTTATATTTGAGACATAAAATTTGGCATGGAAAATTGATATAAATCAACAACTTACATATATTAATATACTAAGAATAGACCATGCATGTTGATTCTAAAAAAGCTCTTAACCTTGATCTTGAATAATTAATGATCATCGGCCCATAACTACGAGTATTGTCCATATATTAGATAATCATTTGCAATAATGCAAACATCTATGATCAAGATGAAAGAAGTAGGTAGTTCAACTCAAAGCAAACGATCATTTGCAATAATGTAAACATCTATGATCAAGATGAAAGAAGTAGGTAGTTCAACTCAAAGCAAACGATGTTATACTCTAAAAAAGCTAGAAAATAAAAAAGAGAAAGGAAAAGGGTTAAATACTCCATCACCAATATTAGAGGTAAAAAGTCTAATAAAGGATGAAGACGCTGTAAAATTTCTTGAGCTTATGAAACATAGTTAATACAATATGATAGATCAATTGAAAAAGACTCGAGCCAAAATATATCTACTTTCTTTTATCCTGAGCTCAAAGTCACATCATAAATCTTTGTAAAAAGTGTGGAATGAAGCTTATGTACCTCAAGATTTCATTTATGAGTCAATGAAACACTTTGTGGGAAGAATCTAAACCACTAATTATCTAAATTTTATAAAAGATGGCTTAGATCCTAAGGGTACTGGATGTAACAAGGTTTTACACATGTCTATCAAGTGTAAAGATCATGTTATTGCTAAAGTTTTAGTTGATAACAAATCCAATCAAAATATTCTTATAAAAGTTATGTTAAATCATTTACTTGTAGATACATTTTATATATAGATGAGTAAGATAATGGCTTGTTCAATTGATGGATCATCAATGCAAATTATTAGTGATATCATTATTGAATTGGACATCGACCCCTAACAATTTCTAGTTACTTTGCAAGTGATTGACATCCTACCATCCTTCAATATGCTTTTGGGTAAAACATGGATCTACTTATTAGGAACAATCCACTCAGTAGAAACAAATCTCATCATAAGAATATGGCAACCCTGGAATGAAAACCCTAGTCATATAAATTATCAATTCAAAATCACATATAAAAAAGATTCATATATTATTCAGTTTTATTACCCATTAAACAACATTCAAAAGATATGGATCAATATCAAACCATGCCATCTTGGATTGATTAACAAATAATAAAAATAAATAACATATAAAACAATTTTAAAATAACATATTAAAAGGAGTTATGTATTAATTGGTTCTATTACATGCTAAGTAACATCCAAAAGACATGGCCTAACATCAGGCCATATCATCCCGGATTGTTCGATGAGTAATATAAATAATTAACATATAAAAACAAGTTTTAAATCACATATTAAAAAGGGTCATATGTTAATTAGTCCTATTATGTAGTAAACAATGTTTGAAGGACAAGGCCCAATATTATACCTTACCACCTTAGGTTGATCGGTGAATAAGATTAACATGCAAAAACAAGTTTAAAATCACATTTTGAAAAATATCATATATTAATCATCCTTATTACCTACTAAACAACATCTAAATGACAAAGTCTAACATCAAACCATACCATCCTAAGTTGATCAACAGATAATAAAAATAATTAACACATAAAAGCAAATTCAAACTCACACTCACACTTTAAAAAAAGTTATATTAATTGATTGTATTACCCATCAAGCAACATCTAAAGGACAAGGCCCAACATCAAATCATACCATCTTGGGTTGATTTATAGATAATAAGAAAAGTTAATGAAAACACAAATGATGTAGTTTTTTTAGCCATCATCCTTATTGATTTTTATATACACACAAAACAAATAAAAAAACCCTTCTTCTTCCTTTTCTTCTTCTTAAAACGAAGTGTATTGGTGGATACATTGTCGTTTTGATGAAAAAAAGAAAGGGAAAAAGAAGACGTAATGTCATGTTAAACAACACTATAGATTATCTTCCACCTATCAACTGAAATTCCTCACGTTTTCAAACCTATAATCCATCCTCATCCAAAACTGCACCTAATCCCTCACCCAACCTAAAATCATGATCTTTTTTCTCCGTATGTAAAGGCCAAAAATGATTTTCTTTACCTCCTAAACAATCACGAGAGACGCTATAAATACAACTTTCATTATACTGCCCTAAGAAATACGCTGAAACAGGTCCTGAGCAATAACAAAGCACAAAGGTTTTGTCCTTTCCTTAGCCACTTTACAAGACAAAAATGAAATGTTATTGGTAAAAAAATCAATGGTGAAGAAAAGGGGAGAAATATCAATAGATGAGGTTCTCTTAGTTTATTGACCTTTTAAACCTCTTTTCTTTTCTATACAAAGGAGAAAAACCATAAAAAAAGGGATACCCCCCTCATTTTATCTAAAAAATCGTGACCCTTAAGAAAAAAAGAAGGGGGGGATCTAGAGAGTTCCAACATTAAAAAAAACAAAAAAAATCACCACTATTCTCTCTTGTTTCAACCAACAACACCATTCCTCCTCCCCTATAGCACCTATTCCACAACATAGAAAAGCCCACACATAGGTCTCTGAAGCACCCATTTCAATGTTAACCAGCCAAGGACAAACAACCAAAACTTAAAGCCTTCCATAGTCATCAAGTCTTCCCTCTAACTTTCAGCTAGATCATTACGACACAACACCATCCAACAATGACATCAAGTAGCTCTCTACACCAGCACTATCACACTCTTCATCATAAATTGTCATGATTTCAGTCTTTGTACCTGCCACCGTGGATCTCTTCTCAACATAGTAGGCAACATCATAGTCCAAATCATAAGCAAGTAGCACTTTCTTGGCATAACACTGTGAGCTACATTTTAGTCCAGCAGCACAAGTATTAACCATTCTCCTTCATTTTGTTATAATGGCAATTTTTAAGTTTGTTTCTTAAAAACAAAGAATCGTGAGCATATGTCTGGAGTTCATAATATAACATTAAACAAATTCCTTTGATGGTTTGCAAAAAGAGAAATGGAAATATACATTGTTATTTGTGTTACGGGTTAGCATCATAAACTCCCAATAGAGTGAATGACTCTTTATTTTTTGAAGAATAATGCTTAGATATGGTTTTGGTAGAAAATGCATTTGTTGAAGCCAATAAAGACATAACTTTTATTGTGTTTCACAAATGGATGATGTTTTGATGGTTAATGCTTTGATTTCATGAAAAGTATTTTTTGTTGAAATATTGCCTAAAGTTAATTTTGTTTTTATAAAATAATGACAATTGTAACTAAATGAGCCTTGGCATAACAAAATGAAAGATAAACACTTAAGGGCAAGATCATACCTTATGATTGATTATGTTATTTAAGAAAAAAAACAAGGATGAAGTTTCTCATAATAATAAACAAAGATGGATAGTCAAAGTAGATTGTGAATATCATATAAGATTCGAATAGCATGGTTTTGCAAAAATACCATAGCAAGAGATTTTATCTAAAAAAACTTGAGTAAGCTAGCAAGTCAAAGGTTATAATGTTAGCATATATGAAATAAGTTAATTCTAATTATTAATGAGGATGTTAAACATGAAGGAAAGCCTATATTTCTTATAGGTAAGCATATGATTTCTTTTAGATATAATTGTCATAACATTTTAGTGAATTTAAGCTCTATAATGCTTGATTAAGATTTTTATTTTCTCTACTACCATAATCCTCACAAGGCTCCAACTTTTGAGTCAAACTTTGTTATCAAGTAATTCATGTTTTTAGTAAATTTAAATCTAACAAGGTTCCTTTTTATTTTGAGCCTAGCAAAGTTTATGCAAATATTTTTTTTAAAGCCCGGTAAAGCTCTAGTGAATTTAAAGTCCAACAAGACTCTATTGAATTTTTTCTTAGCAAAGTTCCTTTTTATTTTGAGCCTAACAAGGCTTATGCAAATTTTTTCCTTTTTAAGCATAGTAAGGCTGTTAATTTAATTGTATCAAGATTTTAACAAATTTAAACCCAACAAGGTTCTTTTTTATTTTAAGTTCACCAAGGCAACTACAAATGATGCAACCATATTATTCGATAATTTTACCCACAATTACCTAGTATTTTATTCATGCTTTTATATATAAAATGCCTTGCTAATATTTATTTTATGTTTTGAAGGCACTTTTGGATATAAGATTCGAAAATGAGTAAATTGGAGATCAGATTCAGACCATGTTCCAACTTATATCAAATATTGACATGTTTGACCTCTAATCAATGTTTTATACAAAAGTTGAGTTGTAGAGGTCAAAATGAAGTGATTCTAGTAGAATTAGAAAGCTAACATTCATACCATTCTATATATATATGGCAAGAAAAATAGAAAAAAAAAATGAATGGAAATCATAACCTTCAAATACAAGTCTCGCATTCTGCCAGTTTTGACATTCAGTCATTCTAGAATATCTTGAGTTAGAGAAGTTCATTTGATGCAAACTTAATTTTGTTGAATTCCTGACTCAAATACCTATCAACCTACCAAATTTCAGCAAAAAGGATTTCATATGAGATAAATATGAGTTTTCTAAGATAACCTATAAATTATGTTAACAAACAAGTTTTGTGAAGAAAAAAGTCCAACTTACTTCTAAAGCATCTAAACCGATATAACAATTGTTTCTTCATATAGAAAAGGTCTTTAATTGGCCAAGTTAACTTCTCTAAATCTAAAGTCAAAGCTTGAAAAGTTTATACAAGACTATTTCTTCTTATTTTTAGAAAAATAGTTGTTGTACTACTTAAATGTAGATTGTTTACTTTGAAAAGAACATTTTTTTAGGATATAAATAGATTGAAGGGATGTGGGGATAAGAGTTTTCTATATATATATATAAAGAGAATGGCGGGTAGAAAGAAGATGAAAAGTTCACCCTTTTTCTTCTATACTTGAAATTATGTTCTCATTTGTTCTCTTTATTAGTTTTTGGATAAACATGCAAGGCTAAGTTATTTTTCTTGGTTGAAAGGATACAAAATTTCAAAAATTATGAGATCTATTCTATATTTTCTTTTCAGTTTATATGATAAATATAAATGTTTTTCTCTGCTTATTTCCTATGATTATTTAGTTTAATTGTTAGAGCAGACTCTAAATTATTATTCTAAACTAGTCTATTACTAATTTTGCTATCAAAACCGGAGTTGTAATATTTAAACTTGTGAAGCGACTAAGTTTAATAACTATGGAGGATCTATGTTGTTAATCTTAGGAAAAATATTTAATTAAATCGAATATAGACTGTAAGCAATTATGTTGTCTAGATTTATCAGCCTATCTAGTTCTTAAAGTTGTCATCGAATTAAATTACTAGTGTGGAAACTATGATTATTTAATGGTTAGAGTTATTTACACTGCGGATCAGTTAACTGACTAATATTAAGGAAAAATAGATATTCAGAATATAAATTGACGTATTGTTTCAATGATCAATTTTGATTTTTAAAGGTGAATGTTTATTTGAAACCAAGGTTTTTCTCTTGATAAGTTTTGGATTTATTTAATTTAGCTTGATTATTTTATTCTGTTTACCATAGCATAACATAACCTCAAAACCTTCCAACTTTAAATCATCTAGCATAAAGACCTGAACTAGATCTAATCATCAACCCCTTACTTGCTCTATACTATCTTATTTATTTTTATGACCGCAATATTACAACAATAATTTTTTTCCTTTATGAGTCCAACAAATCTCTAAAAAATTTGACCCTAGCAAGGCTGTAGCTAATATGAGTTTCATAAGACTTTAAAGTTAGATTGGAATCCATTAAGGTTCCTTTTTTAGCCTAACAAGGCTTCTACAAAGTTTTGTTTTTCTTTTTTAACACATCAAGGCTCTTGTAAGTTCTTCCTTTTTTAGAATCCCATAAATGCCCTAGCAAATTCAAGTCCCTTAAGGTTTTTATAAATATCTTTGCTTTATAAACTTACTAAACCAAGTAAAAGAAAAACACTTTTTATAGACTTTATATTGTAAGCATTATAAAGAGAGAGAAGCTGTCAAAACCCAATTTTAACCCCCTCTAAAAAAACCCACAAAACAATAAAATATATGAAATAAATTTCTTGTCTAATAAAGATACAAAACTTGCAAAAAAAATATATTAAAAATCACATTTTACTCTAATTTCAGTAATTCTTCCAAATTTTTATTATTTTGAGTGTTATCATTTCTTATAATTTTTGCATTTTTTTTAGGGCAAGAAAAAAAAAGCAATTAGGTGTAAAATTAAAAGGAATAATGACAAAAAAGGTATGATTGGTCAAAATTAAAAAAAAATATAAATTGTAGAACTAAACTAGAGAAAGTATAGGAATGAGAGAATTGTAAAAATGTGCAATTAGAGACTAAATCAAGAGAAATTCGGTGAAAAAGGTGTAATTAGCTAACAAAAAAAATACAAGGGCTAAATTGGAAAAAGGTGGTAAACTTGGAGGACCTATTTAAAAACTAGATTCCTTTAATCAAAATGACACCATTTTATACTTAAGTGAAATGACATCATTTCATACAAAAGAGAAAAAAAAAAAGAAGAAGAAGAAGGCATGCATCAAAACAACATTGTTTTTATACATGCCCTGCATTTTTTTAAACCTTTTTTTTTCTACAGAAACACCGATCTATCACCTCTAAATCATTTAATTTATCCTCCCTACCACATTCTCTAATACAGCCAACACATATCCACTCCATGACATCCTCTCTCTCATTACTGGCCCTCTCCATACAAAAAAAAAACCTCTAAAATTGCTAAAAACGAAAGCTAAATGAGGCTAGTCAATCATGTTTTTTCTAATATGACAATTTAGATTTGGGGTTGAGATTAGTCTCTATGGACCAAGGGTCCTGATCAAGCCACCTAGGAGAGATTTTAGAAGCTCTTCCCCTTCTATAAATAGAGAAAGAAGAAAAAAAAATGGAGACCCAATGTAGAGAGAGAAAGAAAAACTAAAAGAGAAAAGAGTTTGAGCTGAGAGAATGAAGTTTGTTTGAACTATGAGGTAAAAGAGAAGAAAGGAAAGAAAGGAAATAACAAAAAAAATGAAAGAAAAAAAAAAGAAACTCGAAAGTTATACCAATTATAATATTTCTTCCATTTTAGCTATTTAATGATGAGGATTACGTGATTTCCTAATAGTTGGATGTTTCTTCCTCATATCAATTGATTAAATATTTCTTATAATCTCTTGATATCAAACAAATACTTTTTTATTTTCATCAATGACTTTAGTCACCTTTACTTCTTTACTATTAGGCTTGTTATCATCTTTTAGCTTCTTTAATGTATTAATCTCAATTGGTTTTTCATCTTTGAGTTTTGTGATTAACATAAGCTCTTGTTGAACTTCTTCAAACTCCTTATCAGAATTATAATCAATTATTGAATGAGTGATCATAACCTCGTTTAAATAGTTGTTAGGTATGTTCCCCTTAATGACTTTTTTTTGCTTGTTTAACTAATATCTTTTCATATCAAATAAGATTATTTATAAGATTATAAATATTTGAATACTTGGTACTTGCAAATTATTTCATAATATTCCATTACTTCCATTCTACAATTAACTTGAGGCACTCCTACTCTATTTTTTATATATAATATAGTGCATTTAGTTCTTAAAGTCTTAAAATGAAAGGTATAACTTTTTTATGGACTCTCACAGGTCTTGCACTATCATAACCAAGCTAACCGGTGTTACTTTTGTTTTGTTATATAGAAATGATTATGAAAATAAGTTTTCATCTCTTCCTAATTATTGATGGATTTAGGTGGCAATGTAAAGAACCAATGAAAGATGATTTTGATCAATGATGAACCAACTAACCTTAGTTTTGTAAAAGGATTAACAACAACACCATTTTATTGATTGGTTGTTCTCCTAGAAAACTATTTGTAATCAACTGTTTTTATTCGTTTAGAAATTTTATGCGACTTGTCCATCCATTCAAGATATATGTATATAAACATGGCTGTATATCCAACTTCTAACCCTATCTCTCTTAGGTGTTCGGAAAACTCAACCTTATCAATCATTTTGTTTACTTGCTGATAGACTACAAATGTCTAGGTTATATAATGATTAAGATTTCCTTATTGTAAAGTAGCCTATATGGTATTGAATTGCCCAAGTACAAATTGTTGTGGTTGTAAGTAAGGTTATTGGCCATGTAATTAGCCTATTAGCTTGAGGCTACCTATACTCTTATTGGGTAGGAGATACTTTATCAACGATC
>Ga0325411_1003828_pt1 | contig 16925 bp, 13 predicted proteins | sample PopdelMetagenome_13_FD_206181 | JGI IMG/M metagenome (GOLD analysis project Ga0325411, IMG submission 206181) | Populus deltoides microbial communities from Bellville, Georgia, United States - Xylem-PdIQD-R4 | ecosystem: Host-associated > Plants > Phyllosphere > Stem > Wood/Secondary xylem...
ATGCTGATGATTTTGAGAAGTTATGGGATTTGGTCCGGTTACATTGTGAGTAGGTTTTTGTAGTTACTTGTTTTCTTAAACAAGCACTGTTTTGTGTATGCTTCCTTCAAATGCCAAACCAATGAAGGTATTATATTATATTATATTATATTATATTTAGCCTATTTAGCAGCCGTCTGGATATTATATTATATGCCAAACCTGCAGGATTGGCTTAATTATTTTACCGTTTAACGATAACAGTTATTTTAAAAAATATTTTTTATATCATGATATAAAAATAATCTGAAAATATTTAAAAAATTAATTTGAAATAAAAAAATAAAAAATATTTAATTTTAAAAAAATCATTTTTAAAATGTAAAAACAAGGTTATATATTATGTCTACAATATCTTATATTATGTATACATTTTATTTTATATGTGGTAAGTTGTCTGTGTGCCTTGTATTTTTGCACTGTATTTTTTAGATTAATCATTATAGAGACTACTAGGGCATTTTTTTAGTATAAAATATTTTCCTATTAAATAAATTATTTTATGCTGTTCAGCTGTGACATATAAAAGAAACTGGAAAACATTTTGCAATATTTGATAACACTGAAAAATTATAGCCGTTGCTGTAGCATCCTTTTTAAGAAAAATGGATATTAAAGATGGATGGTCCAAAAATAATATTTACCTACAAACATTAATATTTACCTAATATATACATGTATTTTTTGTAATACTTTGAAATTATTTGATACCTTCAGAACTTCTAATGCTTTAACACAATTCTATTTTATTAATAAATAAATTTATGTAATAAACTAAAGAAATAAAAATATTCTCAATTTTTTTATTACTTTGAAATAAGGATAAAATAATCCATGGTTAGTCATTATATCTGAAGGTGTTTCACAAACATGTTTAAAATTAGATGCAAAAGATTATTTCTACTTAAGATATCACATAGTTTGTAAAATGGCATAGGTTTCATATGAATTTGTTCTACACAATGTCTATCACCCTGAAATAATAAACTATTAATATAGTAGTCTATCTAGTAATTTGTAAATACATATGGCCCTTTTAGTAAACAATTATCAAAAATTTATTGCTCAATATAGCAATAATCCTTACAATTATAATAATTATAGTTGCATGCATTAATAATCTTATCAACCATCTAAAAAACAACAAATTTATTATTCTTATAACTGATCAAATGTAAATTAAGAAGTAACCATATTTCTATAGGGAGAAACCAGTCACAACCAAGACCGGAATTACATCACCAACTTTAACATAACTTTTTGGTAAAAAGAATTGATTTTAAAATTTTTTTTGTTAATGCATTACATGCCAAGAGAATGAGGGGAAGGTTGACTTGCAATTTGCAAATAGTAAAAACCAAGAGAAAAACAACACCTTATATGCGAACATTTTCCAAGATATGTTAAAATTATATTTGAATGGTTTGCAACTTAACCTAATAAGAACATGTATTGAATAACCAAAGTTATATGCAATAATCACTTTGTTTTGCATAAAATAAAGGTGTTTCCTCACTTTTCCTATATACTTTTCTTTTCTCATCTTTTTTTTCTTCTGTCTACTCGTTTTCTCTCCATACTCGGTCTTCCTCTTATTATTTTTTTTATTTTGGACGAAGCCTTTAAATTTATCTTTAATGACTGAAACTTTACCTTATGGTGTTTCACACTCATGGCTCATCTTATTTTCATTCATCCTCACATCCTCACCATTATTTTGTAACAAGGTCTGTTTGGTTGCTTCTACTTTCTTCAGCTTCAACTGATTTTCATACACTTGTATAGGTGACAATAGAGCAAGCATGTATGTTTTCCTATCCTTTTTCAATGTATACCTATTTTAAAAACTATCATGATTGGCTTTTATATCAAATTACCAAGGTCTCCCTAATAATAGATGTGCAACATGTATAGGAATAACATCACATAAAACCTCGTCTTTATATCTCCCTACTGGGAATGAGATTAAAACATGTTTAGTCATTGTAACTTCTCCACATCCAATCAACCATTAAAGCTTATACGATGTAGCATGTTTAATAGTAGTCAAGCTCAACTTTTTAACCAAAGTTGTGCTAACAATATTAGTACAATTATCATTATCAATAATAGTACTACATATTTTATTTTTGATGTGGTATCTAGTATAAAAGATATTCTCCCTTTGTTGCTTAACAACTTCTTCACTAACCTGAACATTCAAAGATCTTCTTATAACCAAAGATTCATTATTAACAACATATTCAACATCACTAACATCTTTAAGTGCTCACATGCTTTTGTATTCAGATTCATCAGTAGCTAACTCTACTTCTCCATCATCTTTCAAAATCATTATCGCGGGGCGCGCGACGTTTTCTGGCGACGGCGGAGGCTCCTGTCGTGCCTCCTGGTGTGAAGTGTTGTGTGTTGGAAATGGTTTTTAATCATAGAATTATGATTAATGTTTAGGAGTCATCACCTAGTATTATGGTCACTAGGAACCTATGGTCTGCGAGAGTCTGGGTAAGGGACTGGTTGTGCAAGGGGAAGACACATCACCCCCAGTGCACTCTACCTAAGATAAGCTGCATTGTTGTTTGATTGTTTTTTCTAAGTTGGGTTTCTATTGGTTGGTCTTTTCTAAGATTCAAGGCATATCTCTCTTCATGAGAGAGTTTCTACCTTATCAGGTTAAATTCTAACCATTCTAAAGTCTGACTATTAGCATCGCATTTCTACACTTTGTATCTTTAATACATGAGGGTGTACTTTATCGTGTAATTTTACACCCCCACCAATATTAAAGTCTACATCTAGATTCTAAAAAAGGATTGGAAAAGGATTTTTGACATATTGGCCAAATCCTAATGGATAATCATAAACTGGTTACGATATCCATTTTTGGATTTTTTAAACATGAAAAAGATGCAATTTTTTTTGTTTGAAAAATATGCTTGGAAAAATTTTAGGATTTGGCCGTATGCAATAAAATATTTTTTCTTTTTGCAAATGTTTTGAAATTTTTTTTTGAAATATTTCCGACAAAACCAGATAATTTAATACCGGATTTGTATTCTACAGTGTAAATATACAACCCGATGTTATGCAAAATGGATAGAAAAATATTTGAGAAAATCATGATTTTTTTTAATGATTTTTAAAAAAAAATTTGGGTTTTTTTCAAAAAAAAAAACATTAGGGGGTCGGGCCAGACCAGCCCAGCCATTTGGGCTGGGCCAAAACTGGCCCGGCCCAATGACAAAGTTAATTATTCTGCCGCTGCATGCAGAAATGAATTCTGCATGCAGCGGCCTCGACAAAGAAGAAGGAGGCGACGCAGGGAGGAGAACCACCTGAGGTGGTGAGGATCTGCGATCGTGCTGGGGATGTCTGTCCGACGGCTCAGGGGACTTCGGCTGAGGTGACGGTGGCCGATGGCAGAGGAAGCAGAGAAGAAGAAAAAGAAGTTGCAGAGGAGAGAGAAACACTAGAAGGAGAAGAGGAAGAAGGCCACGGTGGCTGCTTGGTGGCCGGTTGGTGGTAGAAACGGTGGCTGAGATTAGTGGCGGCAGAAGGTGTGGCTGAGAAGGAGAAAGCACAAAATGATGAAAAACAAGGGAGAAAGGCTGATTTTTTGTCAACTTTGCACTCGATTTTCTTCTTGCTCCGAACATGAAATTTGCTCCTATTTATAGGCGGTGGAAGAGGGCAGTCTTGTCTTCACAAGGGAAAAATTTTTAGCCCTTGATTCTGTTGGGAAGGATCCCAACCGTTGGTTCAAAGTAGCCTCCCTGAGTTGTCAAATCTGCAGGAAAAGGCTGCCTGAGTTGACCTCTTCATGTCGTCATCGGCGTCGCTGTGCTGTCATTCATCCTGAACCGTTCACATAGGGTTGTAGACGAACTACAGGGGATCCTTTACGTGCAAGTTTTGTTCTATTTGATGGAGAAAACAAGCATTAAATGCACCTGCAAATAAGGCTCTCACGCTGTTTCTTTTGGGTAAAACGGGGAAGACAATGAACAGTGACCAGACGACTTTTTTTTTTATACAAAACGGCGCCGTTTTGACTGAATTAGGGATTTAATCTGATTTTCAATTCAGTCCTCTGGCTTTTAATTTCTTGCAATTGAACCCCTAATTGACCATAAACTTTGGATTTAATGCAATTAAGCCCCTGATGAACTTCAATTGCAGCCCCGAAGTTACGTGCCTTTTACAATATGGTCCTTGGTCTTGGATTTTGTCAATTTAACCCCTAATTGACCATTAAACTTTCAATTTCTTCAATTTCACCCCCAGTTTTTTTCAATTGAATCCTCATAGTTTGCCGCCTATTGCAGAATGGTCCTTGGCCTCGGATTTGTTCAATTTAGCCCCTAATTGACCCCAAAACTTCAATTTTCTTGCAATTAGGCCCCTAATTTCAATCAATTAACTTGGTAAAAATTAAATTTGGTCTCTTAACCCAGAATTGGGTTATGACAATCATAATCTTTTTATTTGGACATTTTGTTACATTTACCCAAGTCCTTGACACTTAAAATACTTAATTTCTCGTTTATGTTTCGGTTGAACATTATTTCTTCTTTTTTCTTCTGTTGTTGTAACTTGTTTTTAACATATGAGGGTTCGATAACTTTAGATACTGTTATTGACTTTATTTGTGTATTATCCTCTATCCTGAAATTCAACTTACAACCTTGAGAGGATCCTAAATAATCGTCTAGTCTTGCATTACCTTTTCTTTTCAATTGTTTTTCCACCTTTATAGCCATATACATCATATCTTCAATTTCTAAATAATATTGCAATTCAACCATATTAACAATATCTTTATTTAAACCATTTGAAAATCAAGCCATTATGGCTTCCCTATCTTTAAAAAAATTAGCTCTAATCATAGTTATTTACATCTTCTTAAAATATGCATCAACACTTTTAGAACCCTCAGATAAAGATTGCAATCTATTATATACTTCCATATAATAATGATAAGAGACAAACCTCTTTCTCATGATTGTTTTCATCTTTTTTCATGTGTCAATAAGTCTTTCTCCATTGCACTTTCAACTTGTGACAAGTTGATCCTACCAAATAACATAGTTATCAAACCCGACTCGGGGGTTGACCCTGCCAAAAGGCGGGTCCTGGGTTTCATGGGTCAACTCGGGTCAACTTAAAAAATATTTTTAAAAAATATTTAAAGTTTTAATATTTCATATGAAAAAATTAAAAAAAAATTCATATGAATATAGGTTATACATGTTGTAAATAATGAAGTTTAAAAGAATATTTAAAAAAAAATTATCCCACATTGAAAAGGTATCATGTTATGCTTTTAAGTTGAAATATTTAAACAAAAAAAGTTTTTTATCTCACATTGAAAAAATATAATTTTTTTTTTGTGAACATAGAGCATATATACTAAAAGGCTTCAAATCTCACATTGAAAAGATATTATGTTATCCTTTTAAGTTGAAGTATTTAAACCAAAAAGTTTTTATCTTACATTAAAAAAACATAACTTTTTTCTTGTGAACAAATAGAATATATATGAAATGGCTTCAAATCCCACATTGAAAAAATAACTTTTTATTAGGAACATAGGAGTATATATACTAATGGGTTTCAAATCCCACATTGAAAAAATAAATTTTTATTAGGAACATAGGAGTATATATACTAATGGGTTTCAAATCCCACATTGAAAAAACATAACTTTTTATTGTGAACATAGAGTATATATACTAAAGGGCTTCAAATCTCATACTGAAAAGATATTATGTTATCTTTTTAAGTTAAAGTATTTAAACCAAAAAGTTTTTTTATCCCACATTGAAAAAACATAACTTTTTTCTTATGAACATAGAGCATATATACGAAAGGGCTTCAAATTCCACATTAAAAAAATAACTTTTTTCTTGGGAACACAGAGCATATATACTAAAGGGTTTCAAATCTCACATTGAAAAACATAACTTTTTTCTTGTGAACATGGAGTATAAATACGAAAGAGTTTCAAATCCCACATTAAAAAAATAACTTTTTTCTTGGAAACATAGAGTATATATACTAAAGGGTTTCAAATCCCACATTGAAAAAATAAAACACTTTTCTAATTTTTATATAGTGAACTTTAAAAAGTATTAATAACCAACTAAAAAAAATATGAAAAAAGGGGTATAGTAGAAAAACCACATTTGAAAAAAAAAAACATTGGGTCTCACCCGAGTCATAGGTCGACCGGGTTTGGCCGGCTGTTACACCGGCCGGTCTTTTGACCCGGACGGTCCAGCCATCGGGTCGACTCGTCGGACCTGCTCAGGTTTAATAACTATACCAAATAATAGCATAATCAGTGAATTCAACTATAGCTAGTTTTATCTTTTTCTTTGAACATCAATGGCAATCAAATACAAATTCCACCTTTTTTTTCCCAATCCAAATAAGTCTTTGGATCATTCTTTTCCTGAAATGTTGGAATCTTAAGTTTTATGCTACCAAAATTATTATCTAAACCATCGTGATCATCAAAATTCCTCTCTTGACCCAAATAAGGTATTTTAATGTGTACAAGACTTCCTTTCATGATTAACTATATCATCCTTATCCTCATCCGCATCATTATCATTGGAGTTTTTAGCTACACTTTCATTCCGAGGAGAAAATTATCATATAGTAGACATTTTAACCTATTTTCTTCTATGACTAGGAACATCATGTCTACAAATCATCTAAGTACTCAATTTATCCATCTTTCTCGTTAAAGTCTTCATCATTACCTCCAACCTATCTTGTCTTTATACAAGATTCTTCATCTGCGATTGTGTCACATTATTTTATAACATTGTGAATACTTGTAATAAAGGTTAGTAGCAAAGAACAATCTCCTCACACACAACCTCACGTGTTTACATTCGATTTAATGTAACTCCACTCGATTTTTACACAATTCAATCAGGCTTTTCACTTTAATAATCTCATTATTTCCTTACTTTGATTTGTAAATGTAACTTAACAACTTATCAAATAATCAATCACAACAACATAATGCTTTTATAATAATAAAAACTCAAGAATCAAGAAATATACAAAACTAATCAAAATAAAATTTAAGGATAAATTTATGAATAACAATGTAAATTCATGAGAAATATAATAATGAAAAGAAGACATGAAATAAAAGCAATGAAGCAAAGAAGACATGAGAAATTCATGAGAAATATTTAATGTGCAGGCTTGCTTTAGGGCCACACGTCTGGGTTGTTTTATAATAGGCCCGTGCCATTTTTTTAATTGGCCATTTGGTTTATTGGGGGCTTTTCTTTTATATTTTATTTTGTTTCCAATTCAATCCTTTAATATTGAGTTTTTATTTAATTTTTTTATTCATTATTGGGTTGATTATGATTTTATATTTGTATTTTTATCATATAATAAAATAAAATAAAATAAAATAATTCAACCTAGTGGATTTTGTAACCTAGATCATAGGTTTCTCTAGTTGACTAAGGTGAATCAGTTTGTTTCTTTTTCTTTTTTTCTTTAGACCTACCCAATTGACATGGTCACGTCAAGTAATTCTCACACGATTTAATTTAAAACCTAAGTTAAGCAAAGAGTCAAGTCAAGATTTTTCAAGGTTGAATTGTTATACTGGGTTTAATGACAATGTAAAAAAAAATGACAATCTTGATATTTTTTTTTACGTTCATAATTTTTTTGGTCCAAGCTTTGGCGATAGGACAACCTATAATCTTGTACATACAATTAAAAGAGTTGGCATCGGTTTAATTGTTCATATTTTATATCAACTTTGGGTCATAGCTGAAATGGTTAACACGTGGCATTTTCTAGGGTGAGGTTACGAGTTCAAGCACTAGTACTACCAATATTTTCTGTTATGTGTCACATAACTTTTTTTTCAAAAAAGAAGGGGCAAGCGACAGTTTGTCTAGTTCGTATTAAAAGAAAAAAATCATTGGCCCACGCACATAAGTTGTTTTGTAATAAGCCCATGCCTTTTTTAATTGACCATTTAGTTTTTTTTTTTTGGGCTTTTGTTTTTTATCTTTTTGTTGTTTTTTCAATTTCATCTTTGAATATTATGTTTTTATTGAATTTTATCTTTAAGTATTAGGTTGATTATAAATCGATATTTGTTTTTTTTTATTATATAATATAATATAAAAATATAATTCAGCCTAGTGGATTTCATAACTCAAGTCGCAGGCTTGGCAGGTTGACTAGGGTAAACTTGACATGTTTTTTTTTCCTTTGAATTTTTTTGGACATCCAGTTGACAAGTTCACGTTAAGGCAACTCTCACACAATTTAATTTAAAACTTGTGCTAAATAAAGAATCAGGTCAAGATTTTTCAAGTTTGAATCGTTATATTGAGTTTAATGACAATGCTAAAAATTTCCCGATAATCTAGATATTAATTTTTTACATTTTATTTTTTTTAATCGAAGTCACAATGATAACACCGATAATAACCTAGTCTACAACTATTATGTTGCAAAGAGATTGACTCTACACTCGTTATGGCTAATGTAGCGAGGAGATTACGATATTATTCCTGGATGCAACATCATGGGTCAATGTATCATGTTATGTATGCTTGTTGGCCACCTAATGTAATTGAGCCTATGAAAATGAGTGATTCTGAGCTGCCAAGTATGAGTCTGTAACAATTAGACGAGGATCTACCATAGACAAATTACATGGAAGGCTTAACAAATGTATTTATGGACTAGTGGGATAGGTCAATGTCTAAATGGAGGTCTGGTAATGCTAGGCTAGAATAACAGCTCAAAAGAGTCATAACTTTTTATTCGACCGTTGGATTGTGCTCAACTTTTTATGCTCAAAACATAAAATATTCTGTGTTGTTTTTTAATTGATGTCTTTAGCTTCATCACTGCCCATTCCAACTTCTTTTTAAACACAACTTTGATCTCAAATCTCATTTACCATCATAGTTTAAAAAATGCATGAACATTCAAAAGGGCAGGTAATATTTATGCAAAAAAGTTACCAAAATATAAACGCATATATCTGCCTTCATAATCCTTTTAAATATATTTTCTTGTTTTTTTTATTGAAAAGTTTGCTTTCTGGACTATAAAATCACAAGAAAAGAGTATGAGGTTATAACTTACAAGTCGAATTAATATTATATGAAGAGGCACAAGATTCTCATTATATCTCAACAAAATGTATTTGAAATGAATGGAAAATGCACTTCACCATCTTGTTTCCTCAAGCACGAATGCTGTATTTATAAACCTATAGAGAACTACGAACCAATGTATTTTATTTCAACAACTAAGCATAAAAAAGAATAATATTATTTTATTATGGCCATAATAACGTGTAAGATTGTTGGAACACAAGTCATGCTCTCCTTTGAAATATATCCATTATACACTATAGGTGAGGTGAAGCTAGAGATTACCAATCGAACTAATGTGACTAGGAATCATCTAACTCTTAGGGGTAGCCATTACCTTGAGAAGTTGGATGACTATCTCACACTCGAATAATGTGGATACAAAGGAGAGGCAACAATTCATATTAGTGTTAGTCGCTCACTTGGAAAGCTAGATTTTGACCTTGTGGTTGGGCTGCCAAATAATGATTGGAAACTAGTAAAAGTACAAGAGACAACTATTGTGGTAGAATTGAAGGACAAAGTCATGGAGTGTTGGGGAATTATAACCGATAAAATAACATTGATTTGCCTCAACACAGTGATGGAAGATTCATATTACTTAATAGATTACTTTATTTCAAAACTTGGTGATGTTAAAGTTGAAATCAACAATGAAAGTAAAGGGGTTGAACAAAGCAACAATGAAAGTGATACCTAGATCGATGTGCACACTACTAGCTAGGTTAAATATAAGGGTTACACCATTATTGAATAGTTACCTTGTGTTGTCACATGTTTAGACATTAGTTTATAAGTGGTTCCATAATTGTTAAATAGTGGCTTCTATTGTCGTGTTTTATGTTATAGTTATTAATAAAATAAATATGATTAAGTTAATTGGTAATCTTTGAATTGATTTTGAGTATTTTTTTTCAACAATCTCTGTCGTTACCATTATGAAATTGATGTAACCAAACTAGAAGAGTTCAAGTAGTTAGATGTATATTTGTCATTAATGAATAATATAAATGGTTTAGCAAACATGTTTATGGAATAATAGAACACAACTAAGCTTTAAAAAAAGTTGGTCGCACCAAACCAATAACATGGCAATAAAAAAGATATAATTTTTTATGATCACTTGATTAGACATAAAATTTTTCTAATTGATTTTATAAGCTCAGTTTTATAGTGGGGTTGGCATGCTTATGTAAGTTGTGCCATAGAAGAATCTAAAATTAGACTCTAAAGATATTGTTTGAGCTAATTTTTGTTATTTTCCCTTAATTATTGTAGAATTTTTATTAATTTTAGATTTTATATTATTATTATATATTTTTTTAGTATTCTTATTCTTCTACCTTAAAGTCTGTTTTTTACTTATTTAAGAAATGGTAAATTCTCCTGGAGAAGCAAATTATATCAAAATTATATTTCAAAATAAAACTATGAGTGCCTATTGTTATTATTTGCATGTGCTTCTTTGTGTACAGAAACATAACTGGTAGAGTTTTGAGAAACAACGAAGTGACGGTGAAGGAAACGAATACAAACAAAATTATTATAGAGTTTTGAGACATTCCAACCAATATGATAATGTTGATTCTTCTTAAACTTAAAATACAAATGGATAAAAATGTTCTCGCTCTACATTTTATTTTAACTGAAAGTTAAGGATGTTTTAAGGTTATTTATTGGTTTATCAACATTCTTATAATGTTTATTGTAAGTTTTTATATAAAAATAAGTTAAAACATTGATTTTTAAATCTTAAATCCCTAACCAGTCTCTCTAGAAATCTCTCTAATTATCATAATATTTGCTTTATTTTTACCTTTATCAATTAACTTTCAAAAGTTTTTACATAGAAAATTAAATTTTGGATTTTCATAATATATTTTGGAAGATGAGAGACTTGAAATTCTGCCCGTGAATGAAATATATCTCAAATAATACTAACATCTTTTTTTTCCTTCAAGACATTTTGAATTTAAATCTTTCTTTTATAAATTGTAATAAAAAAAAATTAAAGGTTTCAATTATATAAATGATGCATTAACATTTAACACAACATCAATTGTAACAATGGACTATTTAATACGCATAAATTATCATGTCATATTAATTTGTATTATTAATAATCATTTTCAAAGAGATGTAGTATATGTCCTCAGCTATTGCATCCTCAGCTATTGCATCACAATAACTCAATTAATTAACAGAAAAGCTAAAATGTATATTGTGGATTGCTAGTATTTTTATTTTTATTTTTATTTTTATTTTTATTTTTATTTTAACAAATGGTTTTTTTTTTTCATTTTTTTTTGTTATGATATTTTTCAAAATTATTTTTGTCGATTTTATTTTTTAATATTAAGATAGTTGAGAATTTAACTTTGTGATTTTTTATTTATTTTATCTTTATATGAGGTTACAATGGTTTACAAGTTTGTCAAGATAATCTTGATTGCCCCAGTTTATAGGTTTGGCGGTGTTTCATTTTTTTTATTTTTTTAATTGAACTTGGTTTTTTTATAGTCTATTTTTTCTTATATAGTTAAAAAAATAATTTAAGAGAAAAATCATATTATTAAACTCTATATAGAAACAAAAATTAAAGGAAGCGAGAAAACCATTGTTCACTCAACACTTTTTTCTTTTCCCTTTTCTTTTTTCAAATATGGTTTATTGATTCATCTTTTAAAATTGAAATTGTTGAGAATTTAGCTTTTTGATTTGCTTCTTTTTATTTTTTCTTTATATGAGGTTAGCGTGGTAACTTTGGTTGCCTCGGTTTACGAGTTTGGTGAATTGTCTTTTTTTTTAATTGAACTTAACTTTTTTTTTTATAGTTTATTTTTTTCTCATATAGTTAAAAAAAAGTTTAGAAAAGTCACATTATTAAATTTAATAAGGTAGCAAAAATTAAAGGATGTGAGGAAACCATTGTTCACCCACACACATTGCACTGTGAATAACAATAGTAAGTCACAATGTTTTGCTTTCTTTTTTTTTCTTTTTCTTTTTGTTTTTGAATTTTAGTTATGTTTTTTTTTCAAATTTATTTTTTTCGATTTCATCTTTTAATATTAGGATGGTTGAGAATTTGGCTTCATAATTTATTTCTTTTTATTTTTTCTTTATATAAGGTTAGCGTGGTTTACAGGTTTGCCTAAGTAACCCAGGTTGCCCAGATTTACAAGTTTGGTAGGTTGTCTTTTATTTGAACTTGATTTTTTTTATAGTCTATTTTTTTCTCATATAGTTAAAAAAAATAGTTTTTGAGTAAAGTCATATTATTAAACTTTATAAGGTAACATAAATTAAAGGGTGTGAGAAAATCGTTAGTCACTCACACACATTGCATTGCACTGTGAATGACAATAGTAATCCATAATATTTTGCTTTTTTTCTTTTTTCTTTTTTCTTTTCTTTTTAATTTTAGTTATGATTTTTTAAAAAAATTGTTTTTGTTGATTTTATCCTTTAATATGGAGATGGTTAGGAATTTGATTTCATAATTTTTTTCTTTTTATTTTACCTTTTTATAAGGTTAGCATGGTTTGCAAGTTTACTAGAGTAACCCGAGTTGCCCTGGCTTACGAGTTTGGTGGGGTGTTTTTTTAAAAAAAATTAAACTTGACTTTTTTATCATCTATTTTTTTTCTCATATAGTTAAAAAAATAGTTTCAGATAAAAGTTATGTTATCAAACTTTATAAAGTTCATGAACCTATTCACAAGTTTAGTTGGTTAACTTGGTTTGCAGGTTTGGCAAGTTTAATTTTTTTTAATTAGTTTTTTTATTTAATTCTTAGATATTGAGTTAATTATAAATTCAATTTTATAATTGGTTTCACTTCGCTTTTTATGAGATTATCACAATCTAAAAATAACACCTTGATACTGTGTTGATGTTTGATTTCGCAATCGTCTATTTTTGTTATCATATAGTTAAATAAAAAATTATTTTGAAAAAAAATTATAATCCTAGTAGGGTCTATAACCCAATTCTCAAGTTTGGCGTACTAGCCTGACTTACCCAATTCACAGGTTTGACGAGTTTACTCACCGATAGGATATGCTCTTTTTTTATCTTTTATTGTTTGTAATTTATTCTTGTTCGATTTCATCCCTTAATATTGGATTGGTTGGAAAATAGACTACATTATTGATTTTTGTTTGCTTTCTACTAGGATAATTGTCTTAAATAAGTGTTTATTTTTAGGTTGGTGCTCAATTTTGTGAGCATCTATTTTTATCATATAATTAAATAAAAAAGTTTGTAAAAAAAGTTATTGAATCCAATAGAATTCATGTCCTAGGTCGTAGGGGGATAAAGGTTAATTCAATTTGTCATTGTCTCAATATTTTAAAAAAATATATCATCTTGAAGTTTTTTTAAAAAAAAGTTAAATCGTGTTTCTTATTGATCATCAAGGTTGCATTTGGACCTATGAAATTAATCATTTAAGTCAATCTAGCTCCCACACTGTTTAATTGAAAACTTGAGTTAGGTGGTGGAGAACTTAATACATTTGGTCAAGTTTGATAATATTGTTAAAAACTTCTCCATATTCTTAATATTTTTTTATATTTTAAAAAAAAATTGATCCAACCCACGGCGATGCGCAGACAAAAAAACATTTTTCTACGAGGTGGCTGAATAAGATTTGTAATAATTTGGGTAGTCATTTAGTTTGCCTCTTCGAGATGTTTCAACTCCGGTAGCTCTATGAGATTTGTTTTCAGCAAGTTATTTAGCGTCTTAGATATGTCCGAGTGAGGGAGCATATAATCTTTTTCCTATTGTTTTTTAAAGAATGACTTCTTTCTTTCACCATTTTAAAAAATAGTTGGTGTTGCACAATCATTCCTTTTAGCATTCGTTGGTACCTTAATGGCATCAAAGTTAATTACTTAATATTGTTTTTCATTGATCTTTGAAGTGCTCTTTCTAAATGTACAACCTTCAGTATGTTTTTCTTATGCTCTTGTATAGATAATGACAAGTTTCCAACTACAACAATGTTATGTTCCATATCATGTACATGAGTAGCCATTTCTTTAAAAGAGTTAGGTTTAACGTAACCTCTAATTCATCCCTCGAATACACATATCTATCATGGAAGTTTCAGCAACTCGATCCTTACAATTGAGGTTAAGGTTTTCCCATCGACGAATATAATCGATGACAAGCTTTCTGTTTATTGATGTGCATTGGTGAGTTCAATTATACTGATCACGTGACAAGAGTTGTAGAAACGATTAAGAAACTCATATTTCAATTGCTCTCAACTATCGATTAAGCTAGACTCCAAGTTAGTGCACCAGTTGAAGGCATTGCCCTTTAAGGAAAGAATAAATTTTTTTACCATAAAATAATCATCAAGCATTGTTGCGAATCTCTATAAAGTGAGCCATATGTTGCCTTGAATTCTCTTTGCCATTGAATTATTGAAACTTTAATGATTGTTAGCTCAAAGGCATCCTTAACAGGTTAGTTATTTGAATGTATAGCTTTGTATAAGAATATGAAGGTTGAACTAAACTTTCTATTTGATCCATGATAGCCTCTTTGATAAGCTCTTTTTATTGATTCGTGGTAAAGATGTCATAAGTAATACTGTGGATATTTCTTGTAGCTCCGATTGTAGAATCCTCAACAACATCTAGTTGATCTCCTTGCATAACCTTGGTAGTTGAAGCTTAGCTAGCCTTGGTAGATAAAGTTTAGCCTCCCTCGTTCATGCTCTCTAGTTTATTCATCTATTTTGCTATCTCATGGTCTTTTACATTAAGTGAAGTCAAAAGCCTTTCAACAAGTTTTGTCAAGTTAACCATTTGATCCTTCAAAGATGTAGTCCCAATCATTATCATTGACATGATGACAAAACCCGAAGCCTTAGTGATTGACATAGAGAAGTTTCTATAGGTGATTTATCAATGTAGTCATCTTGAGTGCCGAAGAAAAGTCCACATGTCCTATTTGATTTTTATGGTGGAGGTACTTGTATTTTCAACTTTGGATTAACCAGCCCTCGTACCCCCTTTACATTCGATGTTGACATCAACTCTAGAATCAACTTTGTTTGCGCATAAATCATGTATTGATCAATTTAGAAAAATAATCATAACATGAATATTCAGAGCATATATCGAAGCACTAAAGCACATTATTATTAAAAAACAAACATACAAAGCTTAGCTCTAAAGGTTTCAAATGAAATCCTTATTTTGTCGTAAGGGACTTCTCGATGAACTTTTTATGAAAATAGAAGAAAAAAAATAATTCATCACCTAGTTTTACAATAACTAAGAACCTTAATTTTTCTTCAGAGTTTTCTAAGTAAGGGAATGGTTATGTTAGAGGGCAAATTAAAATCATCCTAAAACATCATACCTAAAATAAGCTGCTTTGTGTTTATTTTTAATTATATAAGGTGTCCAACACACATACATGCTAAATTTTTGTCTAAAATGGTATATGGATTTTGGTCATTGAAAGTGTAAAAATTCTAAATTATAAGGAAAAGATTTGAGACCTAGGCTTGGCAACAAGACTTAATCCTCACCTTTGAGTAGAAACATTGAATCCAAGAAGATAATTATGACTTATTGGGCTTTGACCCAATTTCTTGTGTTATGTCCAAAATAGACTTGAAAACCTCCACCTATACACCATAAGCCGATGTGAGATTGTGTGATCCAACCTAAATTTTCTGTTAACACAAAACATTATTTGTCCATATTTATTAAGAACATAAAATTGCTTACCCTTAATGTTACTTCCAAGAAAAACCAAATTAAGATTTATGATCTCGGAGCCAGTTTTGAGTTATGAGAAAAATACAAATATATTTCAAATTAAATGGAAGCCAAAATACAAAGATAAATCAATATTCACCTACACTACTTGTCTAGCCTTAACATGACATTCGAGAAAAAATATTATGATGATTTATAATTTCCACACTGATTTTAAGTTATAAAAGGGGTTCAAACCATATAAATTAATGAAAAATCAATAATCATATTTAAAGTCAACTAGCTCACTTTTAATGCGACATTCAAAGAAAAACGTATTTATAATTCTTAGGTCAATTTTAAGTTACAAGAAAAATAAAAATTCATGAGAAAAGCAATATGCAAATATACATTGTTTTTTTTAATTATTATTGTTTTTTATTCATTGAACTACGGTGCTAATGAAAAAAAACTATTTTTTTTATCAAAATAAGAAAAATATATAAATTAGAAAAAATAATTTCAATTAAAAATACATTTCTTCTTCATAATTTTATCCATTGTTTTTCTTGTCAATATTTATTTTAATTATTCCTACCAGTATTTATTTTTATTATTGTATGATTAAATAAAAAATAGATTTTAAAAAGCAAAATTATTATACCCGACAATGCCTACAAGTTGGGCAACTAACCTGTTTTGATCCAAGTCAATAAAAAATATCATCACTTTAATATTTTTCTTATATAATAATAATAGTAATAGTAAAATTGACATTGCTTTTGAAATTTATTTTTTAAAAAGGTTAAATTAGATTTTAATTAGATTAACTGAGCGATTGATTAGGTTATATCAAATCAATTTTAATACGATTTACTTTTGAAACTTATTCTGGACGAGGGCCAGGTAAGCAGGTCATTATGTTGACTTGCTGAACCAAATTAGATTTAATAATACTATAAAATAGTTTCCAGTGGCATTCCACAATTAACTAAAC
>Ga0325411_1003830_pt1 | contig 16923 bp, 13 predicted proteins | sample PopdelMetagenome_13_FD_206181 | JGI IMG/M metagenome (GOLD analysis project Ga0325411, IMG submission 206181) | Populus deltoides microbial communities from Bellville, Georgia, United States - Xylem-PdIQD-R4 | ecosystem: Host-associated > Plants > Phyllosphere > Stem > Wood/Secondary xylem...
GAGACATAAGTGTTTTGAACGTTTCTGAGGATAATACGTCCAACTCCAGGGTCAAGATCAAATAGTTTAACGGCGAGGAAGGTTTCATTTCTCATACTTGTTAGAATTCAAAAGTCAATTTTTACGGTGAATAATATAATTTATGTTTTGAAATTTTATTTAATAATTTAAAATTTTAGATTAAAATAATTTTTTTATATAATATCATGGCTTTATTAAATTAATAACCACAAATTTAAATTTCATTATTTTTATTTTATTGGATAAAAATTAAGTATAGATTAGTAAGAAAATAATAGTAATAATAATGACCCAAAAAAGACAAGAGAAACACAGGCTACAACTTGATAACTTAATTTTGTTGATATAGACTTATGTAACCTGACAGTCAACGTGCAAACAGTCAAGAAATTAGTATCAATAATTATAAAATATGAGAATCGCATTATATATATATATATTGAGTTTACTTATCATTATAAAATTAAAAGAATATTCAGGCCTTTTTATATATATAATGGTCCATCTTTTAACATTCTCGAACCCATAATCTTTTTACAAGTACAATTAATTTACTACCAGACTTCATGTTTAACCAAATATTGGTTGATTTTGGTAATCATAATACTTTTTTTTTTTATAATGTTATTTTTTTAAGTAAACATCTTGATATTTAATTGAAATTTTAATTTTACAGATATTTATTTTTATTATTATATCATTAAGTAAAAGATAATTGAAAAAAACAAAGTTATGAAACCGATGAAGTCTATGATTCGGGTTGTAGGTTTGGCGAGTTAAGCTGCAAAGTCCAATTTAATCTAATAATCTCAATATTAAAAAATATCATCTTGAATTATTTTTTTAAAGTCAAACACGCTTTTTACCAATAATCTCGGGTGATCTTTGAACCTGTCAAGTTGACTAGGTTATGTTGAAGTAATTCTCATACAATTTAATTTGAAATTCAAGTTAGTTAAAGAGTCGAGCCTGAAATTTTTAAAGTTGATCCAATGGGTTGAGTGTACAATACCAAAAAGTTTCTTGTGGCTTAAATATCTTTCTAGGTTCAATTTTTTTTATCCAATTCACAATGTAACTAGTTATTTTACTATTTGAGAGGTGATGGCATCTCGAAAGTTTTTAAGTCTTTTAACTTGGTCGTAGCATTTATAGAATTTTCTACAAGAGGTGTCCATTTGAACCCCTAAAAATAATCTATTTTCTTATGGCTGTTTTGTTTTAACTTGGTTTCAAACTTGTACGGAGGATACTATTTATATTGACATGCCACTTGTCAAATTGTAGTTCCATCCTGGACTAGCTATTCTAAGTAATGCTAGTCGGTTTTACATGTGTTATTAGAGGTGTTTACTGTCCGGTTTGGTCTGGTTTTAACTAAAAAATTCAACCGAAACCGGAAAACAGTATTCTTTATTAATATAACCCGGACCGAACCAAAAACCAGTTTTGTTCGATTCAAGGCGGTTTTTTAGCATTAAAAATTAGAAACCAATGAAGATTTGTGGAGGCCTTCGTGAGTGCTGAAATGAGATTCCTTGATTATAGGAATAATGAAGTCAGATGCGGGCAAGAGATAGATTCGACTGTTAAAGAGAATTATTCCTTCCTTTAATAACCATGGACCTAAAGCTTCTCCCTCGATTTTCTTCACAAAGTCTTGCAAGTGTGAGATAGCCAAGATGTGGTGTCAAAGACTTAAAACTTAAAAGTAAGATTTAATGTTAACATATGAGAGAAAATAAGAGAGGGAGGGGTGGGGCAGGTGGAAAGGAGAAAAGGGGAAAGGGAAGGGGAAGGGGTAGCTGGAAAGGGGGACAGGGATAAAATGATTTAGGGTTAGGGATGTTTCTTTTTATACCTTTTTTTAAGTTATTTATATTTAATTAAATTGGTTCTGTTTGGTCCGATTCAATCGGTTTAAGCTTTTTTAAACTGGAATCGGATATGACCGGGTGATTTTTTTATTTTTTAATTGGTTTATTTGGTTCTTTCTATCGATTCGGTTTTTTCAGTTTAATCGGTTTATCGATATTTTTTTAACACCCCTATGCGTTATTGTAACAGTTCTTTTTAATTTTTTTGTATTGTTATTAAATTCTAATATATTTATATGGTAAGAGTTTGGGTTTTAAAATAATATATACATAATTAATGATAACTAACTTATATAAAAGAATTCCAAGACATTGAAATATTGATATATTAAAAAAATTGAACACTTGATTTTGCTAATTGGATATATTCTACAATTATTAATTTGTATTATAAAGAACCTTTTTAAAAAAAAATTAAAAGCTTTGTTAAGAATAATACTTGGATATTTAATTTAAATTTTAACCAAATACTAATACTAAGTTGTCTAACCTTAATATTATTAACTAAAAAGTTAAGATATTGGAAGTTTTTAGGATGCTTAACAATTACATTAGTTATCCTTTTTATTTATATAATTAGGGTTGTATATAATATTAATAGTGTAACCCGCTATACACATGATCAAACTATAAGTTATACAAGTTAACATATTTCTTTTATATTTGTGTCCTAAGATTCAACATTGTATTTCCTATAATACGCCCCCTCAACATAGTCAACCTCAACATACTTAGTGCGAGCATGATAAGTAACACCCAAGTTATCACATCATAGTGTAGTTGTAGGAAAAAAAAAAATGCGAAGCTCTAAAAGTAGAGAATGAATCCAAAAAATTTCAGTAGTACCATAAACTAAAGTCTTGTACTCAGCTTTGATAGAGGACCGATTAACGGTATGTTGTTTCTCTGATTTCCACGAGATAGGGGTAAAACTAAGAAACATAAGATACCCACTCGTAGACTTTCGATCATTAACATTGTTAGCCCAATTAGCATTAGTGAAACCACGAAGAGGTAGAGAGTCACCACGATTGATGTGTATACCAAAGAAAATTGTGGTCTGTACATAGTGCAGAATACACTTGATAACAGCCTAACAAGTTGCAATAGGAACATGCATAAATTGACACACTTTATTCACATCATAGCACAAATCATGTATGGTGAAGTTAAGATATTGAAGAGTACCAATAATTTATTTATAACATGTAGAGTTAGAGTACAAATCACCAGATAACATGGCAAGCTTGGAAGAAGAGGAATATATGGGAATATCAATACACTTACAAGAAGACATACCTACTCCATGAAGAATATCAAAAATATATTGTTGTTGAGTGAGCATAAGTCTCATAGATGGGGATTTAACCTCATTTCCTAATAAATAATGGATGTAGTCAAGGTTCCGAAGCTTGAACTCTGAGCTCAGTAACAAAATTAGTTTAGCAAGTACAATCGAGTTATTTTCTATAAGCAAAATATCATGAATGTACACAATAAGATAGACAATATCACCAGCCATAGATAGGATAAATAATGATGTATCAACCTTAGAAGCATAAAAACCAATGGATAACAGATACTCAAGTGATTATACCATGTCCGAGAAGCTTGTTTCAAACCATATAAGAACATATACAAATGAGACATACATGAGAGATCAGAGTAGGATAAGTAAATCTAAGAGGTTGTTCCATATAAACCTCTTCTTGAAGTATCACATTCAAGAAGGCATTATAAATATCAAGTTGATTTATCCTCTAACCATGAGAAACAACAATAATAAGTACCAACCAAACCGTAACTGGTTTAATCACAGGACTAAATGTTTCTGAATAATCTATACCCTCTTTATGAGTGAAACTTCTAGCAACTAGACGCGCTTTGTAGCATTCAACACTACTATCAACACACCATTTAATTTTGTATACTCGACAAATACCAATAACATTTATGAAAGGATGAGAAGGAACTAGAGACCAAATACCATTAGAATGAATATCATTAATTTCATTTTGCATGGCATGATGGCAAGAAAATATCAGTTTGCTTTCTTAAAGGCGAAAGGCTCATGATCAAGAAATAAAGCCAAACGGGAAGAATAAGAGACAATAAGATAGGTTGTCTTATGCTATTGTGAGCGAAGAACCATTTGATGATGATATGGGACCTAAGCAGGAGGTGAACTAGTAGAGACCAAAACACTTTCTATATCTTAACTTGGTATCAGAACCTCTTCTCTTTATTTTTTTTTCAAACCTTATTTGACGTGGGTCCTAATCAAGACATCACATCTGCTATTGGCTCTACTGATGACAGATATGTTATGTCAATCCTCCGTTTTATTCTGCCTTTGGGTCCTTCTTCTTATTTGATTGCCCAATAGCTACAAGCTTCTATATCAACGCCTTATTCCTCTTCCATTCTGACATCTGGTTCTTCGCCTTTTCTAATTATTCATCTCCCTTATCTGCTGGTGAGTTCCCAACTACTCCTCTTGTTGCTAGTTTAAATCCTTTTGCTCTTGTTTCTCACATCAATTTTATGGTTCCTTTAGCCCACACATAATAGGTTATTTCTTTAAAACTATCGTATACCAACTACTTATATTGAAGGGTGTATATGAAACCTTATCTCCTATGACAACAAAAAAAGTGAAAGGAGGTTGTGGTAATAAAGAAATAGAATGAAAATGGTGATTATAGTAACTATGATGTTGATGGTGGTTTTATATTAAGATGATGTGTGATGCAATGATAGTAAAGGAGGTGATATTGGTGACAAAGTGATGGTCGTGAAATTGTGATGATAGGTGGTTGTAATATGATATCTTAAAAATAACATAAAAACAACTATTTTAAATTGTAATTTTTTTCACACAAAAATATGCAATAATGCAACTAAACATACTATGTTTTATACATACATATATACATGTATACACACAAACAAAGCACTCTAAGTAGTTGATTGGTGTTTGAAAAAAAAAGTGTAAAAAAAAAATATTACCATGAAGAAGGATTGTTTGGGGTATTTATACACAACCAAAATTCTATATCAATAATTTTTTTATTTATTTCAATGAATTTTTAACCTCAATTTATAAACTGTTACTCCGTGCCACGTAGAATTTCAACTTGAGATCTTTTAAGTATAAACGTGTACCTCACGCATATCTAAGCTCCATAATTGATTCCTTGTCCTAGCTAGTTGCTAAACAAACTCACATGATATGCAATCCAGCATTTAAATTTCGTTGAATCTCTTGGTTCTTTGCATATCTGTAGTCACTAGAACTAGCAAAAGTTCAAGGAAGAAAACAATGATTAGTATAGAAGATTTGTACGGGGTTCTATGTGCTGTAGTTCCTCTATATGTCACCATGTTCTTGGCTTATGCCTCTGTGAAATGGTGGAATATATTCACTCCTGCACAATGTTCCGGCATCAACAGGTTCGTTGCTTACTTTGCAGTTCCACTCCTATCCATGGAGTTTATTTCAAGGATAAATCCGTACAAAATGGACCTTCTCTTCATGGCTGCTGATGGGGTTTCCAAAGTCTTGATCTTGGTGGTCTTGCTTTGCTGGGCTAATTTATCAAGAAGAGGAAGCCTGGAATGGGCCATCACTCTTTTCTCTCTATCCACTCTCCCCAACACCCTTGTGATGGGGATCCCACTGCTAAAATCCATGTACGGGGATGATAAGGAAGGCCTTATGATCCAAGTTGTGGTGCTACAGTGCATCATCTGGTACACTTTATTGTTGTTTTTGTTTGAATACAGAGAAGCAAGACTAGCAATCTTAAAGAACTTCAAGGGGAGTAGTAGCAGTAGTAGTTTTAGTAACAGTGAGAGGAGCAAGGGAAGTTTCAAGGGTGTTGGGGAAGTACTTGGAAGCCGTGGAAGTAATGCAGATGAAGTTGTTAATGTTATTGTTTCAACCCCTACAAGCCAAGAGATTACTGAAAATGTCAACACCAAGGTTGCACCGGATCCCCAGCAGTTTAGATCAATGGTAGCAGCTGCAGTGGATGGAGATGATAAAGAGGTCCATTTATTCATTTGGCGATGTGTATGTTGCACTTCTCAAGGCAAGATTATAGCTAGAGAAACAAGCTTATATACATGTTTGTTTCGATTCATCCCCTTTTAGTTTTCTTTCTTTCGCTAATTAAAGTACTCTACTGTGGATGATTTAGGTTTCTGTGAGCAGTCAGTGCAAGTTCTTCGAAAAGAAGAAAGCATGAAAAGGGGACTAGAATCTGAAAAAACGGAGGGTATAGAGAACAATACGGCTGCAATATCTTCCTTATCATCAGTTATGCTCTTGCAAATTCTGAAGACAGTGTGGCTTAAGCTGGTGAGGAATCCCAACTCCTATGCAAGCTTAATAGGTCTAAGCTGGGCGTTAGTCTCTTGCAGGTATTCTGAACTAGCAGTTAGTACATCATTACTTGAAGTATATTAATCCAGATTTAAAGCTCAAGTATTTGACTTATCAAAACAAAAGTACTAAAGCTCAATTACTTTTTCCACTTTTTTAATGATCTTGCTACTTCCCTCCCTCCTTAATTTATTGTACTTGTTTGGCTAGATATGGAATAATGAAGCCCCAAATAGTGGACAATTCGGTAACAATCTTGTCAAAGGCAGGTCTTGGAATGGCAATGTTTAGCCTTGGTAAGACTAGAGCAGTCCTTCCATCTATTTCTGTGGGTTCATTTTTTGTTTCCTCATATTCAACATCAAGAATCATTCGCACATGTATGGTTAATTACGATCACATTCAGCTTAATCACATTCAAAGCTGATTGAAATTTCTCAACTGTAATCAAGGACTGTTCATGGCCCTGCAACCAAGAATCATAGCCTGTGGAAACAGAATGGCTATTTATGGGATGCTTGCAAGGTTTTTAGCTGGTCCAGCAGTAATGGCAGTAGCTTCCATTGGAGTAGGCCTGAGAGGGACCATGTTGAAACTATCCATTGTGCAAGCCGCCTTGCCGCAAGGAATCGTCCCTTTTGTGTTTGCTAGAGAATACGGTCTACATCCAGATGTATTAAGCACTGCGTAAGTTGGAACTCTACGATAATTTATTTCAGGCCCATGGGATTAGATCAGTTAAACTTTAGTCCTGTGATCGATCTTAACAAGCTAGAAGAAGGAACCGAGGTTTCAGTGCATTTCAATGCGTCAGAGGCTGTTCTTCTGGAGATGCTGGTCAAGAAATCCAGGGACCAGAGTTTAACAGTGCAAAGACCTCGGGGATCTAAAATAACTTAATCACCATTTCTTTCTTATTCCTTCACAGCTTGTCACTAGCATGTTCTGAGTGATTTTATTTTGCAGGGTGATATTTGGAATGATAGTGTCTCTGCCCATCACAATACTTTACTACATTTTTCTTGGCCTCTGATACGAGGGGGTGAAGATTGTGGTTAGAATCCACACATCCTGTCATCGTAATCCAGCAACAGCGTTTTCATTCAAGCATGATCTGCACTCTGGTTTTTCTTCAATCATGGTCATCCGCATGAATGAGGACGAAGCTTCACTGCAAAGTCTCAGCCACATCAGTGAATTAAGTTTGCTAATATTGCTAATATTTATAACCCCATTTTACTGCGAGTTACAGATCATTCCGAGGCAGTTTTTGTTTCTTGTGGTAAATTAGCTAGGATGTGTGTAGTTTCCAAGGAAAGAACATTGATTTGAACTTAAAATTTCATGTTCAAATCTCTCAGGAATGAAGATGGAGAATTTTATCGAATAAGAAAGGGTACTTTTATAGTTTCTTTGCGATTCAAGGACTAATTAATATTCCTGCTATCATCAAAAACGAAGAACAGCACAAATTCCAAAAGATGTAAAGCATGAGTTCAAGGGAAAATATTTGTTGACAACATGTTGTCAATAAATAATGGTGACAATGAGAGGCGGCAAGCTCAAAATAAGGATAAGAATTTCACGTGAGGAGACGGGGCAGCCCACGTATGAGTCGGGAAATAAAGGCTAGTTTAGCCATGTGACGCCACATGTCCCTTAAAATTAGAATTAATTTAAGAAAAATGAATTAAAATAACAAATACAGTTTGGAACTTGGCTTGTTAATTAAGGTTTAGCAAGCAATTCGAACCAGTGTTAGAGCTTACTTTGTAAACAAATAGATTTTGAGTTTTAATTAACTCAACTAATGTAGGTTTATGAGTTGCTCCATTAGGCCAGGGACTTAGCTTTTGAGCTGATTTAATTGTTTGCTTAATTATGTGCTTAGATTTTTAGTTAGAGTGGGTGTATTTATATTATGAAAAACTATAATATATATAAGAATTAGCATGCAATGTTATAAATAAGGATAGATTTTAACAACACTCTTGCAATCATTTTTTATCCCAATTTTTTTTAATTATATGACAATAAAATATATGAAATTTTTTTTGTATTACATATTTTTAAAAAAAAAAAAAACAGGACAACTGCGTGGGACTAAGATAATAAAAGGAGATTTTTGATAACAAATGATGGCATTATATATTTTTTAAAGTTAAATAAAAATAGAACATTAATAACAAAGCCGTAATTGTATTTTTAAATTGAGAGACAAAAAATACATTAAACAAAAAAAATGAAAAAATAATAAAATCCAGATGTTATGGCTTAACCCATTAAACTTGTAATTTAAATCATGGGCTCAACTGAGTTATAATATATTTTTAACCTAAATATAAAATAACAAAAAAAACTCACACACGTGTACCTTTGAAAGAAAAAGAGTGCACTTGGGCTTAAGTTTTTTTTTCTTTTAAAGAGAAAACGACCCTGTTTTTTAGAGAAAAAAAAAGATAGGCAAACAACATTTTGCATGTTGTGGCAATTGACATGTTGTCTATCAGCTTGAATATTTTTAACCACTGTGGTGACAAAAAAAAAAATCAAGGCACTAAAAGTGATGTTAAGGTGTTTTTGGATTAAAATAAATTAAAAATCAGGTTTTTTTTATTAAAACAAAACACTATTTTTAAGTCATTTCGAATCAAAAACACCTTAACAACACCATTAGAACATTTAGAAACCAATTCATCAACCCAAAAGGCTTGAAAAAGGTCCAAAAGCTTAAAATCAAACCGGGTTAGATTTCTCTTCCTTAACTTGGATATGTTTTTAGGCAACACTAAGGTTCTAAACAATCACCATCAAACTTTTATTATCGTATGGAGCCCATGGCACCAAGAACAACCATTTTGGTGGTCAGAAATGTCATAAATGACAAGTTTCTCTCTCGACATCGGAATCCAGTAATCTCTTTCTTTTCTCTCAAATCAAGAACTAAAAAATAATAAAAATAAACTTTTGTATCAAAATTAAATTGCAAAAAAAATTGAAGAACGAAATAGGTATAATGTTGAAAGTTTGAGGACTAAATTGAACTTCTTATAAGAACTTTGAACCCACCACCTATTTTCAATGCTTTTTTTCACATTGGTTCTCTTTCTTTTAATCTTGTCCTTGGTCAACAAATGTGCATCAATTATCCTTTAATTTATCCTTCATAAGGATGCAATTGCTCAAAAAAATTTTGAGGACCAAAATAAAAAAATGAGATTTTTGAATAGTAAGCCCATAATGAAATGTAAGAGGCTCCACAATACAAATCCTTTCAATAATTTACCCATATGTTTTAGTGTTTTCTATAATTAAAATTAACTATTAATTAAAAAAAACTAAATCAACTCATGAATTTATCGTAACCGCATAGAGAGATCACTGTGAATTACAATAGTGTTACATAATGATTTATCTCACTCTTTTTTTCTTTGGTTTATTTTACTCTGGTCACTCAATTTCTATTTTGATTTTAGTCCTTTAATATCGTGTTGATTTGGAATTGGGTTTCATGATTTCTTTTGTTTGCCTACGTGTGGAGATCTCAAGGTATCAAGAAAATGTTTCGTTACATAGTTAATAATCGGTTTGAAAAAATAAAATTCAATTTTATTTATAAAATAATTAGATATTTAAGGACTGAATTTGAAGCTAAGAGAAATGTTTAGCCTTTTTAATTTGCTACCATCAAGGATTGGATTACATAAGCAAAGAAAAAGTCTAGGTCTTTTTTTTAGTTGTTAGACTCCTTTTTTTTTAATTTGATCCTTCTATGTTGTATTTTTTAGGATTGGAATTAATGGTTTGTTTTGGTTGTCTAGACATGGGGATCTCGTAATATCAAGGGAAACTTTTGATGCTTAGTTAATGCTCAGCTTGGAAAAATAAAATAAAATTATATTGGTTTAAAACAATAAAGGCTTCAATGACCATATTCTAAACTAAAACAAATATGAGGGATTGATGAAATGATAACAATACCTTCATTTACAATATAACAATCAGAGGCACTGAATAAAAAATCTTTTCTCCCTTTCTCTTTCAACTCTCTCTCTCTCTCTCCAACTTACAAATAGTGAAGAACTTGTGATTTCTCTCAAATATAACAACATAATTAAATTGATTTCTATAGATTATTGTTAACCCTAAAAACTCTTATTTGCGTTTTGATTTCATCTATGTGGTGATCAGTTTGATGAGATCCTATAATGGAGGTTTTTTGTGGGTTTTGGGTTGAACGGGTTGATTGTTCAGTTTGGTGTAGAAAAGAGGAGAACAAATTGGAGGAACATTTTTTAGAGAATCAGAGGGTAATATAAATGCAAAGGTTCAATTTATTTATTTATTTTTTATATGATATCCATTTTTGGTTTTGTATAAATTATGAGATCTAAATAAAGGTTTTCAGAGTAACAAAATAAAACTCATCATCGATATTAATGGTGACAAGTTACAAAAATTTATATTATGATAAAAAAGCAGGAGGAGTGGTTGGTAAGTTAGGGAGCGTAATCAAGTCCATAAAGCAATACATAGGTTTTAGAAAAGTTAGGAATGGATTCAACTTTAGTTAACACTAAAGGTTATAAAACTTTGTTGAATTTGGTAGATAATATAGTAAGGGAAAGCTTTGATTTATACTATGGTTTGTTCATTTACAATGTAAAAGCAGTGAAGCAGCTAAAAAGGTTGGATTAAGATTTTGAATCAACCTCAAGACTTGAGAAAGGAAACTCCAATTACAAAATTCTCTCAAATTAATGATGAAATGAGGGAAGATTATTGAAAAAATAAGGATAGAAACAAAGACCCAGATTAAGATTTCACCTAGAGATTATACTTTGTTAATACATGTTTCCATGTCAGAGAAGAATGTTTAGATTTCTCCTTATAGGTTTTAAGGGCAAAACAGATTTTTATAAAATGCTTATCAGACTTGTCATGCACATATTCAAATTAAGGGAGGTGATGTCATTAAGGACTATGTTCTAGGGTAAAAGATTATTATACCTTACAAGCTGCAATAAAGATCTAGTGATTGTTGTCCAATAAAATGCCCAATCCTTGGTAATTTAGAGTCCTTAGGAGTTTTGAATCTCGATAAAGGTATATATAGTAATGAGGAGTGATTCTAGCAATTTTTTTTTAGAGATATGAGTCTTGTATCTAGAATTTATAGTAAAAAATAAAGATTGTAGTGTGGGAAAGATCAATATAAGGCTAATGTTTTTAGATGTTAGAGAAATTCTAAGGTTTTTTACATTTTTTGTATGAGGGTTTTGTTTCACCCCCTGGTTAAGGTTTTGGTGTGTGTTTTATAAGATAACAGGAAAGGTCTAGAGGTTATGAGCTGGGAATTTTTAGATCTTTGATGTTCAAAAAGAAATTATGATTTTGTATTACAACTATAATAGAAAACATGTCATGCTCTACAGCTAGTGAGAAGATGACTCCATCAATCTCAGATTTTAGACTATTAAGGATAGGTTTTTATTTTATGTTATGAAAGCAACTTGGGAAAAAAGAAAGAAGATTTGAGTGGTTGCAATTGCAGACAATGATCATAGCCATTGATTGGGAGAATCTTGGTATGGTTTGATAGTAGGATAAGGGTTAAATAGGTTTTGAAAGGTGGTAACCCAACCATGTTTTTATTTAAGCAAAAAGATGAATAGTGGCTAGACCACAAGTCATTTGGTTTTAATTAATATTTTCTTAAAATCAATCCAAAATAGCGTCATTTTAGTTAACTCTAGATTAATTAGGGCTTTAATCTTTACAATTTGATTGCATCCCTTAATCTTTTGAATAATTCCAATTAAACCCTCAATTGTTCCTAATCTTTTTAATTTTATCCTCTGATTTCTTCAATTAAGCCTTCGGAATTCAATGCCTTTTTTAATATGGTCGTTGGTCTTGGATATTTTCAATTTGATCAACAAAATGACCTTGTAATCATCAATTTTTTTTATAAGTTCATTGATGATTGAATCAATTAAGTCATCAAAACCTTGGAACCATGCATTTTGGTCATTGGATCATTAATTCTTATAATTTTGACCTCATTTGTCTACCAAACTTTTATTTTCTTTAAATTAAGTCCTTAATTAAGTCAATTAAACTTGTTAAAAGAAATCAAGTTCAAATTGATTAGATGGTTGGAATTATTGGTCTTAAAGAACAAATCAATTGTTTTTTGGACTTGTAGATTTGAAGACTGACATGTCAAAATTCTAGAAATTTCAATCAACTGGTCAATCGATTAGTCTAAACTGGCCGCCTAGTTGACTTGATATTGCCGATCGACTAGTTGGTATAAATTGACTGACTAGTTGGCTTGTGGTGGCATTCAATTGGGTGATCATTTTGGTTGATCTATTGACCTAGTAATATGGGTTAATCATGCCTATTAAGTTCAATTAGTTTGGAGTATGTTCAAGATGCATCAAGTAAATCAATTCGACTTTATAATTATGTTTTGGTCTCTAAACTTAGAGTTTTAATATTTTATGTCATTTACATCAAGTTATTTTTTAGTGTTTTTCTATATCTGTTATAAGTTATATTAACGTTCCTACTAGCAGTCCTCAATAGTCTCTAGTTCTACATCTGTTTGTCTTTTGCTTAATTTTCTAGGTGAGTGTGATAATCTTTAATATGCATGTAATATAAATACTATATGAATGTTGATTGTATGATAAGTACAATTGATAAATTATTGAATATGTATATATGTTGCTTTATTTTTTGAGTGCTCATCCATTCTTGAGTTCGCACTCACATTTTGTTGAATTAAATTCCATTCAACATGGCATTCATTTGCTTTGATAATTATTTGAGTATCTATTATATCTTGATATCGGTATACTTGTCAGTAACTTTATGCTAATAGAGAGTAGTTATTCTATGTCAAATAATATTTTGTATACTTAGTTGGTGAAAGATGCACCAGCTTATAACAACTGATCCTCACATGGTGATTAGGGCTGCAAACCTCGTTTGTTATCGGGACCTTAGGGTTTTGTTTGTTATATGAGCCAATGGCTTTGTATAATCTCTTATGTGTGTGTGCGCACACGCGCATATCCTTATACTTATAAATAGTTAAAATATATATTAAATGTTATTCTCTCATTGAGTTAATTGAGCTTACTCCTCCATTTTAATATTATTTTAGGTTCTTGCTTCCATTAGCATATTGATCTTTGATTAAGAGTTCTTGTTATTTTTTTTGTTGGTATGTCTTGCTTGTTTCCACGAGACTTTTTTTATTTTTAGGAATCCAATGTCTTAGACACTCCACTATTACGTTGTTTTCATTTAAGATTGGATTTTTACTTCAAAGATTGGATTTTATTTAATATAACATGTATTTTGAATTATAAAATATTTTATTGGTTTTGAGGAATATTTGAAAGATTAGAAAATATTTTATATATATATATATATATATATATATATATATATTTGTTTTATGATATGTATGTTTTGAGGCTTAGCGTTAGTGGGGTGTCTTCGTAACACTGCTCCTGCGTTGCCGGTCACAGACCTAGGATTCAGGTCATGCAATTTCTCTTTCAATTAAGCCCTTGATTAAATCAATTAAGCCCATCAAAAGATCAATCAAGTCCCTTAACTTAATCATTTTGCAAGTCTGCTCCAGTTTTCAATATTTTTTTTCAATTTGATCCAAATTCTCATTGTTTTCTTCAATTAAGCCCTTAATTACTACAAATGAGTTCTCAACCTTTGCCATTGGTCTAAGTTGGTCCTTCAACTTCCACCTCATACGATTAAGTCCTTATTCAACCTGTTTTTAGCACCTTTAAATTGCTTATCTATTGGCGATCCTAAAATATTTTTTAATTTTTGAATATTTTTTAAATAAAGAATCTTGAAGGATCTAAGATTGGATTATGACATTTCTTGTCAATTTAAAAATGACTAATGTGTCTCATGAAAAGACTGTAAAAATTTTAAGGGATCCAAGATTGGGTTATGACCCAGTTATAAATTTTATGATGTTATTATATTGTTCGAGCAAACAGTATCAATGAGTCTAATTTCTAATTTCCCAACCATTTTTAACTTTTGTTGATAGGATTATGTATTAGTATCGTGGTATTTGGTCACAAATTTTATTTTATTTTGATTGAGGATATTATACTTTAATTATATCACTGTAATTTCTTATTATAATAATGATATTAGAATTATGTGCAAGGTTGTCAATAAAATCTGTGTATATAGAAACGTGATTAGCTAGACTTTAGAGAGCTCATTTTCTGCAATAATGTGAATATAACTACAGAAATTGTAAATTTAGGATGTTTGGGACCAAGTAATTGTTGTTTTTTAAAGTGTTTTTTACTTGAAAATATGTTAAAATAATTTTTTTATTTTAAAAAAATTATTTTTGATATTAACACATCAAATTTTTTTTGAAAATATTAAAAAAATATTAATTTAAAATAAAAAACTAACTTATTTAAAAATATTTTTAAAATATAAAAACAAACTATTCTTCATGCCAAAACCGAAACAAAAGAGAAGAACTGTTAGAGAACCTAGAACGACATATAACCGAGCTGAAAACTAATGTGATCCTGTCGTTGTACTTGGTATGCCTGTCGGCAAACACTTGGCTTGTCCTCGTCCTTCATTTTATGTCGATGCAGTAGCAGCAGTCCCATGTGATGCGTGTGGTACTATTATTACCCTCAACTGCCACATTCCTCTTTCTTTAACCAAGTTTTTCCTACTCGTCTTTTTCAGTAAAATTATTCATTTAATTCTATAATAAAATAATTTAATTTTTATTATTTAAAGATATTTTTATTTTTTTTTAGAATAACATGATTACTTTCGTACTTTTAAAAATAAAACCAATATAACTCTTATATGAGGAAGAGCCCCTCCGCTTTGAGTTCTATGGAAATCCTCTGTAAGCCTTTTTTTTTTCATTTTACATTATTTTTATTTGTAAATTTCAATGATATTTAGGGACATGGTTGTGAATTATATTTATTAAATATAATTAAAAAAGCAAACATAAGCATGTAGACTATTCTCACACTATTTAGATCATGTATTTGAGGTCGTTCGATTACTAAACACTATCTTTTGGGACGGCGTTTGAAAGGTCTGTACATCCCGACCTGATGAGGCAACGCATATTCCAACATTATTGGTGGTTTGTTGCCGGTTGCTATTTATTTTTCCTCCCTTCTCTCTTTCCCCACTAAGATTTTTGCGCTAATATCTTAAAAATTCAAGAACAACCCTTTAATTTGTTGATTCTTTAGATTTGGTTTATTTTTTATTATGATTTTTTTTATCTTGAATAATTTATAAAATTGGAATGCCTTCAATTTTATCCCTCTTAAATTTTTGCTTCTTTCAATTTGATCCACATTCTTTTAATTGCTATTTTTTATTGAAAATAATTTTTAAAATTAATTCTCTTTTACGATTTCACCCTCCTTTGGTTTTTTTTCCTATCAAGTTCAATACCTATTCTTTTTATTCCCAGTTTTCTTGCTTTGACATGTTTTTAAAATTGATTCATAATAAACTTCTTGATTGGATCTAGATTTAAGGTTTCATGGGTTGTGAGTTTTTAATATTTGACCAGGTTTATGATGTTTATTCGTGTTTGCTTGGTTTTTTTTTTCTTTTTTCTAAGCTATTATTTTTTTTATTTTCATCCTTCTGTATTTATTCAATTGAAAACTAGGGTTTTTTTTAAGCTTGCTTTCTATGGATTTTTTTTTGTCTTGAAAATGACTCATCTTTTTTGTTTATCATTTCTTTGTTGGTTTTTTTTGGGCTAATTCTTTAAATTTATATTTTTTTCCATTCCATTCCCTTCCTTCAATATTTGAAAAGATTTTTTTTATACAATTTATAAGGTTATAATTCTTTTTCTATTTCATCCCCTTTATTTTATTTTTCTTTGGAATTTATTTCTTATTTTTTTATTGATATTTATTTTATTTGAGATAAAAAAATTTTAAATTATTTTTATTTTTTTCTCTAGGATTTTCCACTAATTTTAAAAATGTTATTGGTTTTCTTGAGTTTTTTTAATTGTTGTTTTTTGTTGGATTTATTTTGGCTACTCAATATTAAATTGGTTAGAAATTGAGCTTCTTGATTCAATTGAGGTCTATGATTTAACGGGTTGCGGGTTTGAGATCTTTTTCCAAGTTTAGAAGATTCGTCCAGGATTTCTTGGGTTTTTTTTTCTTTATTTAAAGTTGATGTTTTTTTTTTTCCATTTTTATCGGTCATCATTTATATCATTAATGATTAGGCTTTTTTTTTTTTTTCTATTAGCCTTCTATATGACTTTTTTAATCATATATTTTTTGTTGTTTGCCTTTTTTTGGTTTGTCTATATATCAACCTTTTTTCATTAGTCTTGTTTATGTCCCGAGTCACATTTTAAAAAAATTAACACACGCCTGTGTTATAAAATTACAAATGTTTTTTTTTTAATTTCACCCTCTTCCATTTTTCTTTATCTTTTAAATTCGGTCCCTATTTTTTTTTATTGCTATCTGTTTTGTTTTGTATATTTTTTTATATTGTTTTTATAATTTCATCCCCCATGAGTTTTTTTTTAATCAAATTTGA
>Ga0325411_1003831_pt1 | contig 16916 bp, 17 predicted proteins | sample PopdelMetagenome_13_FD_206181 | JGI IMG/M metagenome (GOLD analysis project Ga0325411, IMG submission 206181) | Populus deltoides microbial communities from Bellville, Georgia, United States - Xylem-PdIQD-R4 | ecosystem: Host-associated > Plants > Phyllosphere > Stem > Wood/Secondary xylem...
AAAAATAAAATTCTATATATTTTATTTATAAAACTTGAATTTAAAATTTTATTTTAAAAATTAAACGCTAAACTACTTGAATGAACCACCATTATCTCTACCACTATATTTATGCGCGCGCGCGTGTTAATTTGCGTTCTTTTTCTTCAATAAATTAATGCTCATTGATTTTCTGAAGAGGGAGGAAACATGGATGCACTTCGTCCGGTGCTAGTTTTGAATTTGTGCAAGTAATGGGGCCGCATGGACAGAAATTTCGGCGGTGTTTGTTTTTTTTTTTTTTTAATAATTTATATTTATAATAAAAAAATATTTTAAAAAATAATTATTATTATAATGTTAAACGGAATCTTTACTTGCCACTCCTTGCCATGCAGTATGTTAAATTATTGATATTGAATTCTTGATTGATCTATCATTTCATAACTTATTTGAGTTGAATTGCATATCATAGACAAATTTAGTTGATTTAGTAAAAATTCTGGTGATATTTGATTTGATTTTTTTATAAAATACAATATAAAATGATAATATTATAACTTTTATTTAAAAAAATAAAATAAAAAACAATACCCGAATTAATTCAATAAGATGATCTATTAAAAACATTTCGTTTCAAAATATATCAAAATAATATATTTTTTATTTTTTAAAATTATTTTTGATATCAACGTATTAAAATGATTTGAAATCATTAAAAATATATTATTTTAAAGTAAATAAAAAAATAAAAAAATTTAAAACTTTTTAAAAATATTTTTTAAAGCAGAATTGATCCGTACTTTAAAGAAGATCCGGATTTATAACCACGATCGTTTTCGTTTAAAATATACTCTGTCTTCAAATTTACTCAGAAAATAAAAATTTCCAGGGCACCCTAAATGTGATGCCAAATTCGTACTACAATTTTATCAACGCAAGCAATCATTGTACTTTTTTTTTTTTTATCACTTTGTTGGAAAACATGTTCCTAACAAACACCACCACTTGATGCTCCTGATACCAAACCAAGGACAAATCTCTAGCCGAACATCTCTTGTGGCTCTGTTGCGGGTTTGGTAATTCCAACTTGTCAGGGCCATGCATTTTCATATCCAACCCTTGGCTTTCAATTAGGCAGTGCCTTGCTACCCACCTTGCTTCTTTACAGTGTGTAGGCCATTTTTAAAGTTGTGGACAAGGATGTTGCTCATTGTCAATGCAATGGTCTCACTTTTGGTGACAATGAACATCAACATTCTGGACAAGGCACCATTGCTAGTCAAGATACAGCTTTGAGATTTCTCAGACTCCTCCTTCTGCCACTGTATTTCTGGGCCATGGGACATGGAGTCGACACCGTCAGGAGCGAGGACCCTTTTCTCGTGGCTCGCTTCACTAGCAATTACGTGCCAGCTTCGGGGCACCATGTTACAGTAGCCTAGCCGTGAACCTGCTCCATGGTTGTGTTGCAAACCAGGAGGTTACATGTAAGCTCTTGTTCACAGGTTCAAGCGCAACTGTGCGAGCAGTTGTTTTGGTGGCGAGAGATTTCTTTACTGTTGTAAGTTCAAGTAGACTGCGGTATTACAGTAATAAGAAAAAAGTAGAATGCATTTTCAAAGGGAAAAAAAATGCATTGATGGCCCATGAGGTTACACGGAATCAATATTAATCACTTTATTGTTTGTGAAGTTAAATTAATCAATCTTATTTTATATATGATTCCCATGCTCATTTCTAAATTTAATTAAAAAAATTATGTTGCGGAGTGGCGCCTTTTTAAAATCATTCAGATAGATTTAATCTTAGTTGATATGTATAAGTTTATTCAGAGATGTTTTTATTCTTAAATAAAACAGATAAACTCACTCTTTATGAACATATAATTCGAGTTCCAAATGACCTATATATCTTAAATCTAAATGCAAACATACTTGGCGTTAGAATGTGAGATATAAAAAGTGTTTATTTTTGTGATTAATTTTTTTAATATTAAATTAATACTTTTTATATATATTTTTATAATTTTAATGCTCCGCTGCTAAAAATAAAAAATATAATCGGATATATTTTCAATGAAAAAATATTCTTGATGATATAAATTCATATAAAAATCATTGTGGTGATTTGTAAGAGCAGAAAATTGAAGGGGTTTTTTTGAGAAATATCTGATGAATATATGCGAGCCTATTTGAGAGGGTGGTTGTGATTGTTTTTCAAAGTATTTTTTATATTGAAATTTATTAAAATGATATTTTTTTATTTTTAAAAAATTATTTCTGAAATTAATATATTAAAACAATTCAAAATACAAAAATAAAATAATTTAGTAAAAAAATTTTAAACTTTTAAAGAATACAGTTTTCACAACGTTTATCAACGGAGAGTGGTGGGATTTTGGAGGTCCATTCACTTGCCTGCCTTTTGGACAAGTCACGGATAAGAGCTGCAACTAAATGGAAGACAGACATGAAACTTTCCAAATCTTTTAGCTAGCTTATTCTGGTAGGGTGGTTGGCATTACACAACATAAGTCAACAAAGAAACATCGAACTAAAATCTGATGTATTTTTCCCTTTCCAATTGGAAGGCACTACCCATTCCCTCACGGCCCAAGATCAGTAACATCAATTTAAATTTCCTGTCCGAAGATAATGTATTTTTTTTTAAGCAATTTGATGCTGCCAATCCCCTTCGCTAGACGTGCATGAGTTCTCCAAACGTCAGCTCCTGCAGCTCTCGAGTGCGTCTTCTTGAAGTTATATATAGTTTGTCCTTGAAATTAAGTAACCCCTTGCACAAGATGTCCATTCTCGATTGGTGCAAGTCACGAGAGAGACTAGGGTGATAATGACTCGGAACACCCTCCAAATTTTTAAAGATAAGAAGCCTTCCCTGCCAAAAAAAAATAAAAAAAATTCAAGATAAGAAGGCTAGCTATGAAGGTAAGCTACAGGCCTACTAGGATGCAATTTGGAATCAATAATGGATGCCCAAAATTGAAGCAATATATCTCAATACGAAAGTCTTTGCATTCAATCAAAAGCTTGTAAGACATCTCAATCCTCGATCTTGATGGACACTGGACGTGGGTGCTCGTCGTTCCAAGTGGCGTGAAACCATACATGCTACTCTCGAGAGAACGAGATGACTACTCGTTCAGTCGAGAATTTTTTTTTTTTTTAATGCATAGAAATATGTGTATAGTAGACTGGTAGTATGTACGTAATAAGCCTTATTGTGCTAAGTATGTAGTGTGTTTTTTAAGGATGTTTTTAAATTAAAATAAATTTTATATTTGATATGAAAATATTAAAACTATTTAAAAATGTTAATTTAGTTTTTTTAAATAAAAAATATTATATAACTACAAAATATTATAAAATTATTTCTACATTTAGGAGGTTCGTGACCTTGGGGTGGATAGAAGGGATTATGGAAACTGATATAATAAGAAGTAAAAACAATTGCAATCATAATTTAAATAAAATCAAGCGAGGGTTAAAAAAGAAAAATTGCCATGTCATCCATGATAAAAAAAAAATCCCAGGAAAACCAGATCGAACGTTCAAGAACGGGAATAGTATAATAATCGAATCCATTGAAAAGAAGATTATGGAAGGTAAATATCTGGGATGAAAAAATACACACCAAATATAGCAAAATAATAATAATAATAATAATAATAATAATATAATGATGCAAATATAAAACAGAAAGAAAATAAATTCCATGATTGACCAGTATGGGTGCAGAGGCAGACAAAGTATGGAAGAAATAAATTCCACGACTACCAAAGCTTTTGACTCGGAAGACCCACTCTCATAAGGGGTCTGTGCAACGTATCTTAAGGGGTCTCTGAAACTGTTTGGTTTTATATTTTAAAAGTATTTTAAAAAAAGTATTTTTTTTAATTTTAAATTAATATATTTTTGATGTTTTTAAATTATTTTAATGTGTTAATATTAAAAATAATTTTTAAAAATAAAAAAATATTATTTTGATACATTTTTAAGTAAAAAATATTTTAAAAAACAACCACAACTACAATTAAATTCTTTTTTTTTTAACTTGGTGTGATTATATTAAAAAAAAACTTAACAAACATTTCATTTAAAATACATCCTGTGTTGGAGATTTACAGTATAGTCATAATAATTATCATGCAATAATAGAAATATAATAAATTAATAAGAATTAAAAAAAATCTACAAATGTTAATTTTGTGAATAACTTCAAGCATGTATTATCAAATCATATAGATAAAATAAAATAAATTAATTCTTGATATTAGCTACAATGATCATCTACCTATTTCATGTTGATTTTTAGGCATATTTTTACTTGAATTTTATTTCATAAAAAATTATGATAATAAAATTAAAATTAAAAAAATTATAACAGAAATAACAATGACTATAATCAAATATACAACTACTTTTTATAATTTTAAAAATAAAAATTTATATCAAATGTCAAATATATTTACTTTTTAGTTAAATTATCATTTAAATTTAAATTCAAGAAAAGATTGGTGATAAAAATTATCCTTTTTTGTTTTATAAAAGATAATTCTTTCTCAATACACTAATTTCCTTTGAGAATGATACGAAAAAATCCACCATGGACAAATAAAGTAGAAAAATAAAAATTGAACCTAACGTGCATTAGACTGTAATGGCAAGCGCGTGGATGGACAAATAAAGTAGAAAAATAAAGATTGAACCTAACGTGCATTAGACTGTAATGGCAAGCGCGTGGGAGGAAGAAATCCCAAAACTGGCAAAATAAATCCAAAAGATCGAAATTCTTGCTCAATAAGTTGCGGTGACAAAGGGAACAAAGATGTCAAAAACCGAGGTCGGAATGAAATTCAAATTCACACCCAATTCAAATTCACCACAAATTCTTCATTAACTTCACGCGTCTCCCTCTACCGTCATAAAATCCGTGTCGTAGTCTTCGTCATCATAAAAATAAAAAAATAAAAAACAAAAAACCTCACTGAAATCACGCCCGGCCTTTTCATTTCTCCGAGAGAGAACAAATACCAGAGAGACACACACCAAGCCCTTAGTTTTACTTATTTTCTTCGCCATTTCCGCCTTGAAAAACAAAGTGAAAAAAAAACTGTGAAAAAAATTATCTTGTGTCTCGCCGGCTGGTGTCATTTTTTGTGTGTGGAAATGAACCTTTTGAGTTAACAAGGTAGTCTAGTCTTTACTTATTTAAGTGAGAATCCTGTGTTCACTTTCAATCTTCTTTTTATTTCAGTTTTTTTTTGTGTTGTGGGTTCTTATTCTTGTTTTTGTATGTTCATTTCGCAGGTTTTCAAGGCTTTGTTTGTTTGTTTGATTGGTTTTCATTGTTATTTGATCGAGTTTTGGTGAGAAGTGAAGTGGGTTTATCTTGAAATTGGGGTTTAAGTCTGATCAAAAGTATTAAGGGTTTTGAAGTGGCATTAGTGAAATATTGATTACTGGGTTTTTGCTGGTCTAGAGGTAAGTGAAATGGGTGATACGGAGGATGCTAATAGTGAAATGATACACAGGTTGCAATCTTCTTTTGGAACAACACAATCGTCATCTGCTACAATGTCTAAACAACCCTTTTCTTTGATAAACCAATTAGATGTTTCTCAATTGAATTTGAACCAAACCCAGTTGCGGGCAAGGCATTTTGCGAATTTTTATCAGAATTTTAGTGGTGATAGTAACAAAAGAGTAGGGATTCCGCCTTCACATCCTAATCAGATCCCACCCATTTCGCCGTATTCCCAGATCCCGGTGTCTAGGCCAGCGAACCAGCAAATGAGTACCCAGAATTTCAGTATGGGACCTACCCATTCGCGATCTTTATCGCAGCCATCATCGTTTTTCTGCCTTGATTCCTTGCCACCGTTGAGTCCGGCCCCTTTTCGTGACTCCTCTTCGCCAACGGTTTCGGACCCTATTTCAACTGATGTGTCCATGGAGGATAAGGATGGTAGCTCTCATTCGTTGTTGCCACCCTCCCCTTTTAATAGGGGCAATGCTCCACGTGTTGGTGAGAGTTTACCTCCACGGAAAGCCCATAGAAGGTCTAACAGTGATATTCCATTTGGTAATGTGTTGCAATGTTCACCTCCCCTTATTCCGTTGAGGGGTTCAGGTGGCTTGGAGCGGTCGTTGTCCGGTAGAGAGAATCCAGCGATGGCTAAGCCAGCTCAGTTGGTAAAAAAAGAATGGGAGAGAGGTGGTGAAAGCATTGCGGAGGGGACGGGTGAGAGGAAATCTGAAGGGGATGTGGATGATTTGTTTTCTGCTTATATGAATTTAGATAACATTGATGCGTTGAACTCTTCGGGTACTGATGAGAAGAATGGTAATGAGAATCGTGAGGATTTGGATAGTAGAGCTAGTGGAACAAAGACAAATGGTGGTGATAGCAGTGATAATGAGGCAGAAAGCAGCGTTAATGAAAGTGGTGGCAGCGTGCCAAGAGGAGGATTTAGTTCTACAACAGAGAAGAGGGAGGGGATCAAAAGGAGTGCTGGAGGTGATATCGCTCCTACCTCCAGGCACTACAGAAGTGTGTCAATGGATAGTTTCATGGGCAAATTGAACTTTGGTGATGAGTCTCCAAAATTGCCACCTTCACCAGGAACTCGTCCAGGTCAACTTTCACCCACCAATTCAATGGATGGCAATGCCTTTAGCTTGGAGTTTGGGAATGGTGAATTTAGTGGTGCTGAACTGAAGAAAATTATGGCGAATGAGAAACTTGCTGAGATTGCTTCAACTGACCCAAAACGTGCAAAGAGGTAACCTTTTATCCCATTTGATCAATAATTCATGTTATGTTGTAGTTTGTGGCATCATAGGCAGATGCCAAAGTGGAGCGTACTGAGCGATGGTATTATTAAAATTTCCTAATATTTCTTAGGCGGTTGGACTCTTGGGCGGTTAGGCTATTAGGTGGTTTAAGATCTACACCATGTAACCCTATTCGTCTTATGAAAAGAAAAGCTCTTTGCTCCCCTGTATGTAGCCAATTTGCCGAACCATGTTAAATCTTGTGTTTTTTTCTAGTTTCTCTTTTATTTCAATATTCATTAATAATTGCCGCAGGTTTTTCTCGATATGTTATAAGCCTGGCCCCGATGTTTCATTTTCTTCATTTGTTGGTCAATATCAGGATTTTGGCGAATCGGCAATCAGCTGCTCGTTCTAAGGAGAGGAAGATGAGATATATTTCAGAATTAGAGCACAAGGTTCAGACTTTGCAGACAGAAGCTACCACATTGTCTGCTCAGCTTACTCTTTTACAGGTAGTGATTTAGAGTTTTGAAATTTGTTTCCATTTATTCTAGTAGTCTCTTTTAAAAAAAAATTTCGTTGTTGTCTTCTCTCCAGAGGGATTCTGTTGGTCTTACAAGCCAGAATAATGAATTGAAATTTCGCCTTCAAGCCATGGAGCAACAAGCACAACTCCGAGATGGTATGGATTCTCCCACCTGGGTTTCTTTGCATTTTTTTCTCTCTTGCATTTATAGGTTTCATTGGCACAAAACAAAAATAGGGTCAGAACCTGTTGTGTGAATGCACACCATGCGTAGTTTGTGCTGGTAGAGTTAGGGGTGGTGGAGGTTTCCTGTTCTTTGTTGTCCGTGGAACTTGCATATCCAGAATTAGGCCTTATGGTATGTAACTTTTATCCATAGCGGTTATCTCTCCTGCTTGTGTGGCCATGCTGCCATGGACATTTCTATTGTTAAGTTATGTCCATATAGTTAGGTGAACAATCACTTGCTTTGAACGTTTATCTGTTGGTGTGTGATACTAACTTCCTAATTAGTGAGCGAAACATGTTGAAAGAATTGCATTGCTAGGAGTAATACTATATATTATATATTAAGAGTTTGTTGATTTCTCGTGCAAGCCCTTTCCCTTGTTCTTTGAAGCACATCTGTACAACATGTGTTATTAACTTGTTCTTTGACATTCAGCTTCAGCATACTTGGTAGATTTATTGGTAATCCTGTTGAATTTTAACAGCTCTAAACGAAGCATTAAACGGTGAAGTACGACGGTTGAAGATTGCTACGGCAGAGCGGGGTGGGGATTCTGACCCATCCAAGGGCTTGGTTCAGCAGCAGCTTTCTGTCAACCCTCAGATGTTCATGCAGCAGCCACGACCTTCTCAACTTAACAGGCAGCAATTGCAGCAGCAGCAGCCTTCAGCCTCCCAAATCAACATGCATCAGTTGCAACAGCAGCAGCAGCAGCAGCAGCAGTCCTCCCAGCCACAGCCTCAACAAAATGGCGGTACTACCTTAAAGTCAGATTCGAATCAATAGGTTGGGGAGAAATCGATGGCTGCTTGGGTTATTAATCGTCTTACCAACTTCTGGTGCTTTACATTTGTTTCTTTCAATGCATTCATTCATTAGTTTTCCATCTCCAAGAGACGTCCTTAAGGTGTGGCAGTTACAAATTCAACCTGCATCGCATATCCAGCTCGGAACTTCGTTTGAAGTGATATATACATACAAGCCTCAATATATGTGTTACTTATGATTATGAATGTTATTTGTATCTGTTAGGTATTTATTTCCTAAAGGGAAACATTTCTTAGGCATAATATGTTTGTTGAGACGTTTTGAAGAAAACTCTTTCTTTGTTTATTTCAGTAAAGAATGGTTGATTCTCGTTGTAGTTACTTGTGCTTTTCTATCTATTTGCTATGTCATGTTTCTTGTTCCGACTTCTGTCAGAGAACAGAGTGCCATCTGTTGTAAATTTTGTAGAAGGGAGGTTCAAGATCCTCATAAACAATCTAGTATTACACCATCAAAGTTACTAACACAACCAAGAGATTAACTGAGAATAGAACAAAATCTTTTAACATTACCTGGACACAACAAAAACCAACATTGAACCTGCTTCGGTGCTAATCTGACTTTTGTGTTCTTTGATTCTTTCCTTTTCTTCTCTCGCCGTCTCTATGTCTGTGCTTGCATACTCAGTAGCTTGAATATCCTATGTTTGTAGCCTCTTCTTCTTCGCCCTACACCTTTTGGTTGAATCTTGAATGCATGCAGAAAAAATTGCTGCCGCCTCCTTGCAACCAATACTTTTATTAATACCAATGATAGTATAATCTTAAGCCTCAGATAGATAGAAAATTTAAAAATTGAATCTATCGAGTAGCATCTGCTTCCTCTTTTTAGGTTTATGTAATTAGAATTTTTTCTTTATATCTCAGAAGTCTTTTGAGCCGCAAGAACCAAGTCTCATTAATGGAAGGATTAGGGCTATGATTTGATCTTAAAACCTCTCTTCAACGAGAGGGACCCAACATTTTCACTACTTAATAAAATCCAAACCTAACTGGAAATCTGTTTATGCGATCAAGTTTTTTTTTTTTTTAAATTCAACGAATAAAATAAAACATTCGTAAAATCTTAGGGTTGCCATATCCTTCTCACAGTACAATGGAGACGGCAGACGCTTTACAATATTACGAAACCAATTTTTACGTACCATCACATAAATGTTTTTAGTTAAGCTGTTACTATATTCAGGAGAGAGAGAGAGAAAAAAAAGAAGCTTTGGCAAGTTAAACGACATGCTTATCCGCCGTTTTAGGTGCCCCCTGATCAAAACCCTACGAACCCCTCCTCCATGCTCCACCATTCACTCCATCATCAAAAACCCATGCACTAACTGAACAGAAACAAAACCAAGGCTGCCTGTAGCCACCAAGTTAACTCAAGGCTGATTCAACCTGTCCACAATGGCCGAGTCACCGGCGGGACTTACCTCCCAAAACTGGAATCCAACTCAGGACCAGCAACAACCAACAGCAACACCAGAACAACTCATCGCCAAATCCATAGCTCCAGTGAAACCACAATTCCTCCGTCCTCCACCTTCTCGCGCCTCCCAAAAAGATACCACGTCATCCACCGTTTCCGATTCTAATAATGATATCTCAAAATCTAATAACACTCACACTACCAGTGTAGTGGCCAAGGAGAAGAAGTCCAAACGACAACTCAAACGTGAACGCCAGCAGGTTCTGATTTTCCATTTCTTACATTTTTATTTGGTTGTGATATTTATTTATTTATTGTTTTTTTTTTAAAATAAATCTCATGACAGGAAAAGAAATCCTCAGTGAATCTCTGCCCTGAATTAGCTAAAACTGGAGATGTTAATTCATGTCCGTATAAAAATAACTGCCGGTTCAATCATGACTTAGAAGCATTCAAGGCTCAGGTAATTAATTAATTAATCAAATCACTGATTTGCCGATTTTTTTTTAATTATTGCCGTTCTACTTTGATTGAGCAAATGCTGTTGTGTAGAAACCGGATGATTTAGAGGGAGAGTGTCCGTTCGTAAACGGGGAAGGGTCGTGCTGTCCTTATGGATTAGCTTGTAGATTTTACGGAACTCATAAGGGTCATGATGGTGTTAGAAATGGTAAAAAGCAAATTTCGGAGATTAATGGGTTGAATAAGGATGTTCAAAAGCTCTTGTGGAAGAATAAAATGAAGTTTCTGAAGGCGGATTCTGTACTCAAGTCTCTTGGGCTTATGGTAATGAATAAAACACCGGCAGTGCTGTTGAATTTGCGATTTTTTTTTTAATGTAGCTGATTTTTGTTGATTTGTTACCAAGGGACAGGGTAAGTCGAAAGTGAAAAAAGTGGACGAGGAGGAAGTTGAGAAAGTTGTTGATGATAATGACTCTCATGGCACTAATGACACTAATGAGAATGGCTGTGGTGATGGGGGCAATGAGTCAGCTGGTAAATTAAATGGCGCTGCAGAAGTGCTTGGTTGTGATGATGTGGATGGAGTGCTAACTGATGAAGTTAGGCCCCAGAAGAAAGCAAAATCAGCTGTTGAAGTAAATGGTTGCTCTGGCGAAGAAGTCAATGGTTGTTGTCTTACTTTTGTTCCAAATTGGTGCATTTTTTGGAACTATATGTATCTCACATTGAATATGTTTTTGCAACAGGATTGGGTATCCCAGAGAAAGATATTGAGAATAACTGCCCTCTAGAAACTGAACCAGAACTTGTAGCTGATAAACTAGAAGTCATAGCTGATAGTGTAGAAACTGATGGAAGTTTAAAATTACACCCACGTGAAAAAAAGCTTATCGACTTCAGAGGAAAGTTGTACCTTGCTCCTTTGACCACTGTTGGAAATCTTCCTTTTCGAAGAGTCTGTAAAGCTTTGGGAGCTGATGTTACTTGCGGAGAAATGGCAATGTGCACAAATCTATTGCAGGTCTGTTTTCTTCATCACTATCTCATTTTACGCAACTTGCTGGTTTGGTTTTCTTGTTAACAAGGTTCTTTCTTTTCAATTTGTATTATGTTTAATGCTTGTAGCTTGCAAGATCTAAGATCATTAACTTTCCATAAGTATGTACAGTTTTAGATTTCCGTTGTCATTACTCGCTGTCAGAAATGGTTATATTGTGGATCATATGTGGTTTTCTTCCCATGATAGTCAGTAAATATATGCTCTATAGCCTAGTAATGATTCTTTACTCTATGCTATACACTATTAGTTTGATTTAACACTTGGAACATTGCTTAACCTTGTTTCCTTTTGATTATAGGGTCAAGCTTCAGAATGGGCACTGCTGAGACGTCATTCATCTGAGGATTTATTTGGTGTTCAAATATGTGGGGCTTATCCAGATACAGTTACACGTACTGTTGAGCTTATAGATCAGGAATGCACAGTGGACTTCATTGATATAAATATGGGCTGCCCCATCGATATTGTTGTTAACAAGGGTGCTGGGTCATCTCTTCTTACAAAACCAATGCGGATGAAAAGCATTATAGAAGCCACTTCTGGTACAGTGGAAAAGCCTATAACTGTTAAGGTAATAATTAAATATCTGTGCAAACCCCATGCTGAAGCAGATATGTTGTTCTGCAATTTTATAGTTCAGCTTACTTTCTCCATAGGGAAATGCCAACTTTCACTTTTATGCTTGTGTTTCCAGCTTGCAGCCTTTGTTACTCTTGGGCTTCTCTGACCAAACTTAATTTTGATAGCTCATACTGCATTTTCTCAATGTAGGTGCGGACAGGTTATTTTGAAGGAAAAAGCCGTATTGACTCATTAATTGTGGATATTGGAAAATGGGGTGCCAGTGCTGTAACAATTCATGGTCGATCACGCCAGCAACGCTATAGCAAGCTTGCTGATTGGGACTACATATACCAATGTGCTAGAAAGGCCCCAGATTCTCTGCAAGTTCTAGGAAATGGGGATGTCTTTTCATTCGTTGATTGGAACAATCACAAGTCTGACTGCGCTGAGCTTTCTTCATGCATGATAGCTAGAGGTGCACTAATTAAGGTTGGGACTCTGGAGCTGTGAATTGTTAGTTTCTACATTTTTATGTAATTATTACTAGACCATAATAAAGTTTTGTAGTCTTAAAAATAATATTCACTGTATTTTGCAGCCTTGGATATTTACTGAAATCAAGGAACAGAGGCACTGGGACATAAGTTCCGGAGAGCGATTGAACATTCTAAAGGATTATGTGCGTTCTGGCCTAGAACATTGGGGCTCTGACACAAAAGGTATACAGTATTGGTCAAAAACGTAATTTCATACTGAATGGGTGATTGGGAAAGGGTTTCAATGTAACAGTAATTCCTTGTTTCAACATCTGTAGGAGTGGAGACAACTAGGCATTTCTTGTTGGAGTGGCTAAGCTACACATGCAGATATGTACCGGTAGGTCTCTTAGATGTCATTCCACAGCGGCTCAACTGGCGTCCGCCCTCATACTATGGTCGCGATGACCTTGAAACGCTCATGGCTTCTGATTCTGCTGCTGACTGGGTATGTGCAATTCTCTAAATATATCTTAACGATTAGTGCCGCTACATAAGCTGCTAAACACTACAGTTGTGTTAACTCGCTCCAATTTATATACAGGTACGTATCTCTGAAATGTTGCTTGGCAAAGTTCCAGATGCCTTTACATTTGCACCGAAGCATAAATCAAATGCCTATGACCGAGCAGAGAATGGCTAATACGTGCCAATTCTTAATTTTCATCCGGAAACTAGACAGAATCCTTTTTCCATATATGTAACTCCCTTGATTCTAGAATTTTATGCTGGTGCCTTTTACATTCGCAAGGGCTCATTGGTGCTCGTCTCTTGTAGCAACGAAAGCACGTATTTTTCAGCTGTAATTTTTAACGTTGCCATTGTTTTGAAGAGGAACAAGGTGGTTGTCCTCACCTGAATTTTGTACCATTTTGTTTTTCTAAAATGTTTGAAACATTGTATTTTAGAAATAAATAAAAGGCATATGATTTTAGGGAAGGTTGAGACATGAATTGAAATTTTTGTTAAGTCACCTGACACAATAGATGAGGAAGTTTAATGTTGTTACAAAGCTCCTATAGCTTGTCTTTTTCCGATTGATTTGCCTTAAAGACTAATTGCCTAGCTTACGAAGTTAATCCTCTTGACAAGGTTTCGATTTTAAGTGTAGTCTCTTGAAGAAAACTTGGTACAACTGGGATGGATCTGCGAGGCTGACTTGGTAAGCAGTTCACAAGAACTTAAGAACATGACTGACATTTTTGGCTGTCAAGATAACAAGAAGCTGCTAGAATTAGACACTGGTACACACCAAAAGCAAAGCCATGACGAGGTATCACCAACCTTAATATGAGAAACATACACACAGGCGAAGTTCCACGAGAGTTGATCTGGTGGGCGTGTCAAACCATTAACCAGTAACCTGATTTTGATACCATCCATGTGTCGTCGGACCAAAAGGCAGTTCCGGTCAGTTCATTAATGGCGTTACCATGTCAACACTATCAAAATTAGCCCTTAATGAGCATTTGTTTCTATGAACATAACAGTTCAGTCCAGGCTGAAAAAAAGCGAGAGAAATTGGGCAGCTGCAGAATTCCCTTCTCCACTGTTCTAACAACAAGGCCAACGTTTTTACTATTGGAAGAAGCAAGAAAAAGGACAAGTTATTTCAGGCTCTTCGTTGGAAATTAATGCCATATGCAGAAGCAGGATACCATTCAGCATCATTAATTATATGAAAGGCTCGATTCACTTCCATCCATCCTAAGCAGTTGTAGCCAGTCGAGTTTTGAAACACTTTTGAGGGGCTGATGCATGGTGAGATGCAGAGAGTTTCTAGATAAAAAGAAATGGAAACAAGGCACTAGAGATTCAAAAAATCTCACTATTGAAACTTTGATGGAACACCTATCCCTGTGTATACAAATGTCATGTTAATGCCGATACAGCAATGAGTAAAAAATTAAACCACGCACTTCTAGGTTTAAATCTTGCAAAATTTAAAAGACCAAACAAACTTGTGTAACTTATAGATTTGGAACCTTAATTAATCCAAGCCAGCACACAAAGATTGTATCGAGATCATTATTGAAATCATCTACCACCTGGCCATATCACAAAGTAAATAACCATTAATCTCGCTGTCTTGAGCCAAAATCCATCAGTTCGGCAAATTTGAGGTGTTGCAAACAACATAAATCATGTCAAAGAAGACAACTTCCCGGCTTCACTGACTTTCTGCACATCCTGATTCAGGGGTGCTTGCACCCAGCCCCCATCAATGGACTCGGGACTTCCATTCAATCCATCATCCACAAAATCACCGATCCTTTTCACCATAACTTCCTTTGGCTGGACAGGGTACTTCCCAGAGAAGCAAGCATAACAAAAATTCGGAGACTCCTCAGCCAACAATTTTTTCAAGCTATCCAATGGTAGAAATGCAAGCGAATCACATCCAATGAACTCCCTAATCTCCTCCACGCTCATTCTATTAGATATCAACTCCTCAGAACTTGGTGTATCTACTCCATAGTAGCAAGAAGCTATAATTGGTGGACTAGCAATCCTCATATGGATCTCCTTAGCCCCAGCCTCCTTAAGCAACCTAACAATTTTTGATGAGGTAGTTCCTCTCACAATCGAATCATCCACAACCACAACTCTCTTCCCCTCCAAGACTCTCCTCACTGGAGACAGCTTAAGCTTAACACCGAAGTCCCTAATCTTCTGTGATGGCTCAATGAAAGTCCTTCCAACATAATGCGACCTTATCAACCCTTGCTGAAAAGGGACACCTGCTTTCGCTGCATAACCAAGTGCAGCCACCACCCCAGAGTCCGGGACCGCAATCACCACATCGCAATCAACAGGAGCCTCAGTAGCAAGTATTTCCCCGAAAACATGCCTTGACTCATAAACAGACCTGCCAAATACTATTGAATTAGGCAAAGAAAAATAAATATGCTCAAATATGCACTGTTTCGGTTCAGGGTGGGGCATTAGGCAAAGAGATTGAACCCCGTCTTTATCCACCACTAAAACTTCACCAGGATAAACCTCTCTCTCATATGTGGCCTCAATCAAATCAAGAGCACATGTCTCAGAAGCAAACACAACAGCACCGTTACTCCTCCTTCCCATCACCAGAGGCCTAAAACCATAAGGGTCCCTCACAGCAACCAGCTTATCCTCGGTAAGAAAGACCATAGAATAAGCCCCTTCAAGCTTCTCGCAAGCATCAACAATCCTCAAAAAGAAAGGTCTAGTTTTAGATGTAGCAATCAAATGCAAAACAACTTCAGTATCAGAACTAGTATTAAAAATCGAACCATTATCTTCAAGGATAGCCCTTAATTTCCTGTAATTCACTAAATTCCCATTATGGGCAACCCCGACAGAGCCAAACCTATAACCGGCAACAAAAGGTTGCACGTTTTTAAGCATCGAAGACCCAGCAGTTGAATATCTAACATGACCAATAGCTAAATCACCGGGTAATTGGTCAAGTTTTGACTCATTAAACACTTCAGAGACTAAACCAACACCAGTAACAGATTGCAAAACCTTATTGTCATTAACAGTAACAATACCAGCTCCTTCTTGACCTCGATGTTGCAAAGCATGAAGGGCCAAGTAGCAAAGACGTGAAGCTTCTGGGTCACCATAGATACCCACAACACCGCACTCTTCACGTGGCTTATCGTCGTCGTCATCAAAATAAGAAGAAAAATCATCCGAGCTCTTTTTGTCTGTGGAAACAAGGTCAGATATTGGATTTTTAGAGGAAAGAGTGATGTGGGTTTTGTGGGTAGCGTGAGAAAGGTAGGGTTTTTGAAGGGTTTTGGGGAGGAGAAAAGGAGGGGCCTTCTGGGGAACTTGAGGGCTAGTGTTTAAAGAAAGAGAATGCTTTGAAACAGCAGAGAAACTAGTGGTGGCGGCGGCGGTGGCTGCCATGGATGGAGCTGGAGAAAAAGAATGGTGGGTGTTCGTGTATGCGTGTGAGAGAGAGAGAGGGGGGGGCGCTGTGAGGGAGAAAGCGTAGGAAGGCTGGGAAGTTTTGAAGGCAGTTCTGGTTAGATTCTATAGGTTTTGGAAGACTTTCACTTGTAGAAGGGCACGAAAGTACTTGTGTTTTTTTTTTTTTTGGGGGACCTCACGCCGAGAGTGTTATTACTTTAAAAAGAAAAAAAGAAAAAAAGAAAAGGTGGTAATTGCGCTTTGATAAGTCTCTTCCTAAATAGTAAATACTATATAGTTAGTTAGTGGGGTAATCCTTGGCAACATCGAGGTCAAGAAGCAGGAGACTTGGTTCGGATTTACTTCTTAAGAAAATTAGGTTTGGAATTAGGCTTAATTATGCTGTCTTTTTTAGGAGACTGTGTTTTGTCTTTATGAGAAAACAATGCATTAAAATTTCTGTGTAGTCTTTTTTTATTTTCGATTCTTCTTTCTCGAGACAATAACTTAAAAAACTCAATATTGATTTCGAACAATTTCTTTTTAAAAAAGTCCATTTGTCATTATACAACAGTGCTATAATTTATAATTATCAGTTTTATTTTTTT
>Ga0325411_1003833_pt1 | contig 16911 bp, 15 predicted proteins | sample PopdelMetagenome_13_FD_206181 | JGI IMG/M metagenome (GOLD analysis project Ga0325411, IMG submission 206181) | Populus deltoides microbial communities from Bellville, Georgia, United States - Xylem-PdIQD-R4 | ecosystem: Host-associated > Plants > Phyllosphere > Stem > Wood/Secondary xylem...
AATATTTTAAAAAATAACCATTAATTTCAAACAGTCTCGTGTTCTCTTGCCCATGTACACGATGAATCTTCGGATGGACATGTTCTCTCCCAATCGTGCACTTTCCAAAGTCCAAGCAGGAGCTACTTCTCGTTAAATATGTGAGCTGGGCCCTTTTATTTTTATTTTTGGTCGACAGTAAATTAATTCCCAGTGGGCTGGGTCTAATATCTTGAACTAATTGGGTCAATCGATTAACCAAGTCAGTGTACAACGGTGTAATATATTATTTATTTCGAGGCTCTCATAGCAAAGTTGATGCTTCCGATAGTACAACAAAATTCTCAAATAGGTCCCTCAACAAAAATAATTCCTAATCAGGTACCCTATCCATCAAACATTACTCAATTAATCTCCGCTGTTAATTTATTTCACAAATATAACGTGATTTCAAGACAAATAGGGCTTCGGCTCTTGTGATCTTAGAAGCAAAATATTTAAAAGTGGCATTAATTGGGTAATGATTATTAATAGATCGGGACTCGAATGGGAAAGGTTTTTATATGGAGACTCTATTGATATCTTGTTGATAGCTCAGTATTGCCCTTTTCAAAATTAAGTTTTAATTCAAAGAGTTGTCTATGATATCAAACAAGATTTCAATAGTGTGTTTTTTAAATTAATTTTAATAAACTGATGTTGAAAATAATTTTTAAATTAATTTAAAAATTATTAGTAAAAATGATTTTTTTTACTAACAAACCTCAAATTATGATGAGATTAGTCTATGCGCTTTTACTTTGAATTCATCAAATATTACATAGTAATCACTAGTGAGGTGTGAGAAGAATGATGTATAAATCCATTTACTCTTTTTAAGTTTAACTTAATCCTTTTTTTTAATTAGATGTAGTTTGTAATCATTTGAAAAGGTATTTTATAAAAATTAATTTTTATATATTTTTGAACCATTTAAAGTTGTGATAATGTGCTGTTATTAAAAATAATTTTTAAAAAATAAAAAATTATTATAATATATTTTCAAGCAAAAATCTTTTTAAAAATCAACTCTTACAGCACTTTTAAACACATATTTAATCATTGTTTTTGTCACAGTTTTTTCTTCATGTTTTTCCATCCTAGAAAACAAAAAGGTTGGAAAGCAAATCTTTGTGCTGATTGAATGATAGGGAACTGTGTTCTCTCTTTAGACAAGAACATTTATTCTTATGTTCATGCATTTGAGGTTGCTTTAATTTTCTTTTAAAAGACACAAAAATGCTTTGTTTTTCAAAAATGTGCTTTCCGTAATTTTCTTGCTTTAGGACTTTAATCCTTTCTTCCAATACAAAATAAAAATAAATAAGAGTATTATATTCACTCCTTCCACTATTATTGCCACTCCATGATTTATTAAAATGGTTAAATCAGTTTTTTATTTAAATAAATCAACTAGTAAGTAATTACCCTTAACACAATTATTTTGTAAAGCTTATGTTTTTTTTTTAATTAATGTGGATGTCTGAACCAACTTATATGAATCTCGACTAACTTTATGAGATTCTAAAGTTATGATTATATAAGTTTTTAGAAATTTTAATATTTGTGATACTTAAATTGATGATTTTTAAAAAATAAATTGAAATTTTGATTAATTGAATAAAGGTTATATTTCTTTCTTTTCTTCTTCGTGGATTTAAGAGTATATTTCCCAGCAAAACGGATCAATAGAAAAGAAAAAAATATATAAAAAAAGAATAAGAATATCTCACATTTTAGAAGACCGTTACAAGTCTCGTAAAACGAATCCATCATCTCTCGCCATACTCTATCACTCACATCTTAAAATTAACCGTTGCAAAACCTTGCCAGTTGCCACGCTCCTATTCTTAAATCACCGACCAAGGGCATTCTTGTCAATAACAGACTTATTCAAAAACTTTCCCAATTCGACCGTTGCGTTGAAATACTTCAAAGGCCTACCGTTTCAAAATCAAAGTCACCATTACTGTGTCTCTCTCTCCAAAACCTCAAATCTCTCTCTCTCTCTCTCTACAAATACATATCCATGGCAGATCAAAGCGCAAACCCGTCGTCAATAATGGAGCCAAAGCAACAACACCCACTTCACCAAATTGCAGAAACACCGACGCACAAGCTTCTTTTAAAACAATGGTTAAAAGAAGAAGAACTGATCTTCAACAGAATCTCTCTCAAAGAAACACAAATCGACTCAGTCTGTAAAGAAATCACTCAACTTTACATATTCTTCTTCCTTTTCCACTCCATTTCTTTGCTTCTTCTCTTCAACGCATCCTCGAAAGACCCTTTTGGAGCTAAAGGGTCAGAAGCTTGCAAGAGATCATGGATCCCTTCATTGTGCTCTCTTCTGTGTTCTTTAGGGATTATTTGGGCTGTTAGATATAAAACTGATGTTGAATGCCATTTAGAGAAGTTGTTAGAGAGAGAGAAAGAAGATGGTCAGTTGCTGGCTAAGTGTGTTGAGGAGTTGAAGAAGAAAGGAGGGGAGTTTGATCTCTTGAAAGAAGTTGATGCACTTCGAAGAGCTAAGAGTTTGAGAGTAGAAACAAAGGTTGTAAGGAAATGGTCTGCTAGGGATTTTGTTACTTTGTTTTTCTTTAGTGTGTCTTGTCTTGTTCTGGGGTTGACAAGGATTATTTTGTGTAATTGATCGGATTGGATTCAAAATGGGGTTTTTTTTTATGTAATTTGGTTTTTCATGGCAGAAGACTCTTTGTTTCTGTCATTGAAGTGGATGGGGAGCTATGAAACTAATTTGTTTCTGTAATTTGGGAAAATTTTATTTGAAAGAATTAATGTTAAAACAAGTACGAATCTCTTGCTCTTTGATGATTCTAATTTGTGATTTGTTTAATGAATTTTGGCAAATGAAATACTGAAGTTTGAATTGCAGAGCCCATCTGTTTTCTTTTGTTCTTCTTTATTTTTAAGGCTTAATGCAGCTGCTGTTTACCTAGCTGGGAGTATCGGTAGATTATAGATAAAAACAGTTCCATCTGTTTTATTCATGAAATTAAGAATACTAATTGCAACTGTTTTTTTCCTTTCCCTTTTCTCTAGTTTGAGACACAGCCACACCGAATAAGTCAATAACAGTGACCAGAACGGATAGCTGCAAAGGCTTAAATGAAAATCAGCTCTCTTCTCTTCATGGGTGAAGAAAGGTATAGATATCCACCGCATGAAGAGTTTTCAAATACTTCAGTCGACACCACCTCTTATTTGCTAGGGCTTCTTTATGGATTTCATGTTACGTTCTATGAGGGACAATGGTTTTCCTCTACACAAGGCAACAGAAACAGAGTCCGGTTTCATAGTACATGCAGTTAAAAAACATCCTACCAAAATTCAGAAAAATTTCAACTTCCTTGCCCATTTACCATTCCAGACAGAATTATTATTCTTTAGCCTTGATTGCATTCAACATCGAAAGGAAACATAGAGATCAACTATGCTAATGACAATAGTATCTTGCACATCTCCTAAACACATCTGATAAAACTGAAGAAATCAGAATCAAATCACTCCTTTAGGAACTTGCTGGATCTGGACGGGCTGAAAAATACGTGTAGCTAAAATAAGGATCGCCACCTCCTCTTTACATATCAATGATAATGTTATAGCTGTTTCAAGAAATTCCATTTCACCAGTAACAAGATTTAAGACTCCAACCTATCTTTACATGCATCAAGAAAAAAACAGTAAAAATACAAAAAGGAAAGCTCATTTTAAACAGTGCTCGTTGTGTGTCTTGTAATTATGTACATGATTGCACAAATCCATTAATAGAACAGGTATGTGAACTTTCAGAACAAGCCTTAAAGAAGAAGAAACAATGTACTGGCACTGATACAAGAAAATCGTCATCTGCCCTGTCCGATACTGTTATTGAGCATGGGATCGGTGGTGTTTGGTGTGAAATTCTGTGTTGTTCTCAATGCTGGTGCTTGTAGATGAATTGTAGTGGCTAGTATCAGATGTTCTCGTAGCACCATCATTCATAAAGCTGCTTGTATCATCAAATTTCCAGTAATTCAAGTATCCAGTTTTTGACGTTACACTACTCACTTCGATATCACCAGATAGCATAGCAACGACACACGACATTGATGGCCGTAGCATAGGTGAAGTTTGAGTACATAAAATGCTTTGAGTAAATAAAAAGCAACTGCTATCAAACGTTTTACTTCTTCCTCATTAGATTCAGATAATCTGGAGTCTACTAGCTCAACTTCACGGTTGTTTTCATGTAGGTGCCAGGCCTGAAAAGAAAGTAACCACTTGTATTGATGAAAAGCAATTGATTTGATATAAACTGGCCAGAGTGAAATGTGGCAAAACTTTTGCAGTAAGTGGGTTACAAGTGTCATATAACATACCCATTCAAGAAGGTATATCCTTTCCATTTCCAAGCTCGAGGCCGAACTTGGCCTTCTGCTTATGATTTCCAGAGCCACAACACCAAATTCAAATACATCAGCTTTTCTGTCAGGTGTCCAGGCATCGCATGCTCCGGAGCAAGAGATCCACTAAATTAGTACTGACAGGGTCAATAACACTAGTACATATGGTTGCACAGTCAATGCTTCTAGACATGATTTGAGTAGAAGGATGATTGGTTAAATTTAAAGAAATTTAAGGGTTTTGCAGTTCAAGATCTCACATTTTTCCTGCAACACGGGTGCTTATACGGGTCTTCTCTTATCATTGTAAAGTTTGGCTAAACCAAAATCTGAAGTTTTTGGAATGAGATCAGAATCAAGCAGAATATTACTGGCCTTCATATCTCTATGAACAATTCGAATCCTTGACTCCTCATGCAGATAAGCTAGACTTCTTGCTACTTGCAGGCATATGTCATAGCCTGTTGGCCAGTCAAGATTCAAACTTCCTTCTCCTGCATTGTGTAAGTACCAAATACTAACTTCCTTCTCCCAAGCATATATAATATTTATGTTTCCGCTGCATTCTCTATAACAGTGGATCGATGCGTATCTAGCAAATAACGTACCGAGGAGTGCAATTCACACACATCCACATCTTCTATAGCCTCAAAGGTTTATGCTTAATATATTACAAAACAGTTTGAGTGTGTTTTTAATTATTTTTTTTAGAGTTTTTACAACTTTATAAAAAATTATTTCTAATTAGTAACATACCAAAAAGTGAAATTCACCCGAATATTTTATATTATAGCCTCAAAGTTTGTTGTCTCTGCTTAATATATTACCAAAGAGTTCTAGTATGTTTTTAATATTTTTTTTTTTGAGAGTTTTTACAACTTTTTAAAAAATTATTTCTAATTAGTAAAATTTAGTAGTTAAAACTGGAATTTATTTTGAGAGTTAAGAAGTTTTTATAGTTTGGTTTTAAACATTTTAATATACTAAAATTAATTGATATTTATATAGAATATGAATACTTTGAAGGTGTTTTAATTATAAAGAACTCATGGTGAATAGTGATCTATGTCTATGAATAATGAATTTGCCTTGTGTTTTAGCTTTAAAAAAAAAACAATTAATTAATTACAGTAGTAGTATTGTTATTTCAAATCTTTTAGTTAGTTAATATATACTAGCCTTGGTGTGTGCACCTCACCGTGGGGCAGGGCTATATTCTTTTTGTACAAAAAAATGATGTTTAGAAATAAGGTAAAAAAAATGACATAAAAAACCCCATTATGAAAAATATGTAACCCGATCAATGCAACTGGGACATCCAGGCAAACCCGCTATCCAAATCATAAGATTTGAATATCCTAATTGTTGTAACCCATTTTTGGGTCCCCACACAAAAATAAAAATAAATATATAAATATATAGCCGGAAGAAATTAGAAAAATAATAGGAGGTTGGAGCGCTCAGAAAAGGATCAGAAGAATTGATTAAGGAGGTTCAAAAATATAAGGATTGAAATTTTTTACAGTATATACTTGAATGATGAGAGCCTTGGAGGAAAAGAAAATTTAATTTGAAGAGAAAAGTCCAAAATTGGATGTTTATGGACTTATTTGGATCTTATTGAAGGTTTAATTGAATTTATAGAGGGTTTGATTGCAAGAAAAATTGATTTTTAAGTCAATTTGAGCTTTAATTGGAAGAAATTAAAGTTCTGGGATCAAATTATAATTTTTAAGAGTTGATTTGGTCAAATCAGGGGCTTAATTGCATAAATATTAAAGTTTAAAGGCCAATTAGGGACTTAATTGAGGAAATCCAAAACCAATAACCAAATTAGAAAAGGCGTGTAAATATAGGGACTGTAATTAACAAAATCAGGGGCCAAATTGAAGAAATTGAAAGTTTATTGATCAATTGAAGGTCCAATTGCATAAATCAGAGGCCAAGGACTGAAGTGAAAAGCGCGACCAACTATAGGGGCGGAGACTGAAATTGGCAAGGATGCAATTGAATTACTTCTTAAAATCAAAATTACATTGTGAGGACTTAAAAGAACAAAGGATAAATTAAGGACTGATTTGGGAAACAAATGCTGGCGCCACCTTTAAATGAAATGGCGCCGTTTCATGTTAAAAAAAAAAAAGCAAAACAGTGTTGTTTTGAACAACATTGTTCCCCTTTCCCCTTCCCCTGGACGTGCAGCAGGGGAAGGCAGTTTTTTCTTCTTTCTTCAATGAACCCTACACGCCACATGCCTGCCACCTCCCGAAACCCCACACACTCTCATAATGATACACCAAGGGAGTCGTGCCCTGCTAGCCACGCTCACAGCCCAGCCAACCCGGCACTGTGGCAAGGCAGCCAGCCCTGCTCCCCATGCGCTGCCATAGGGTGGCAATAGGGACGCCCCCGCTCCCTTTTGCCTTATAAATACCCCCAATGTCAGCACGCGAGGGGAGGAGGAGGAACAAAAAAAAACGCAAAGGAAAAAGGGAAAAACACAGGAGAAAACCGAACAAACCAAAGAGAGGAGAGAACGAACCGAAGAGAGGAGAGAACGAACCAAAAAGGAGAGGAACCGAAATAGAGGGAGGGAAGGAAAGGCTTGAAACCAGGAGGGAAATTTAGAAACAAAAACAAAACAAAACAAAACCGAGAAGACAAGGGGGACCGCTGGTAAACGAAACAGAGAAAAAAAATGAAAAAAATTGGAGGAGAGGGGAAGAAGAAGACTCTCTCTCTCCGCCGCTTGAAACAGCAGCACCGCTGCTTAGAGCCGCAGTCCGTGAGCCACGACACCTCCACCGGCCTCCATGACAGCACTGCCAGCGACGCAGTCCGACCAGAAAGGCATCGCCTCCTACGCGCCAAGTAAACTCTTCTCCCCCCTCGTTTATTTTGTTGTCTGTGTTTCCTCCTGAATGCAGAACATTCGTTCTGCATTCAGGAGGATGGGGGGAAAATAATATCCCACCGTTGGTTTTTTGTTGTTGCTGGGCCAGGTTGGTTCTAGCCCAACACTGTGGCTTTCCTTCTCTGGGCCAGACTGTTTCTGGCTCAGCCCTGATGTTTTGTGGGCCAGGCTGATTCTGGCCCAGCTCTACTGTCTGGGCCAGGTCTAGCCCGGACTAAAAAGAGAATTGTTGGGCCGAGTCCGGCCCAGTTAGTTGGGTCAGCCCAGCCCAGCCCACCTAATATTATATTATATCTTATAATGTATTTATATTATTTATATATATTTATAGATATTAAAAAAATTAAAAATTCTGAAAAATCCTTAAACAATTGGTTGATTTTCCTGCATATTTTTATCAAAATTGTTTAATACTGGTTTGTATTTTTATACCGTAAAGATACAAATCCAGTATTAAAATACCTGGTTTTTGTCAAGACATCAAAAAATATAAAATAAAAAAAATGTTTTGTTTTAATGCATACGGCCTAGTCTCTCCAAAAAAAAAAATCATCACATCATATTTTCATACAATAAAGAAAATTTCAAAAAATATATGTAGTATGCACTTTGGCTGTAACAACAAGTTTGTTAGAGCCATGATAACTAAGCCAATCTTTTAAAAATTCTAAAAAATTTGTTTGTCTTCTTTTAGTATCTGGATTATGAATTTATACGTAAAATATATTCCTGATATTAAAAATATATTTTTCATATAGACGTTAGAACGGTTAAGTTTTTACCCGATAAAATAAGGACCTCCTTACTGAGGAGGACTTTTCTTAAACCATAGACAGACCAACAACTAGAAATACGAAAACACCTTAGCTTTTTATCAGACAATCAAACAATGCAGCTTACCTTAGATAAGGCGTATTTGGGGTGCTGATACCTTCCCTTTACGCAACCAATCCCCGTACCCGATTTCTGAGATCAGTTAGGGTTCCTAGTGACCAAAATACCAGGTGGCGACTCTCATTCCATTTTTCACTGATAAAAGACAAGAATTTTTTATCTCCCCATATTTGCCAGATATAGATATTACACATTTTATATTTAAAGGGGAAATATTCGCCTTCACGCCGCACATGTGCGACACTACTAAAAAAAATAAAGAAGATTATGAAGTTTTTTTTTTTAAATCATGTTAACATTTTAAACTTATAACCCGAGTTATTAGATCCAAAACACTTAATCTGGAAAAACTATGAAATTCAATTGCCAGTTAAATAAATATTGAAGGATAAAATAAAAAAAAAATATCTTAATTATACAAAAGGATTTACAAATACAAATGAAAAGAATATGGATCAAAATTAAAATATAAAATAAATTTAATTTTTAATTGATGGGTGGAATTGAGAAAAAACATCAATTTCGTCAAATGATCAATTTTTTTGAAAGAATACGGATCAAAATTAACATAAAAATAAAAACAATGTTTAATTAAAGAGTGAAATAGAAAAGAGTAATAAGTTTTACAAAAGGGCCAATAAAAAAAATTAGAAATAAAAACAATAAGGATCAAATTGGAAACATAATATCATTAATTTGAATTGAAAGATTAAATTAAAAACCACTAAAACTTTTAAAAAAGAGCCAAGAAAAAAATTAGAAATCCAAACAATGAGTACCACATAGAAGAATATAATTTTTGGTAAATTGATATTGTGATGAAATCAATAACCGATAAAATATCTACAAAAGGGTCGAGACCAAAAAATAGAAATCAAAAGGGCAAGGATTGAAGTTGAACCAAACTGTAATTTTTTAAGGAAGGAGAGAGAGAAGAAGGGGAAAAAAAAAAGCTCACCGGTGCAAAATCAGACCACCAATGGAAACACTTGTAACTCCATCAGGAAAAGAACACGATAACGCTTTCAACGACACGATGAAAAGACACTTTTGGATTCTAGAAGGCATCGCACACACAGTTTGAAAGGCCCAAGCGCCTCCCATCCACCCACGAGTGTTGTACATATGCACCCATTTTTTTTAAAATTTTTTACAAAATACAGAATTTCCATTGAGTTGAATTTGTAGATATAAAAAAACCAATGTAAAAAGCCAACAAAAACCCCTTGATCTCAAGCTTATTTTTTAAGGGTATTTTTGTAATTTCATGATGCATTTTAATTATTTATTACTTTTTGTATTTGTGCAAATACCAAAGTGCATCTTAGCTTAAATTATAATAGTTAAAAAACCATTGTGTACAAAAATACCCCTTGATGTCAAGTTTAATTTTTTGTTTCAAAAATATTTGAGTCATTTCATTGTGCAATCAAAAAGAGAAAATATTTATTTGTCCCTACTATATTTGATAAAGACAAATAGACCACATCAAAAGACTTCAATGCCCTTAAAAACCCTTGTTAAATTTTTTGGGTGAAAGGAAGGAAAAAACATGAGATTGTTCCAATGAACACTCATAGAAATACTCTCAATTCCTTTCCTTTTTTCTACCAACTTAGAAAAATATGTTTGCTAAAAGAGAAAACAAGAGGAATTGGGATGATTTTTATGATTTTCTTTTTCAATTTTCCAGGACAACCCTAATAAAGGGAGGCATTGAAAAAACATGATGTTTAGGGTGCAAAATAAGAGTTTTTTTAGTTTAGAAAAGTATTTGTTTTTTTTTCCCCACTTAAATGCAATGGGGTTCTTACAATTTGGCCCAAGAAATATGTAGCTCAACCATTTTCGTATGGATGATTCAATCAGAGATTTGAGCTGTAAAGGATGGACTTTTAGGCAATGAGAATGGGATTATTATTGATTTTTAATATGCAAACTAATGTGAGAAGATATATAGCAACTAGACCTGCAATTAATTACTGGTAATGATTTAGAGATTATTATCTGATTTGTTCACGCAATTAGTTAAAATTTTAAAAAAAATACTTTAAAATAAAATAATTAATCTCACTTATGATTAAAATATCAAACGAGATTTTTCTTATCCTTTAAAAATTATATGAGAATACCCAGATTAAAAAAAAATTGTGATCAGAAGGGGAAAAAAAACGAGATTAAACGTCTGAAGGATCAGCTGATCAGCCGGCCATATATTACATATCTTTGATGAATGATGCCATTAATAAGTATTTCTTTAGTGCTTATTAAAACCCACAATTCCCAAAGATATTATTCGACCACAAATATTTCCAAGCCAGCTAAAGGCATACACTGGACCACTGCCTTGACTATCAATTTAGCGACATATTGCAACAGCAGCCAACCACCTTCCTGCCAAAAAATCTAACCTTTTTTTCTTGACAAAACCACGCACTCAAAGATGCTTCTTCTATTACTCTCACATGACCAAAAGCAATCCCCTTCTACAAATACGAGCTCCAATGACATGGCGCTGCTGAACTGTCACTTGGATGTCTAGGTGGCTGAGCCACATGGCAGTCAGTTTTCCGAAATGTTTTTGGAGAAATTCAAAATAATTGGCCTTCAAGTGCCTTTTCTAGGCGTACGATCATAACAAAATTTCATGAACTAGTTTTAATATTTTGAGTATAAGTTCATATATAACCGATATTTAGATTAGATATTCAAAACAACTGGTGACTAAATGATAATGTTTAACATATGAGGTTTTGCAATAATTTGTTAAACCGAATGCTTCGATTTATGCATCTAATCTGAAGCTGTTCTTCGAAAGTTTTTCTTCATTCTTTTTACATTTTTTAGCAATTTAGTAAAAAGCATTGCCTTTACTCTTAACTCAAAAAGCCCCACAATTGGGCAATACCGCCTGTCATAGGCATGAGGCCATGCACACAGCACAACCCTTTATCCTTTCGTCCACAATCCTCACGTGGTTGACTTGTGTCCAAATGAGTCCACCAGTTTCTCTTCACTAGTTCCTCCTCTATATAAGCACCACGTCTCTTCCACATCTAAAGCACAGCAAAACCAACATTTCTTTCTTCGTAGTCCGAATCCCTTTCTTCTCTCCAAATTCAGTACATTGAAAAATGAGTCCCTTGTCGAAGACCATTATTGCCATTTGTACCATTCACCGTCATGCAGATGGAGACGATGGTGGTGAGTATGGATATGATTATGCACCAGCAGCATGCATGGAAGGTGACGGAGATGATGATGATAGTGATTATGACTATGCTCCTGCAGCGCCCATGGAGGGTGACGATGACGATGATGGAGACGACGATTATGCTCCTGCTGCCTAGTTAATTATAGAATTATATTTAGCTCATAATAAATCACAGTACTAAACTTTGTTAGCTTGCTCCATGCACTAATATTTGTATGGCTTAATGCCCTAAAGTTTTTGTAGGTTATCGTGACTACATTAATTAAAGCTCTTAATTATGTTACCCAAAAGCTTTTTTTTCTCTTTATTTTAATGGCATGTTCAATTGATTTTAGTTTTTTAGACGATAAATTCTTTCGAGAAACGCTTTGAAATAAAGTTCCCAATCTTAAGACTTCAAAACGAAATGAAGGTGACCATGATGACTAGTGATCCGGACTTGCTAGATGAAAACATTCACTATTCTCCCTTGAATCCCAGTTGTTTCTCCTGTTTCATTCATCTTCTTCAATAACAATTTTGTCAATAAAAAGTGACCTGAAAAGATTCCATCCAAAGTCTATCCTAGAAGCACTAGGATTTAACTTCAGGTTCTCTCTAGCTAGATATTTTCTTGTGATGGTTATTTTTGTCTTGCTACTTGCAGGTATTCTTGTCTCGTTTAGACAGGCCTTCAACCTGTTTACAATAAAGGTGGTTCCATACTTCCATTTCATAGACTCACTCTCTCTAGGTTACTAGTTGTTTTCTTATATCGAAGGCTACCGATGGTGAAAAGACAAAGGGAAAATAGGTTATGAATCAGAAGAAGAAGAAGAAGAATTGGAGATAGTTGCATATCTAAATGAAGATGTCCAGGAGAAGGTATCTTTCTGTCTTGTCGGCATGGACTAAAAAAACCTTCAATGCCCAAGCAACGCTTCAGACGATGCTTTCGGTATGGAATACGAGGAAAGGAGTTAAAGCAACCACGTTTGGAAAGAATATGTTTGCTATGTTATAATAGCTTTTATGCCAAGTAGATTGAAAAAAAAAGGAACTTCATCTCATATTAAAAATGTAAGAGGTTTTGTTGTCATTCATCAAACAATGAGATGACTTGAAAAGTCATTTATCCAACTGTGATAGTGAAAATATATTTTTCTTATAACTCTATCCATTCTTGCTTCTATCTTTTCTTTTACTGTAAGTTTTTATAATTTCTAAAAACTACCATGTTGAAAACCCCGAGCTAGTTTTGTTCTAATCCAAGAAGAAAATTTCATTCTAAGTATTTTTCACCATAAGCTTCTGTTTCCTTTTCTACTTTAAACAGAAATATAAACCTTAAAATTGTCAGATCTGTCTTTACAAAAAGGGATGTAATTGCCTCTAAAAAAGAGTTCAGGTTTGAATCTAAGATGAAGAGGAGAAGTAGGTTATATAGGTCTATTATACTGGGCCTCAGAACTAAAAAGGGCGGAGTCCCAGCATCCACCTTAGGTAGGGGGGAGTAGTTCTCTCCATAAAAGAAGTAGTTCTCCCATTATTTTCAATGAATCTCAAGGGAGAGGAAAGTTGCCTCAGGTCCCTGAAGATGATACCCTAAGCACCTTAAGTGTGAAGGATATAGAATTCGTTAATGCTTAGAGGGTAGGAGAGTACACAAATCTAATATATGCAGAGGCTGAGCATATCATCCCAGCGACATTGGGCTCTACTCAGAGTTATTTTAAAATTACAGCACTTTTTACATGTATGCAATGGGGTATACCTTTTCTCTTCAAGGATTTATGAGAGACGTTTTTAGATATTATTAGTTGGGTTTAGGCCGGCGGCATTCTAATAGGTGGATAATGTTATCCGTCTTTGAAAAGCTTTTTAGGCTCGTTGGAATTGAGCTTATAATTAGTATCTTTAAAACTTGTTACCATTTGGTTATTGACACCGACGATGATAATGACATGCCTTGGTTCTTTATCTTCACCAACAGACCCACTAGAGCTATGGAGGGAACCATGTAAGGAAAACCTGCCTATGTCAAAAAATAAAGGGGAAGGTAGCTAATAGTAAGATGTAACAGGCTAGTCAACCTAAAAATAGGATGCAACAAATTTCTAGTTGCTCCTGCTTTTGGAGGGCACCTCCCTTTAATGTCAATAATAGACGTCATCTGAGCTCAGATTAGAAGAACATATATGTTGTATTGGAGTCGACCTTAACCAAGTAGGAAGTCAATAGGATGGCTAAAGGGCAATATCAGGCCCTATTACAAAGTATGCAGCTTCCTTACCCTTTTGGTTTTTATTACATCTATGATCACTGCTTACTTTATTTTTGTGCAGGATTGATAGCTAAAGGAGAATAAAAGACTTCAGCAAAGTCTGCAGAGGAGAATTCACTAAGAGTATCACACCCGACATCGCGACGACCAATTAAAAAAAATATGGATAATAGAAATAGATATTTGGCATCTTGTTCTTTTAGGGAAAAAGGTCTTGTTTAAGGAGTCGCCACCTAGTATTATGGTCACTAGGAACCCTAACTGGTCAATAGAGATTCTATGGTCCGGGACTGGTTACGTAAAAGGGAAGATATTATCACCCCTTAAACGTCCTGCTTGAGACAGGCTGCATTGCTGGTTTTGTCTTAAATTGCTAAAGGTTTGTTTTTGTTCTGTTTTTATGTTCATCCTATAATATTCTCGACTCTGGTGTCAATGAATATTCGCCAACGAATATTTCTAACTCTGGCGTTGGTAAATATTGTGTAACCCAAAAAAGTGCAGTAATATTCCTGACTCTGGCGTCAGTAAATAAAATCGCAAAAATTGAATTTTTTAAGAAAAGAAAACCTCTTTTTATTATTTATTTTCCCTGGTTTGGTCACAGCAGGCATGCGTTGTCTACAAAAACAAAACAAGTGAATTATAATTCACTTGCTACAGTAGCAAGTGCACTATAATTCACAGCTAGCGTGAATTATAATACAGGAGGAGGGAAGCAAAGAACTTATCTGATGCTGGCCATGGAGACGCTGGTGAAGGAAGACCGGTTTTGCAGAGACTTTGCACGAATCGACAGGCGCTGGGCGAAGCTCCTGTCTTCAAGCTTCCTTCATGCTCCTTGCTCTTTCTTTTTCTGTTGTTCTGTTTCTGTTCCCCTTGCTGTGTTCTTTTTTCTCTGTTCTCTTGACTCTGTCTCTGTATGTCCTCCAGCTCGTCCCCCCCTTGTGTTTGTTTCGGCTTGTACTCTGCCTCTCCGTTTTTTTTTTTTTCTGGTTCTGCTGCGCTCTTGTTGCTGAGAAACTGCACCAATGGATTGCTGTTGAATGTTCCAACTAGGTTACGTATGATGCTGTGAAGAAAGACAGTAGCCGCTGCTATTGCCAGACTGAGCTGCTGCAGAAAGAGGAAATGGTGGCTAAGGAGCACCCGCTGTCACTGCTTCAATGGAGAAGAGAAAAACTCCAGGTGCTGGGTTTGAACTGAAAGACTTCCACGGTTGAAGACAAAGCTACTGTTCATGTTTTGGAAACCTGCTGTTGTTGGAGGAGCGCATGCTGGACGACTCATGCATGCTCACGGTGCATGGGGAGGGCGTTGCTGCTGCTGTCACCGGGGAGAAGAGAGGGTATTGTAGCACCGGCCGAACTGTAGGGGAGCTGGTGTCGCGTGGTGGACAAGAGAAAGGAGACTGTGATGGAGCTAAAACCCAACCAGGGGAGGGATTATGGTTTTCTTCTTTGTTTATGAAACGAGAACAAATGGTGAAGATGGCGGTTTTGGTTTCAAGACAGAGAGGAAAAGAAAAGCCACGGAGGGCTTGCTCTGTCTTCTTGGTGACCAGGGAAGAAGAGTGTCGCACCCGACATCGCGGCGGCCCTAAAAATTAATTGATTGTGGAAAAAGAACAGATTCCTGGCATCTTGTTCTTTTAGGGAAAATGTCTTGTTTAAGGAGTCGCCACCTAGTATTATGGTCACTAGGAACCCTAACTGGTCAACAGAGATTCTATGGTACGGGATTGGTTACGTAAAAGGGAAGATATTATCACCCCTTAAACGTTCTGCCTGAGGCAGACTGCATTGCTGGTTTTGTCTTAAATTGCTAAACATTTATTCACTTATGCTATGATGATTTATTTATAATATTCCTGACTCTGGTGCCAATGAATATTCGAGCTCGAATAATTCCAACTCTGGCGTTGGTAAAAATTCGTAGCTACGAAAGGAAAAAAAAATTAGATCAATATTTTTTTATTCCCTACTCTAACGCCTAGTGAATAAAAATAAATTTATTTTTTTACGTATGCACATATTTTTTTATTTTTCTAGCGAAATAAAATAAAACACAACGAATAAAAATAATATAAATTTAAACCGGTATTTTTATTCCTGACTCTGGCGTCAGTGAATAAACCAATAAATTTACATTATTTTTATTCATGCATACACATTTTTTTATTTTTTTTACTTTTTTTATTTTTCTGTTTATTTTATTTTATTTTATTTATTTATTATTTTTTTATTTTTATTTTTTTGGGCTGGGCCCAGCTCAGCCCACATGGGCTGGGCTGGACCCAGCCAGCCCGGCCTGGCCACTGGCCCAAACCAGTGGCCCGGCTGGGCAAAAGAAGAAGAAGCACGCGTGAAGTAAATTCACGCGTGCATGAATAGTGTGAAGGTAATTAAATTACCTTCACACTGCATTAGAAAGTTTTGTTGAATGCAGAGAATGGAAACTTACCTGTGCAGCGGAGGACGGCGCCGAAGACGATGGCGTGGTGGCTGTTTTATTTTGTTTCCCGGTGTGGCTTCACTGTCCTTTGGGTTGTTCTTTTTCTGCAGGCACGAAATGGTTGCCCCTCTGTTTTTCTTTCCTTCTCTGCTCTGTCTCTTTGCCTTTGTGTTCGGGAAGAAAGCTTTTGGGTTGGGTGGACCCAAGCTTTCTCGGGTTCTTTACTCTGGTTCTGCCCCTGTTTTTGCTCTGGTTTTCTCTCTTCCTGCTTCTGTTTTCTTCCCCGGTTTTGCTCTTTTTTGCCTCTGGTTTTCGGGTCCAATTCCCCTCTGTTCTGCCTCTCAGTTTCCCCCTGTTCTTCCCCTCAGTTTTCTCCCTGTTCTTCCCCCCTCCGTTCGTCTTCGGTGCTCAAAATCGTCCTCTGTTCCGGGTCTTTTTTTTTCGTCAGCTCCTCCGTTGTGTTCTTGTTTCCAGTGTTCTTTTCCCCCTCTGTTCCTCCCCTCAGTTTTCTCCCTGTTCTCCCCCTTCCGTCTCCCTCCCGTTGCCTCTGCTCTGCTCTGCCTTTTATAGAGCCCGAGCATGCAGAAAAAAAACCCGTTCCTCTGTTCATCAATCCATGAGCGGGATCATGGGCAAGAAATCATGGTGTCGTGGCCTTGAATTCCCGGATTTGTTTCCTGTTGAATCGGTCTGGTCCGTGCGAAACGGAAGGGGTGGTGAACAGTGGGATCAAAACGGCGTCATCTTG
>Ga0325411_1003834_pt1 | contig 16909 bp, 11 predicted proteins | sample PopdelMetagenome_13_FD_206181 | JGI IMG/M metagenome (GOLD analysis project Ga0325411, IMG submission 206181) | Populus deltoides microbial communities from Bellville, Georgia, United States - Xylem-PdIQD-R4 | ecosystem: Host-associated > Plants > Phyllosphere > Stem > Wood/Secondary xylem...
GGGTTTCTTAGAGGAAGGGGGTGTTTTTCTCTTCTTGGCTGGCTGCCCCCCTTCTCTTCTCTCATTCTTTTTATATCTTAGGAAACCCTAGGTCTCTATTTTACAAAATAGTCCTCCATTAAGTAGACTGTTTATATTTAAGTACTTCAATAACTATTTTCCTAAAAAAGGAGAAATAGCCTTGCATGAAATCTTCAATCTTTGACTTAGAGGAGCTAAATTACTGAAATAAAACTTGGATATCGATTTAGATGCTTCGGAATGTAATTTGGACTTGTTTCTTCACGAAACCTGTTTGCTGACAGAATTCAGATGTCATCTTTAAAAAATCATATCTCCCTCATATGAGATCGGTTTTGGGTTATATTTGGAGCGTTTATAGAGCTTTGAGTCATGAATCCAAAAAAATTGAGATTGAATCAATTGGACTTCTGTAGCTCCAGATATTCAAGTTGGAATGGTCGAAGGTCAACACTGGCAGATTGCAAGATTTGACTTTGAAGGCTGCGATTTCCATGCTCTTCCTTATTTTATTTTATTGCCTTAGATTTCCAGAAAGGTATGGATGTTAGCTTTTTAATGCCATTAGAATCACTTCATTTTAACCTCTAGAGCTCACGCTCTGTACAAAACATCGACTGAAAGTCAAATCTACCAATTATCTCCAATTTACTCCTTTTTGCTTCTTTCATCCAAAAGTGCCTTCAAAATATAAAACAAAAAATATCAAGGCATTTTATATATAAAACATAGGCAAAACACTAGTTAATGTGGGTGAAACTATTGAATAATATGATTGCATCAAAGAACCAAATAGAACTTTTTGGAAAGCTCAAAGAACCATTTTGAAATTTAAAGAAAAAAACTTGTACTATTAGGGAACAAAACAATCCATAATAAACAGTATCTTGTTGTATAATACAATTTGCTGCAATAAAAAATTAGAGATATTTTAGTTTATATCTAGCCTATTTGCTCGTGTTACGGGTGAAGCGAAAAAAAAATTTGAAGTGCAAAAAAAAGATCTAAGTATTGTTAATGCACTTTTTAGAAAAAGAAATAGATTTTAATAATGAATTTAAAATCAACTATATAGTGAACAATATTTTTATCTAGAATTGAGAAGGAAACACATTAGATCTACCCAGGTTGATATGCAAAATTTATAGGGATAATCTTGAAAAAAAAAATTAAAAAGCTAAATCTTCAATTAACTCAATATTTATGGATGAAAATGGTAAAAACAATTAAAAGAAACACCATGCAAATTTAGGTGAATTAACCAAACTTGCATCAACTTGCGATGCAAGTTATGCACACCATCGAATTCAATAAATTTTTTTATCCCATAGATTAATTATCATTTAATAGATTTATATAATAATAAAGTGCATGCCCAGTTTTTTATATGAAACATTTTTTTAATAGGAAAAATTATGACAAGTGTGTGAGAATGAGATAGCAAAGACAAATATCATTGCTAACAAAAGGTGAAATTGTATGTTTTTTTAGTTTTGAGTTAAATAAAAACACAGTTCATCGATAACGAAGGGAAAATTTGATTCTTAAAAAAAACATTGAGGGACAAAAAAGTGCATAAAAAAATAGCATGGGTGATGTGGCTTAGTCCATCGAAGTTGTAATTTGAATCATAAATTTAATCAGGTTTAATATTTTTTTATTTAAATTTATAACCAACTTAAATATAGTTTTAAAAAAAAAAGGATGAGAAGGATCCCATCAACGTGGCCTAATGGCCCAATGCCAAAGGTTTTTGAAAGGAAAAGTCTAGGCGTGTGGGCTTTCAAGCCTAGACTTTAAAGTCTAGGAGCACCTGGGCTTATTAGTTTTTTTTTCTATTTAAAGGGGTGAATGACCTATATTTTTTTTTTGAAAACAAATATATGGAGAACATGTCGCATGCTGTGGCAGACAATGTGTGGTCTGTTAACCCAGATTCTGACCATTACAGTGGTGGTTGGAAAATTAAGGCTACAGGTCACTAAAAAAACCCATTTATCAACCCATTTCAACCCAAAAACACCATACAAATACCCTTAGAACATTAAGAAACCAACCTAATAAACCTAAAAAAATGTATAAGCCACAAAATCAAATCGAATAAAATATCTTATCGTCGACTTCGATCTGATTTTTTCAGAGGTGAGAAAAAAACCGAAAAACCGACTTAACCGAGAAAACCAAAAAAAAATTAACCAAAAAAAATTAACTGAAAATACCGAACCATAAAAAAAATCAATGAAACCGATTAGAATATTTAGAAAAACTTCCGGTTCGGTTCGGTTTCGGTTTTATAATGCTTAAACCAAGCAACCCAAACTGAACCGAACTGAACTGGTTTAAATTAAAAAAAAATTCTATAAATACTCCTCAGTCCTCATAGTCACAGACACGCCACATAATCCATACGAGCCACACCACATTTCAAATTTTCAATCCTCACAACGGCACACCCTCCCACAAAATTCAAAGGTCTGTAGACTCTACACCCAATTAATTATTCGTACTTCAACTACCCCACCCAAGCTCTCACAAGTCCACTCACGTCTCACAATTAATTCTTCACAGCACACAGCACACAGCACACAACTTAATTAATTCTTCACAGCACTAATTCTTTGTTCTTCAAAGTTCAACCACCCCAATCCACACGCCACACCTAACCTTCCAATCTTCATTCTTTAATCATCTCCAGATCTATCATTCCAGCAACATCCCTAAGCCTCAGTAGTAATAAGATTTCTTCAATGTACAGGTGATTAGTGGAGGCAAAAAGGGTGAGGGCTGGGCTTAATTTTATGGTTTGGGTTGTTGGCAGTTGCTGTGTTTTTTTTTTTGAAAGAAAATGGGTAAAGAAAGTGGCAGTGGGCACTGGACAATGTTTATTGTGGTGGTGATGGTTTGTATTTGAGAGTATGGTTTTCGGTGATGTAGGTTTCTGGGTTTGTGATAGTGAGGAGTGATTGATTACTGTAAGAGAGTGTGATGTGTTTGTGTTGAGAAAAGGCCGGTATGAATTCAACACTATCGTGGGGGTTGCTGGTGATGAAGATGGGTTTGATTTTGTGCTTTTAGATGTTAAAAAACAATATAGGTTTTTTTCAGTTTTTGACATAGAAAACCGAACCGAATCGAACTGAAATCGGTCGGTTGGAACCAGGTTCGGTTCGGTTTTAGTTTATTTTTTAAAAAAAAAATTCGGTTTGGTTGTTTTTATAGATAAAAACTAAACCGAACCGAAAATGATCAACCCTAGATTTTTTAGGCTATATTAAGTCTTAAAACAACCTTCATAAGACTCTCCTTACCTAGTGAAACACATTGACACCAATTTTAACTATTTTGGTAAACACATTGACACCAATTTTAACTATTTTGGTGGTCATAATAGGTGTCAATGATGAACTTTCTCTCTCCACATCGAAATCCAACGAGCTCTCTTTATAATCTCATAAAAAAAACTAGAAACAATGAAAATAAAGTTTGGCACCAAAATTGAATTTCATAAAACCTAGGAGATTGAGCACCTATTAAGTTAAAAATATGGGGGGGAAAGTAATTTTTTTGGATGAAATTAGAATTTACCACCTATTTTGTCAATGTTTTTTACTTTGCTCCTTTGTTTTTCAATTTCACCATCTCTTAAAAAAATGAACTGATTAGCTATTAATTTAGGCTTAAAAAGGTTTAATTGTGCAAAACAAAAGATTAAGAAAAAAAATTAAAAAAAATCATTATTCTAATCCATAATGATTTGTGAGAGTGAACACTAAATAAGTGCATAGTGAAATCACTATGCTTTTAGTTTTTTTTTTAATTTATAATGCAATGTAATGTAATTGTGCACTACATTGTTTGTTAATATAGTTATTGGAGCATCCTCAGACTAGTTTTCACATAACATAACACTAAGTTTATCTCTTTCTGGACTAGGTTGGTAACAGATCACGCCTAATCTTTTATTAATTCCTTAAGATAGATGCTCTGAGCCCACAAACAACCTATATCTAGTGTCACATAAAAAAGTTGCTTTCAAGAGTGAGAATTGAACACTTGACTTGGTGAATCAAGAGGACATCTTATTACTCTAGGCTTTAACCAAAAGTAAAACCTATTTATTAAAATGATAAATCTTTTTTCATTAATATTCATTTTAAATTACACATACCAAAAATCTTTGTAATTCTATTTCAATTATATATATATATATATATATATATATATCATTTGATTTATCTTTTTATATATTTTTTTAATTTAAGAATTATTCTTATAAAAAATATGCACAAATTTGTTATATGATTAACAAGTTCTAAATTATTTAATAAAAATAAAATTTATTTGTTAAAAACTTGTAGTTGTGTAATCTTTGTAATATTTTTATATCTCAAAAACACATTAATAAACTTTAAACAAATAATATTATGTTGATTTCAACATCTATAAACACCTTGAATTAATCAATTATAAACTGTTTTTACCCCTAAGCTTAAAACCAAACATCACAATGCAATCCAACAAAACACTATAACCAAAACACAATGCAAAACTATCAAACATTCCTTGGAATGTTTTAGAAGATTCTTTTATTTACCCATATATGCATGTTTGATAGTTTTGTATTGTGAGTTAACTTTTTAGTTAAGATTTTTATATATAAAAAAAAAAGCATCTTAAATAAAATGGATCTTGTGAACATGCTAGACCCAAGTATTTGGTCTCTTAAGATACACCCTAAATCATTCAGATAAAAAGATTAGAACTTTTCATCTCTTAAGATAAAGACATATAGAATTCAGAGCATTAACAAACTTAAAACTCAAGAACAAATATTTTTATTCCTTGAATTTAAGGCCTTTTTAAGTCATTTAATACCTTTCTTATAAGTATACTTACTATATCATCGGAGGTTTTCTAAGTCCCTCTGATTAGGATTGTTTTTACAGGTACTCAAGCTTCTGTCATAAGTCTGGAGTTCCTTTGATTGAGAAGAAGAAATCTAAGCACTTGAATATATTAATTAACCACTATCTCAAATACTAAATAACCTCTTATTTATATATCTTGAATTTTGGGACATCATCGGTGGTGATGTCTATGGGAACTATTTATAAAAAACTTATATATAGCATTATTATTTAACTACTTTCTCTCATTATCGTTATCAATGGCAAATAATCATGACACTCTTGGAATATGACGAGTTACTGATCTTATTTCCTTAGTAGATACTCCAGCTCTCGCATAACCAATACTTCAATAACTTATAGAATAAATACAGCTCCTCACCCATGTAGTGATGAGAAATCAACAAGTGAGAGAAAATCCGCCTCCATGAATTTCAGCTTTTTCTCAGCAAGTTGCTACATCTCTCCACTCACCTTCACGAAAGCAAGCCCCATATAGTGTCGGCAGACGATTACACTATTCAGAAGAATACGAACAAAATTATCCAGTAGATGGTCTTAAACCTCAAGGGTCATCGAGTCATTTTAAGAAGTATACACACCTTAATGATGCTTAGGTTCGAAGTGGTTTTTCTAGACATCCATCTGGACAATGTAAAAAAAGGTTGTTCGTCTATCACGCTATCATACACTAGAGATATCAAGTTATCCTGAGCCCAATAGGTGTAAGTGTGGCAAATAGCTGGAAAAGGAATTCATTCATGAGGACATCTACACTCCTAATCAAATTATAGATTCTCTTTTATCCAGATGTGTGCTAAACACCTACATACCTAGAGATTACATCACCAACAAAATAACCCTAGATAATTATGATGAGCTTACAAATCCTAGGGAACATATATAAAATATGCACAACATCTGGAGCTAGTCATTTAGGACAACCATGCCAGGTGCAAGATCCTTCATATGAATTTCAGAGGTTCAGTAAGAACATGGTACAACAACTTGAAACTAGGTTTAGTCGCCAGCTTTAATGACCTTTGTGTTAAGCTGGTGGCACGTTTTAGTATAAGCATTCCAACCAAAAAGAGTTTAAACAGAATCACCTAAGTGAAGGACGAGTCTACAAAGACATATCTTAAAAGATTCAATGAGAAAATGCTTAAGGTTAAAGACTTAATTGAATAGGTAGCTTCAGAAGCCCTTATTAGTGGGGTGAGGGAAAAACCTTGTGGAGAGAGTGGTATGCTTACCAAATAAAAGATTATTAAAGGTGAAACAAACTATGAAGAGCCACATTCGAGTAGAAGAGACAAGTACGGTACATAATAGTCCTTTTTTTATCAGGGATAAACAACTAGAAAGGTCCCTCAAACGAGGTTGCTCACCTAAGCAAGACTGTTCTTCCATAAGAGATAACAATTCTAAGAGGAGTTAAAAGAAATCACATAGGGAATGTCTGAGTTATCCTAAAGCACGTGCTTCTTCATTGAACACTTCTTTCACTGAAGTCTTTACAGCCATCTAAGGTAAATAGTTTGTTAAACATCTTTTACCCATGAAGTCTCCTCTTAGTACACGCATATCTAAAAAGTACTAATGTTTTCACAAAGAAAATAGACATAATATATAGGACTAGTATGTCTTGAAGAAAGAAATTGAAAGACTGATAGTTAAGGGCTACATTCATCAATTTCTAAAGAAGAATTTTCGTCCTAAACAGAATAAAGAAGATCCTGGTCAATCCACTACAACTTTATTTAAGATCAATGTAATCTTAGGAGGAACCTCTACTGGGAGGGTTCTAGCAATGGAAAGAGAGATTATAGGAAACAAACCCTCACCACCGCTAGATCACTGGTTCAAGGGCACGAGCCAATAGTCTTTATTCTTGAAGATGAAGAAAAAATGACTTTTTCACATGAGGACCCTCTTATCATTTCCACTTTTATCTCTAATCACAAAGTACATTAGAAACTAGTTGATGCTGATAGTGTAATTAACATCCTCTTCATATAAGTTATGGCCCAAATAGGAATCTCTTCTTTAAAACTAATATTGGTAAAAACTTTCCTCATTGGTATTGAGGGTTTATGCGTGCCAATGAAAAATGTTTTAGAATTACATGTTGTAATGGGCACCCCTCTAAAATGTGTTTCACTTTATCAAAGTTTTATGATGATAGATATGGCATTGACTTATAATGTCATTCTAGAAAGACCCTTTTTACATCAAATCAATGTTGTCATCAATACCAGATATTTTGAAGTTCCTAACTCAGAAGGGAGTAGCCACATCACGGGGAAATCAGACAACCTTAAAACAATGTGCACTACTTGCATAAAGAGCAAGAAAATGTTGATATCAGACTATAAAAGGTCTTTAAAGGAAAGAATAAAAATCAGAACTGAGGCTATAAAGAAATTAAAGGATATTTGTTTGGGGGGGTGAATAAGCAATCAATAAATTGGGATCCACCTTAACACCAAAAAAAAATAACAATCATTGACGAAGCTCTGCAGATCCAAAAGTTGAATTTCACAACAGATACGTCAAAGTTGTGAGGCATCAGTCCAAAAATAGCTCCTCACTAGTTGATGGTAAATTCATACGCACATCTGGTCCGCTAGAAAAAGAGGAATTTTTAGGGAGAAAGACAAAAGGTTATAACTCAAGAAATAGATAAACTTCTGGTCATCTGCTTCATCTGAGAGGTGTTGTACTTAACCTAGTTAGCAAATGTTGTTATGGTCAAGAAAAGTAATGCCAAGTGGTTGATGTATGTAGACTTCACTGACTTAAACAAAGTCTACCCAAAAGACAGTTATCCACTCTCAAGAATTGATCGTCTAGTAAACGCTACAACGAGTTTTGAATTCTTGAGCTTCTTGGATGCCAACTAAGGTTACCATCAAATCCCTATACATCCTGAAGATGAGGAGACAATAAATTTTATAGTTAAGTCTAGTACTTATTGTTACAAAGTTATACCATTCAGATTGAAGAATGCAGAGGCAACATATCAGTGAATAATTAATCGAATATTCAAGAATCAATCAGGAAGGATTATGGAAGGATACATTGATGACATGTTAGTAGAGAGAATGACTTTTCAGCAATATCTCCTAAACTTTGAAGAAGTTTTTGTTGTCTTGAGTCAATGCCAAATAAAACTTAACCCTTCCAAATGTGTTTTTGCCATCAGAGGATAATTTCTCAATTTTCTAGTAAGCTCTAAAGGAATTGAGCTCAATCCAAAACAAATTCAAGCCATACTAGACATAATGCCCCCACATAATATGAATGAAGTATAATACCTTACAAGATGATTGGTTGCACTCAACAGATTAATTACTCGCTTGGGGGAGCATACTTTGCCATTATTTAAAACACTGTGAAATATAGCAAACTTCGAATGGACTGAGGATTGTCAAAGGACTTTTGAAGAGCTTAAGATTTATTTATCATCCCCTAAGATTCTATCTCAACCACGAGAGAATGAAGATCTATTTCTCTATATAGGGGTGGCAGATTCAGCAGTAAGTTCAGTTCTAGTAAGAGAAGATGATGGTATACAATGACTTATGTATTATTTCAGCTGAACTCTTTAAGATGTATAAAAAACATACTTAAAAGTGGAGAAAGTAGCTTCAACGCTGGTAAGTGCCTCTAGAAAGTTGAAGTCATACATCCAAGCTCATCAAGTAACCGTATTGACAAACTAACCACTAAGACATATTCTTCACAAGCCATAATTATCTGGGTGTCTAGTTAAATGGGATGTAGAGCTAGGGGAATTTAGACTTTAGTACAAACCTCGTCTAACAATAAAGAAACAGGCCTTGACATACTTTATCATTGACTACTGTTTTATAAAACGCATGGATACCCCTAATCATCCATCTTTTATGACAAAACTTTCAACCTGATAAAAAACATGAATAAGATCATCTGTGTTACTTCCCACTAGGGAATTATATATAGATGATGCTTCTAACATAAATGAAAGTGGAGCTAGGATAATACTTATCAGTCTTGAAGAATAAGTATTATAATATGGTGCTTATTTTAAGTTCCCTACTACTAATAATGTTGCAGAATATGAAACTCTTCTAGTTGGACTATGTCTTGCAGAGGCTTTGAACCTATCCCATATAAGCTCATAGTGATCCATGGTTAGTGTTTAGTCAATGCTAAGAAACAAATGAAGCAAAAGATTCCACCATGCAGTTGTATCTTCAAAAAGTAACACCTTATCTCAATGTTGAGCACAAAAATATTTTAATCACTCGTATTCCTAAAGAAGACAATCAATGAGCAAACCTCTTGTTTAAATTAGCAAGTTCTAATTCTTGGGAATTCCCTGCTGATGTTTGGGTAGAAGTCTTGGAAGAACCTAATGTTGGCAGAGATGAGTAGATAGTTGTTCTCATCAACATAATAAATGATTAGAGGATCCCTATTAGATACTATTTATAAACAATAGAATTACCCTCAAATAGAAATGAAGCCATTTGCCTGACAGGATGAGCACCAGGATATTGTATAATGACAATGTCTTATACAAAAAATTTACCTTAGCCCCATTACTGAAATGTTTGTCCCCATAAAAGAGTTCATATGTTTTACAAGAAATACATGAAGGCATATATGATCTACATACAGGCTCCAGAGCTCTTACAGCTTAAGCAACACGTGTAGGATTTTATTAGCCAACTATATTCCAGGATGCCAAGAGCCTAGTAAAGAGGTGTAACAAGTGTCAGAGATTTGCTTCAGTTCCTTGATAACTATCTGCAGAAATGACAGTTATAATTTCCTCTTAGCTATTTTTCTAATAGAGAATAGAGATTCTAGGTCCATTCCTTAAGGCCATGGGCAAGAGATAGCTTGTCCTAATGGCCATGAACTATTTTATCAATTGAGTTGAAGTAAAAGCTCTAATAAAGATAACCACCAAGTGGATTGTTGTAATTAAAAGGTTGAACGAGGTCGATTTGATCTTCTTACATTTTTAAGGAATAGTATAAAGACCTACATACCCTTGGAAGCAAAAAAACTAAAGCTTGAAACTAAGGGTATTTGTGTATTTTCATGTTGTTTGTTTTTTTTGTAATTAACAAGTTGGATGGAAGGCAACTTGGTCTTTTAATAATTTTAATATTAATTAAAAATAATTTGCTGGCGTGTGCGAGGCACGTGCTAGCGAATGGACAACCTTCGTCCCCTTTAGGCGGCATGTGCGACATCACCTTTTATCAAAAATGAGTTTTTTTTTTCAATTTCATCTTTCAACATATAATTTATTAAGAATTGATTTTCATGCTTTTTTATCACTTTTCTTTATATAAGATTATATCAATCTTATGTTCTTGGTCATAAGGTTAGCGGGTTAACCTGATTAACATATATTTTTTCTTTTATTTTTTTATTTTTTTGGTTTCACTCTTGATCTTTAGATTGTTTTATAATTTGAGCTTTATAGTTTAATTTAGATTAATTCGAGTTGGTTTTTAAATTTTTTTACATTGTAAGTTTTTATATCAGCTTGTTTATTGCTGTTATATTTATTTATTTATATTTTTTAAATTAGTTGAGCTGAGTGAAGTGGTCTCAATTTTTTTTTATTTTTTTTTAACGCTTGCCTCGTTTTAGGTTATATATATATATATATATATATATATATAAATGACCGGCTTGAGTGTACAGCAGGTGCTATCTAGTATTAGCTGTTTATCAAACACGGATTTTCCTTTTATTTCGAGGAAAGAAAAAAAAAATGCCACAGAGCTAGAGCCATAGCCTGAAGCCATCGTAGGGTAGCAAGGAATACACGTTATCAAGTTATCCTAAAGCAATTCCCTACATATAATTAAGCACAAGATATATAACATCTGCGATGTTTCCAAGAAAATGTCGAGGATGGTTAATCTTCTTGTACTTCCACATCCACAACAAAGGCTACCAGTTTTAGCTAGTCTCTATCCATGTCGTCTCCCTACAATTCACACGCGTTCTGCTAATTCTGTTTCAGAATCACAGAGGAAGTGGAACATTGGATTTAAAGCACCTCGTAGGTTGGTGTTAGGACTTGGAGCCTCCTTTTGGTCGCAGTTTATGAGTATGGCTGGTAGAGCCAGAAGCAAACACCTCATTGCCCTTGCAAAGCAAGAGGGTGTCATTGAAGAGGTGAATTTTCTATCTTTGCTAGCTGCTGTTTTGTACTCGTTTACTACTCGATTGCTGAATTTGGTTTCTGGAATTTCTTGAATTCTGGATTGTAGTTTTGTTATTCTTTTGGTGAGATAACTTCAAATTCTTGTAATGCAATCAAAATTCTACTTGGGTTTAAGCATCTCGAGTTATTGTTTTACTTTTTTTTTCTGATCAAGTTTCTTAGGTTCTGGATTCCTTTGCTTTTGATTTTTATTTTTTTTAAATGCCCAAGTAAACAGATTCACCATGTAGTTATTGCAAGTGTATGATTACCTTAGTATTAACAGCCACTTCTATCGTAGTTTGGGTATAAGGAAATCTACTTTTGCCTCTTGTGATTTGATGGTCACGTGGTTCATGCAAGAATGATGGAGTCCATCTTGCTCCTTACGTAGTTCTTCTTTAGCTGCAAATTCATTTTTTTTTTGTTCTCTGGAAAATGATGGAGTGGCAATTTGGAATGTGAAGCTGCTTTGGCACATATTTTATAGAAGCTAATTGATATTTAATTAACAAAATGGGAAATCAAGAAACAATTCCTATCTTGCAAAAACAACTCAACTCGTTTGATTGAGTCCAAGTAGCCTCATTATTTGGCTTGTGATTGATTTCAAACTTCTGTTATCTTTAAAGAGATCTTGAGGCCCTGCCAGAGCCACAGATGTCTATGTGACTAGTGTCACTTCTTGCTTGACAGTGTTCTTCCTTTAATACTGGATCTTTCAATTTTTTTTCTATTCGTGTTTCATAGGTATTGAAGAATGTGGATTGGCCACAGCAGTTTCCATTCAAGGAGGAGGATTTCCAGCGCTTTGATGAGTAAAATCTCTTGTATTTAATTGCTTGCATTAAATACTTTTTCAGTTCTTGTTTTCATCCACTTCTTGAGCTGTTTTTTCCTTGGAACTGCTTCATGTCCATGATCACATGCTGAAAGTTGATGCACCTAGACATTATATGGTATAGAAGAAAATTTAAAAGAATTATCACTTGATATCTGTTTGGTCTTTTATACTGGAGCCCTGGAACTGATCCTGAGGTGCAACATATCTCAAACACATTATATGGGTACAAAATTGGTTCATCCTTAACACCAAGTCCATCTTTCCTTGGCTTTGTATTCTGAAAACTTCCTTGAAATAGAATAGAATATAGATTTCCACGTAATGCGGGTAACACATTGAATTCAGCACTGCTTTCACTTTGGTTTTTGAGTTAGCATCTTTATTTTGAACTAGTAAATTAATCAATTTGGATTTCAATCGCCCTACATTTGTCATTAGACTGAATTCACTATTATATACCTTCAAAACTCAAAATTGTTATTCGCAGGTCTCCAGATTCGTTGTTCTATGATGCTCCAAGATTTGTGACACACATTGATGATCCAGCCATTGCTGCACTGACTAAGTACTATTCAAAGGTTTTCCCTCCCAGCAACACTCCAGGGGTCTGCATCTTGGACATGTGTAGCAGTTGGGTAAGATTCTTCTAACATTTATTTTCAGCCTCATTAGGTCTTCAATATTTAAGTTAACAAACTATTCCTGGTTTTATATGTAGGTCAGCCATTTCCCAAAAGGATACAAGCAATATTCTATAGTTGGATTAGGCATGAATGAAGAAGAGCTCAAACGGAATCCAGTCAGAATATACTTCTTATTCTCCATATCATTTCTAGTTATTTATGTCATGCATTTTTTTAATTTTGTCATTCATATATTCTTTTCAAGCTACTGAAATTAGTTGCTGATATCTGCCACTGGAATATGTTATGTAGAATTCATGATTAGTAACCATCTTACACAATAGCAACTGGTCAGCTAGGATTTTAAAAATGATGTACATATTATCCCTTGAAGAGTTTACATTTTTATTCTAGCATGCGAATCTTAGTGCTTTATTGAGAACCATTTTGATGATATCACTGGAAGCCAAATAACCCCTTGATGAGTTATCATAATTTGTAAAAATAAGATAATCAAAGCCTTAGCCGAATCTCAAAAGATGACAAGGTATGCAACTAATTGTATAGCAAAATCTATTTCAACATATGTATAGTTATTTCTTGTGCTAGATACTTTAAGTTTCAACTTGGATGTATCGTATTTACTTTCGTGACCTTGGTAGTTCTAAGCTAATTGCTTTGTATACACTGTTATGATCTTTCTATCAATGATGACAATAATACATTCATCAAGTTATTTTCTTTGTAGGTTCTGACTGAATATGCTGTGCAAGATTTAAATTTGAACCCTAAACTCCCATTTGAAGATAATTCATTTGATGTCATAACTAATGCGGTAAGTGTATTATCCACATCTCTTGACCATTTTGGCTGTGCTCTATTCGACTGGTTTATGTTTTCTCAAAATATATTCATACAAATTGCCATTTGAGTATTTAAATGCCTGGAGTTAACAATGATTTTTGAAGTATTATATTTTATTAACAAAGATTTATTGTTGTCACGTTCTTAATGGCATGTGGCCTCCCTATTAGTATTATGAATTTGTTGGATCAACTTAAGATTTGATACATTTTGTGTTTAATATATTATCTCTGATGCAGAATGTTGTAGCTTCGTTTAGCAATTAATTCTCTCTTCTCCATTTCAAGAAAAAACTTAAGCCTAACTCTTAGCTGGCAATACATCATTTTAATTAAGGACAATTTTTTCTTTTGTGTGCTCAAGGTTATGGTGTCTTACATCTGTGTTTCCTAAGAAAATCCTCAGCCATTATGACCTCAGAGATAGCGAAATTTTTTTGATCATATTCCGTTGTCAAATTTCTTAAGAGGAATTGTTGGGATTATTCTTTTAAATTTTGGTCTGATAGAAGCAATCCCATCAAAGGAGAGCCCTTGGGTATAGTATCGTAATTTTGGTTGTCCCCTTTTCCTCTTTCTGAAAAATTTCACAGGTCAGTGTTGATTACCTAGCTAAACCTATTGATGTTTTCAAGGAGATGTGCCGAGTACTTAAGCCAGGTGGACTAGCTATAATGAGGTGATATTATTATTGTGTTTTTATTTTTACAGTCCTGGATTTCCTCAATTCATTCAGTAAATGTATGCCATTTCCATGCTGCAGTTCCTTGTCCTTTTAAAAGAGATCAGGAGAAATATTTTTGTTGTGGTCATCTAAACTTGGTTGTATTTTGTAACAGAATTCAATTGAATAAATTCCCTTAAATTGTTTTGGTTTGTCTCTTTGCCTAATCTCCCCTGTGGCGCGCCATTTCACTGTAATTGAGATACTTAAGGTACAAAGCAAACCATTCTACTTAACTTGCAACATCAAGATCGGAGTGATGTGGAGATGTGGACACATCACACATGTGAAGATAAAGAGGCTGTGATTCAGCTAAATAGCCCTGCAACAGTAGAAACAAAAAACGAAAAGGAAAAATAATATGGATGCATATTGAACTACTTCACCTCCTCCTCAGGCATCCCTTGACAGTTTAGTTGCTAGAGATCAGTATTTTTGTTTCATCAATCATCCATCTTTTCTCTTTATTCAAGCATTTCTAAACTTTACAATATTAAGAAAAAACAAAATTGTAACATTTTATTGAATACATTTGTATCAGCTTCTCTAATCGTTGCTTTTGGACAAAAGCAATCTCTATATGGACATCAACCGGTGATGCTGATCATGTTATGATTGTTGGGTCTTATTTCCATTATTCTGGAGGCTTTGAACCACCTCAGGTAATTCTGTATTCCTTGCATCGTGTCTTTGGTAATGACAGCTGATGTGTTGGGTTTGTTTAAATTGTGGTTCTAAGAGAGAGAAGAAATACCCATGTACCTAGTCCATACTAAAGTTGTCATTTTTTAGGGTAAAATTTTATTTGTGAGTGTATATATTCTCTACACTTTGATGGCTAGAGAGATAGGAGAGAAAAAAGGGAGTTTTGGATTCCTTTAGAATTTTGGATGAAAGATTAATTTTATGTGACACCTTGTAATCTCTTACTTTCTCATAGTGAATTTCTTTTATCGTCTCGCCTATAGAGTAGGCCTAAGTTGCAGAACCATGTAAATTTTGTGTGTGCTTGTGTGATTAATTATGCTTGTTCTTTTATATTTCTATACTTGCCAATTGATTTGAGATTTTGTGGTTGTTTCCACTAAAAAGCGAGCAAGTGTCTAATGGCAAAATATTTTCATTGGTGTTGATTCTTGCTTCATTTTCTGCAAGTGCTTCATCTCTGGTTGAATGTGATTTGAGTGCCATTTAGTATACGATGTTACATTTTAACCTGTTGCTTTTATGTATTATCATCCTTGAGTTCTAGAAGATATTGCTTGTAATCCAATGGCCTGCAATCTCAATGTTTGAATTGCGTCAGTCCTGAGCTGCAAATCATGCCCACGCAAACGGGTGCAAGTGGAACCTTCGCATTGAGGGTGATCCGGTGACGAAGGATTCTCTGACTGAAGAGTTCGTTTTGCAGGCTGTGGATATATCTCCAAATCCTGGACGCTCAGATCCCATGTACGTTGTTTACTCTAGAAAGGCATCTACAGCGTGAGACACATTGGAGAGGTTGATGATGATCAAATTTTATGGTCTCCAATATCGCAAAAAAATGGGAGGAAGGCATGTGGGTTCTCTAATGTTATAGTCAATGGCAATTTCATTTGGTACAAATATAACGTATGGTATTTAACAGTGGGGAACAACCTAGCAATCAAAGACGACAGGCACTTTCCTGCAAGTGCAAATATAAGATGTGAGCTTAGGTTTTCTAACATTTGTTTTCTTTGGTTTGAATTTTCTTTTTTTTCCTTTTTTATATTATATTGTATGCTCGAAACATTAAAAAATTTGACGTGTCCCAACATCGTATTTGGAAAAATAATTGAAAGTAGCAATTATAATTAGCTCTCTCTTTACCCATGGAGTGACCGCTGCGATGATAAAGAACTGGGAACTTTTTGTATTTGAGTTGCCATTGTGAATTAAACCACAAATTGAATTGAAGATGATAATAAAAGTTTATTGAATTTGAGGACTGAATTACAAATAAAAAAGAACTCAATCAATTAAAACTAAAGACTCAATTGAATAAAATTGAAATTTTTTTAGGCCAATTCGAGCTCGATGGAGCCTCTTAGAACCAACTAGATAGTTAAAAATAGTTTTTTCATGAAATCATCTAATAGATGGTATAGTGGTTAGAGTTTTGAATCAATAAATTCATTTTTTCTGTGATATCAGATTCGAGCAATGTTGTTACTAATATGATGGCCACTTGAAGCTTATACTGTTGTTTACTTTAAGGCTCATGGGATTAATCGAGGTACACGCAAATTGACCTGGATATCCACATTAATAAAAAAAAAAGAAAAAAAGCTTTTTCATGAAGAAAAATAATCTCTCGTTATTTCTTAAATAGCAGTAAAATGCGTCGATTTTAAATTCAAAAAGATTGGGTTTGAATTAGAAAAGATATATACTACAATGGAGTCTTCCCCCTGATACGACAGTGTTTTCCAATCCCCTTGCCACGCGCCCTTTCCTGATTGCTTAATGCCTATCTATTGTCCACGTAGCATTTCCTTTAGTTGCCCTCGTCCTAGCCATCCACCTACCCTTAAGTCTTTACCTCCCTGAACATTCAATGGTCTTGTCCAAAAGAAAGCAAATGAGAAAGAGTTTGATACGATAAGAACTACACTAAAATATCCATTCTAGATTTTAATTGTGCAAATTCCAAGATTAAAAGAAAAGATATTTAATGAATTTA
>Ga0325411_1003835_pt1 | contig 16908 bp, 14 predicted proteins | sample PopdelMetagenome_13_FD_206181 | JGI IMG/M metagenome (GOLD analysis project Ga0325411, IMG submission 206181) | Populus deltoides microbial communities from Bellville, Georgia, United States - Xylem-PdIQD-R4 | ecosystem: Host-associated > Plants > Phyllosphere > Stem > Wood/Secondary xylem...
TATATCGTGGGTGCTATCTTAGGACAAATGAAAGATAAAAAAATCTTATGTGATTTACTATGCAAGTAAGACTTTAAATAGTGCTTAAATGAATTGCTTCACCATTGAAAAGAAATTACTTGCGGTATTGGCATACCTGTTGCTTTTTTTTAATAATTATGCAACATTAAAATATCTTATTTTTAAGAAGGATTCTAAGGCTATATTGGTATGGTGGATCTTGTTACTCTAAGAATTTGATATCAAAATCAAAAACAAGAAAGGCATAAAAAATGTTTCGCTGATCATTTGTAAAGATTGACAATAGAGTCAACATTTGTGTAACGACCCGACTTTTTCAAGGCCAAAATTGATGGAATTTTTTTATCGTCTAGTTTCTGGATGTTTTTCACCATATCATTCTTCAGATTTATCATTGCATTTTGTTCATTAACAAGGCACAATCTATGTAGGATAACGTAAATCAACTTTCCCATAAAACGGATTCTCAATACACGTGCCCATCATATTATATTTCCATACTCATAGGTTTACATTACATCATATTGACATGCTCATAAATTCACATTCTTGTTCTAGTGTCATTAACATCATGAGTTCATACAAAGTGTCGAACAATAAGTTACATAATTAGTACTTTTGTTATCCTAACCTCATGTAATTTCACAACACGACATCCTCATTAGATGAACACCTCATATGTATTGTAATATCCCACATTGGTGGGTGAGGGTTTGGTAGCTGACTTTATTAGTAGTGCTGGTTGCTAACATGTTGTACGCGTTTTGGGGCGTCAGGCTCAGAAGTGGGCTCGCGTCACCAGGAACAAACCATGAGGGCGGTAAGGCCTAAAGTGGGCAATATACATCATGTTGGGTCGGGCTGTTAGCCACCGTCAATAATTCATCAATTACCGAGGCTAATTACAATACTCAAACTCGATCATTCATCTCGAATACTGTTAGCCAAACTAACATTATTCTCTGTTTAAAGCATAACAATTGTAGTTCTTTCATATACTTAATATATACAAAACATAGTATACATGAACGCATCAATTCTTGAAACTAACTCATAATTCTCAAATCTGGCTATCCTCTTTGGATGCCATTAGCCAAAGCCATTTCTATTGATGGGAAGTCTATTGTAGAAAATGAAATTGTTACATGCATTGAAGTCATTTCTGACCGGGAAGTTTATTGTAGAAAATCAGCAACGAAAACTGGTTCCCTGCTAGCTACACAATACGGTAGCGAAGCTGCTTCGCTGTAGGCCGCACAATTTGGCAGCGAAAATTGATTCGCTCTAGGACGCACAATTCAGCAGTGAAAAATGTTTCATTGCAGGCACTTTAATTTCGACAGTGAATGCTACTTCGTTGTAGCCAACACACTTTCAGCAGCAAATGCTAATTCGCTACATGCAACTCAATTTTGGCAGCAAATTGCAATTTTGCTGCAGTCAATACACTTTCAGTAGCGAACACTGATTCGCTGTAGAACAATTCAACTTCAACAGCGAATGCTAATGTGCTGCAGCCAACACACTCTTGACAATGAATACTAATTCGTTGCAGACAACTCGATTTTAGCTGTGAATCACAAATTCGCTGCAGAACACACTTTTGGCAGCGAACATTGATTCGCTGCAGATAACTTAATTTTAGCAACGAACGCTGATTTGCTATAGACAACTCAGTTTCGGCAACAAATCACAAATTCGCTGTAGACAACACACTTTCAGCAGCGAAATTGCAATTTGCTGCAGATAACACAATTTCTGCAGCAAATGCTAATTCACTACAGAACAACTCAACTTCGACAGCGAATGCTAATTCACTGCAGCCAACACACTTTCGGCAGCAAATGCTAATTCGCTATCAACAACTCGATTTTGGCAACGAATCACAAATTCGTTGTAGAACACACACTTTTGGTAGCGAACGCTGATTCGCTGCAGACAACTTAGTTTCGGCAGCGAATCACAAATTCGCTGCATAACACACTTTTGGTAGCGAACACTGATTCATTGTAGATAACACACTTTCAGTAGCGGACACTGATTCACTGCAGAGAATACCATTTTGGTAGCGAATGCTCATTCGCTGTAGACAACACAATTCAACAGCGAACACTGATTTGTTGCAGAACACACACTTTTGGCAGTGAACGCTGATTCGCTGCAGACAACTTAGTTTGGGCAGGGAATCACAAATTCACTGCAGACAACACACTTTCAGCAGCGGACACTGATTCGCTGCAGACAACACCATTTCGGCAGCGAATCACAAATTCGCTGCAGGACACACTTTTGGCAACGAACGTTAATTTGCTGTGGAGAACTCAATTTCAGCAACGAATCACAAATTCGCTGTAAAACACACACTTTCTGCAGCGAAAGCTAATTCCCTGCAAACAACTTAATTTTTGCAGCGAATCAGAAATTCACTATAGGACACACACTTTCAGCAACCAATGTTAATTCACTGCAGAGAACTAAATTTCGGTAGAGAATCACAAATTCACTACAGAACACACACTTTCAGCAGTGAATCCTAATTCGTTGCAAACAACTCAATTTTGATAGTAAATCATTAATTTACTACAGGACACACACTTTTGGTAGTGAACGTTAATTCGTTGCAGAGAACTCAATTTAGGCAGCGAATCAAAAATTCACCGCAGAACACACACTTTCGGTAACAAATGCTAATTCGTTGCAGGCATGCAATTTGTCATTAGGTTCAAGCAATGCCACATGATTATAGTATGAACACACATACATTTTCAATTCCAGCGTATAATCTATCATCAAATCCCAGCAGAGTTACATGATCTTAACATGAAGACACACATGCATTTCAATTCTAGCACATATCTATCATCAAATCCCAGTAGAGTTACATGATTTTAACATTAACACACATATGCATTTTCTTACACAATGCATTCTGGCCAACCTTATAACTATGGTCGACCCTCTACCATGTTTTGTTCTTTCTATTTTATTCAATTTTTTCTTTGTTAGATATTCTGGAAATTGGCCTCATTTCGTCTCTATTTCCTTATCCTCTTAGTTGATTTTGGTTTCCTTCATAGCTAGCATAAGGGTTTTAGGTCAATTTTCTTAGGGACTCCATCATTTTCGATTTTGGGTCTCAATAACAAGGGGGAAAGGGTTACTATATGACCCTTACCTTTTGAATCTAAGTGGGTCTGGCCAGTTTGGTAGTATTCCTTCTCTCATTCTCCTAGTTCTCCCCCTTCTTCTTCCTCTCTCGGTTCTCTTTATTTTGTCAGTTATTTCCCATCCGTCACAGCCCTTTCTCCCTTCCTCTAAATAGCTATTCAGCTTTCACTTAAGGTCTCAACTATCTATCTCTCAAACATTCAAAGGGCACTCTCTGCTAGTTTGGTTTAAGTTTTCATTGGGAAGGAGGAAGAGGAGAGAAACATGCAGTTGCTGCAGATAACTTTGGGAAGAGGAAGGGTCACCTTCTTTCTCTCTCCTTGCATTTATACTCCCCATTAAATGAGGTGGGGGTGTTTGGGGTTGGTTTAGATGTGTTCTTGTCCCTGTTATGGTTTGTCCAAAACCGGTTTTACCCCCTCTTAGCTCCTTAAGACAATTTGATTTGTTTCCTAAACTTTTTTTTTTATCAAAATGTAAGTATATATAGCAGATCAAAAAAATATACAAGGTTGGAGAACCATTAAGTTCATATATAGGATTTTCAAAAAGGGAATAAACTCCCTGATAAACCAATTACATGAAAGCCAAAGGAATTACAAACAAGCTGAAAGAATTAGTGACAATAGTTAGAAGAGGAACCAAATTAAAGTGACGGTGCCTAACCTAACACATGGCAAAAAATAAAACAAAAGGCATCATGAGTCACGACAACCAACTGGAGCAGACCCTCTATAGAGACAACCATCTTGAATGCCAACAGAGAAGACATCACAAGCCATCACCGAAGGATGGACACCATCTAACCAACATTACAACCCCACCCGAGATAAGCCGTCATCAGCAGCAAATGGACACTGGCAGCCTCCAAAGAAAAGAAAGGAAGAGCATAAACCACAACAGAAATACCATCCACCAAACCAAGGAAACCATTTCCAGCCTAAACAGGAAGAGCTAACTCAAGGATCAAACCAACCAACAAACAAAACAAACACCACCATGATTGATAATCTATTTATGAAAATGCATAACCATATAGAAGATGATCTGGAATTTGCGAAGCACAAGAGAGATAGGATTACAAGAATTATCCTTTTAATTAGACTTAGTTGCTGTTGATTCAGAAATTGGCAGCGAAAACTTTTATTGTGATGACCCTTACTTGTTCAAGTATTATCGTGATCAAATATTTTGAAGATACATTCCTAATAATGAGGAAGTAGTATCATTAAATTTTATCATTCTAATGCATGTGAGGGTCACTTCTCATTAAAAAAAAATGACTACAAAAATCTTACAATGTGAATTTTATTGCCCATTATGTTTAAGGACTCAAATGCATTCTGCAAAACCTGTGAAAATTGTCAAAAGTTAGGATCAATTTTAAAATATAACATGATGCCTTTAAATCCTATTCTTGTCATTGAAATCTTTGACTATTAAGGTATAGATTTCATGGGACCATTTCCTCCATCATTTGGTTTTTGCAGTAGATTATGTTTCAGAATGGATAAAAGCAATTTCAAGTCAAAATAATAATCACAAAACAATGATCAAATTTTTTAAAGATAATATTCTAAGTCGATTTGGAATCCCTTGAGCCATAATAAGTGATGGTGGAATATATTTTTGCAACAAACCATTTAAATCTTTAATGAAAAAAATATGGAACCACCTCTTATCATTAAAGAGGACAAATAAAACTTGCTAATAGGGAGATCAAACAAATCTTAGAAAAAATAATGAACCTTAATCGGAAAGACTAGTCTTTCAGACTTAATGATGCTCTTTGGGCTTATCGAACTACTTTTAAAATATCATTAGGTATGTCACCTTATAGGCTAGTATAGGGAACCTTGTCACTTGCCTATGGAACTTGAACATAAAGCTTATTGGGCTATTAAAGCTTTCCATTCAAACCTTGATGATGTTAGCCAACTAAGTAAGTTACAAATAAATGAACTTAAGGAAATAAAAAATGATGCAAATGAGAATTTAAAAATGTATAAAGCAAGAATCAAAGCGTTTCATGATAAGAAAATCTAAAGAAAATCATTTGATGTTGGTAAAAAGGTTTTGCTTTATAATTCTCAACTCCACTTATTTCTTGGAAAGTTAAGATCAAGATGGAGTGGTCCATTTATTATGAAACATGTGTATACTTATAGGGCATTTGATTCCAAGAATCTAAAGAGTGATAATGTTTTCAAAGTGAATGAACATTGTTTGAAAGCATACTTTGATAATTTTCCTAGTGAAAATGAATCCTTTGGTATGAATGATCTTGTTTATAAGCAGTGATTACTTTTTCTCACATTGTTTTTGTGTTTCTTTTTTGTGTGACTTTTTTTTCTAGTCCATTTCGAACCTCGATCAAATGAAGGATATCTCAACTCCATGACTCTCATGTCAATTTTTTTAATTTCCCATGATAACTTATATCTGTTTATATATTTGTTCAATTATTTATTTTTTCTCTTTTCTATAAATCTCTTATCCACCTCTCATTTGAAAACTGGACAACACTCTTAAGAAATTAAAAGGGTATTTTCACACTTTGCCTCGAAATACGATAACAAAAATTTATTATACTTGATGTGAAAGATTGGGGTTGTTAATTAACCATGGAATTCCTGAAGATATTTATTGTATAATTGAAGCAAAAGTTCAATTATTATGTGAGTCTTCCAATTCTTTTATTTCACTCATGCCTAAGATAGGTAAAAATACTTTTGGGAAGAAATGCCATGCAAAACGATTGAAAGTTTGTAATAAAAGTGCTAAATGGACTTCTAATGCATAATGTCATTCTTTAGAAATGATATTTATAAACTGTGAAGATAAAATACAATTCATTAAGGATGACTTGGGTAAGGAGTCTTTAGATAATCTTTTATTGACTCTTGAGATGCATCATTAATTCATGATTTTTGGGCCCATTTTCATAAAGAATATGTTAGATATAGTCTTGTGAATCTGACTACAAAAGACCTTGTTTGTCAGTTTTTAAGAAAATTGGATGGGAAGCCTATCCCTGACCTAAAAGAGCATTTAAGCCATTCTTTAATGTAAAACTAAGGGAATATGTGAGCCACATTCACAACTACTTGTACATATAAATGTTCTGATACAAATTAAAAAAAAAAAACTCTAGGTAGCCTATCCATATAAGTGATATGATTACATTTCCTTTTCCATGTCTATAAAATCTTCTCATCTTTCCTTTCATTTTTATTTAACCTATACATTTAATGAGTATAGGAGAGTGTAGAAATAGTAGGATTCTCAACTCATAAAATAAAAATTATTTGTGTTTTCGGTGGATCTAGTCTTGAGAAAGAAAAGGAGTTTTTAGAATCAACAAATCATCTTTGTCAAGTACTATGATTAATACTTAAAAGTGCATTTTTATCAAGGTTTTATATCCTCATTTTGCACTTGAAGTATCAATAACTCCTTAACTAAAGCATGTTTTATAATAATAAGTCTGATACTATAAGATACCTTTAATTTATGGTAAATGTTCATCATAAATGCAGACCTATCACATAAATCACATGATTAATGAGTTTAACTACTGAAATTGAGAAGACAAAGAGAGGGGCAAGCTTAGAAAAGAGATACTGACTCAGTCCAAACTTGAACACCATTCGGTTATTGGATCATAACTGGATTTGTAGAACTTGGATTTAGGTCTGGTTTATATGTATGGAAAGCTAAGACATCGGCCTAAAACTTTCATGAAGAGTCCAAGATTCAAAAGGACTGTTTTCAAGTTCAAATTGTAGCAACAATGGAGAAGTCAGAATCTGTCTTGCAGCCCAGACATTGTTCAGTGTTCAGCCCATATCTCAAGTTCTACAAATCCAAATGTATCGATTCTTTTTTTGTTGGAAAGCTGAGACAATTTCCTAAAACTTTCATGAAGAATATCTGTTTAAATTCTAATGTTGGAAATGATGTTTTGTTCAGATAAGAAGATAAGGATTGTCAACAAGTTAAGATGTGGCCACCCACTCAACAATTAGTCATCATATCAATAGTTTCAAATTTTGGCCTATAAAAGGAGGCATTTAGGCATCTCGGTTTTTAGATCAAGATCATATTCTTGCTCTCTCTCTTTATATTTTTGTAATGCTTAAGTTTTGTTTATATTAATATCTTATATATGGTTTTCATTTCCTTTCCTTTACTTAGTTAACTTATATCTTATTTATGTTCTTATCTTGTTTATTTATGTTTCTCTCTTTCATTATGTTTAGCTAAGTTTATTATGTTAAGGTGAAAATATTACACTAATGGTGTAAGAATAAGTATAGTATAAACTCAACATGGACTTTAATGTTTGATACTAACATGTTTTGTATTTGTTATCTTGTTCACTTTTAATACTTTACTTGTTAAATGGTTAATCTAGATTTATGTTGTATAACTCTTGGTACAACAAATACTTGGCACTTTCATAAACCTTGACAATTATTTTATCCTTGTTTAATCTTTATATCAATATCACATCTCAAAGCTCTCTTCAACTCCTTTTCTGTTATTATTTATTTCTTTATTTGTAGTTTATACAATTAACCTCCCAGTGGTTCGACCCCAGTCTTACTGGGTTGTTTATTACTTCGACACTCCTACACTTAGGAGAAGACATCAACTCTTTGGTCGTGTCATACTAGCTAAGAGGATTATTTATTTAGTATGTCGCACGTCACCCTCGCGACATCCATTTTGGCGATTTTTCATTTCTGTTGATTGGTTTGTTGGGAGTCGCCACTTAGTATTTCATTGAGAGTTACTAGGAAACCCAGATCTACTGGTCTTGTCAGAGATTCACGGGTAAGGGACTGGTTGTGGTTAGGGAAGGTATTAGCACCCCCTAACGTACCCTACCTGAGGTAAGCTGCTTCATGGCTTTGATGTGTTAAAGAAGTTTTAAAAATTATCTTTTCATCGGATATTAGAAATATGACTTATATGTAAGCTCATAATTCTTGATCGTGAGCAAATCAAAATATTAAATTCTTCTTTATTCTTTGCGATTTTATCATAAAAAAAACATTCATAAAAAATAACATCCATAAAACAAATATAAACACACATTCACTTTTACTGTATATTTTTTCTTTTTTCTTTTTTCACATCCACACTATAGATTATAAAAATTTAAAAAAACTAAATAAAAATTACATTAAACAATTTAAAATTTACAAAATGGAGTCCAAAAAATTCAGGAACAGTTCTGGGATGCATTCTGGGTCCGCCGAAACAGTAGCGGCGCGTTGCTCCACACGCCCCCGCCACTGGCGGTGCGTGGGTTCATGTGCCGCTGCCGATAAAGACAACAAAACTGGTGGATCAGGAACGTCTTCTTCTTCTCTATCTTCCTACGCTGGCGGTGAGGGTCACCACACCTGCAACAATAAAAAAACGCACAAACAGCCCTTCTTTTTTTCTTTTTTCGTTTCACTTTCTTCTCTGTTTCAGGTGGCCATCGGTATGTCAAAGGGGCGGCTGACGGCTGAGTTTCTATCGTGTCTGCATAGCTGCTAGAGGCCGGCGAGAATGGTTGGGTCAGTAGAGAGTCGGGAAGTGAGGCTGGATTTGGGATTCAGCCGTGTGGGGAAGGAGTCGGAGGAAGAGGGAGGATCTGTCGGCTGAGGACTGGAAGGCGGTGTTCTCGGCGAGGAAGAGGAGCAAACAAGAAGGGAAGGTCTGCGGCAAAGGGGTGTTGGTTTTTGGAGACCGGTGTGCAGGGGGGAAATGGAGTTGCTGTGTTTGGGCTGTCCAGGTATGGCTGGCGGCAAGAACGGAAAGGAAATGGTGTGTGAGCAAAAATCCCAAAGTAGGGGAGAGCGACGACATTGGCTGGTTCTCTGTTGGGGGAGATCGAGAGAGGAGAGGGATAATGGGTATCTTGGGTTAGCTGGGAGAAGGAAACGGCATTAGGCAGAAAATAGGGAAATGGCGTTGGGAGGCGGCTCGTTTGGAAAAGGAAAATGTGTGGTGGTCGGGCATGTGTGGGGGATGGAGAGGTTGGTGCTGAGAAGGGGAAGCCTGTCTTGTGGTCGGTTGGAGAAAAAAAAATCCAAAGCAGGGGGGGCGGATGTTTGGTTAGAGATAGGTTTAGGTTTAGGGTTTTTTTTGTGTTTTTTTTTCAAAATTGCTTTTTTTTTGTGTATGTGTTGGAAACTCCTATTTATATGTAAAAATATTGTTTGGTCTCCAAACTTGGTCCCTCAACTTTCTTTTTTTGTAAATTTTGATTTTGCTTAATTTTTTTGTATTTTTTGAAAACGAGCAATATCAACGTCGACTTAAATGAGAAAAATAATGATTTTAAAAATGACGCGTGAAAAGTTGAACGCGTTTGAAAGACCTTTGAAAATTTAAATTCTTTTTTAGACGACGCTGAAAATGCTAAAAATGATGCAAATATATTAAAAACATATTTTTTTGAATTTTCATTGTTTTTCATTATTTTTGGATTTTCTAAAAATTTTATCAAAAAGATGAGTCAAAATTTGGGTAACAATAGATGCCTCATCTTTACAATGCTTACGAAGCAAAACTCCTCAATGTTTTGCATAGTAAGCTTTGTAAAGAAAAGAAAAAGAAAATGATCTTAAAAACATGGAGAATGGTTTCATTGTAATGAGTGACCCACCCAGAAAAAAAATGGTCTCATTGTAATGGGTGACCTACCCAAGTGGAAGAATGACCTCATTGTAATGGGTGACCTCCCCAGATAAAAAAACATGGAGAATTGGTCGCGTTGTAATAGGTGACCTACCAAGAAAAATATTGGTCTCATTGTAATGGGTGACCTACTCAAGAAAAAAGGAAAGAGTGGTCTCATTGTAATGGGCGACCTACCTAGGTGGAAGAATGACCTCATTGTAATCGGTGACCTACCTAGATAAAAAAAATATGGAGAATTGGTCGCGTTGTAATGGGTGACCTGCCAAGAAAAATATTGGTCTCATTGTAATGGGTGACCTGCCCAAGAAAAAAGAAAAGAGTGGTCTCATTGTAATGGGCGACCTACCTAGGTGGAAGAATGACCTCATTATAATCGGTGACCTACCTAGATAAAAAAATATAGAGAATTGGTCGCGTTGTAATGGGTGACCTACCCAGAAAAATGTTGGTCTCATTGTAATGGGTGACCTACCCAAGAAAAAAGGAAAAAGTGGTCTTATTATAATAGGTGACCTACCCAGGTGAAGGAATGGTCTCATTGTAATGAGTGACCTACCCAGATAAAAAAAACATGGAGAATTGGTCGTGTTGTAATGGGTGACCTACCCAGAAAAATATTGGTCTCATTGTAATGGGTGACCTACCCAGAAAAAAAGAAAGAGTGGTATTATTGTAATAAGTGACCTACCCAGGTGAAGGAATGATATCATTGTAATAGGTGACCTACCTAGATAAAAAAAAAATGGAGAATTGGTCGCGTTGTAATGGGTGACCTGCCCAGAAAAAAATGTTGGTCTCATTGTAATAGGTGACCTACCCAAGGAAAAAGGAAAGAGTTGTCTCATTGTAATGGGTGACCTACCCAGATAATTAAAAAAAACATGGAGAATTGGTCGGATTGTAATGGGTGACCTACCCAGAAAAAGGTTGGTCTCATTGTAATGGGTGACCTACCCAAGGAAAAAAGAAAAGAGTGGTCTAATTGTAATGGGTGACCTACCCAGGTGGAAGAATGACCTCATTGTAATGGGCGACGTACCCAAATAAAACAACATAGAGAATTGGTCGCGTTGTAATGGGTGACCTACCCAGAAAAAATGTTGGCGAGGGCTCAAAAGCGCACTTGAAAGGAAGTAGGGTTAGAAATGCAGTACATGAGAAGTGAAGCTCAAAGGCGCACTCAAAAAGAGGTATGGTTATAAAATGCACTACCCAAGAGATGGTGGCTCAAAGGCACACTCAAAAAGAGGTATGGTTATAAAATGCACTACCCAAGAGATGGTGGCTCAAAGGCGTACTTGGAAGGAGGTAGGGTTAGAAAACGCACTACCTGAGAAGTGAGGGCTTAAAGGCGTACTCGAAATGAGGCAGGGTTAGAAAACACACTACCTGAGAAATGGTGGCTCAAAGGCACACACAAAAGGAAGTGAGGGCACAAAGGCGCACTCGAAATAAGGTAGGGTTAGAAAACGCACTACCCAAAAGGTGATGGTGGCTCAAAGACGCACTCAAAAAGAGGTAAGGTTAGAACACGCACTACCTGAGAAGTAAGGGCTCAAAGGTGCACTCGAAATGAGGTAAGGTAAGAAAACACACTACCCAAGAGATGGTGGCTCAAAAGCGCACTCGGAAGGAAGTAGGGTTAGAAAATGCACTACCTGAGAAGTGAGGGCTCAAAGGCACACTTGAAATAAGGTAGGGTTAGAAAACGCACTACCTGAGAAATGGTGGCTCAAAGGCGCACACAAAAGGAAGTGAGGGCACAAAGGCGTGCTCAAAAGGAGGTAGCGTTGGAAAATGCACTACTTGAGAAGTGAGGGCTCAAAGGCGCACTCGAAATGAGGTAGGGCTAGAAAACATGCTACCTAAAAGTTGATGGTGTAACACCGATCTGATAATCTTGAAAGCAATGTATTATGATTTATATGCATGTATACTTACCTGAGAAATGTAGGTCCCCATTTCTTCATGGTGTCTTTCTTTTCTCAAAAGTTAGAGTGTTGGTAGTGAACTCCGATGGCTTTTTCGCTCTTGCTTATTCGAGTCATCTCTTGTGATTTTGACCTCTAGAAAGGACTTGATATCATCATACATCTTTGTCCTCCGCCCTTTATCTCAAGGGTTGCCAATTTTGGTTGGTATTCTTCTTAGAAAGGGAATCATGGAGCCAGCCCTACCAGGTGTTTTTGATTGCTCCGTAGCTTGATCATGCCCCCAAGTGTTAATTCGGGTTTGGGGATGAGGCTATGTGAAGGAAGGTTTGACAAGGAGTTGTTTTCATGCAGAATTTTTGGAATTTCAAAGCTATTCCAGACATAGAAATCATTTTGACATCGATTCAAAGCAAACTCATTCTGAAGAAATTCAAGTGATTCCTATAGAGAAGTTTTCAAAAGTGATGAAAACCTTTTGTTTGGCTTTTGGTGAAAAATATGAAGTGACACTTGGTTGGTCAAAAAGGTTTAAGATTTAATTTGAGGGTTTCAAAGAACCAGTCTTCAAAGCATTCATTTTATTTGCATGAATGATGATTTGGTTTGCATGAGAAAGCATTGCTTACCGATCCAGATTACTTGCCTTTGATCAGAAAGGGCTTGATTAGGCACGTAATGTAGGCTTGGGCTCTTTGTTATGAAGAAAAGGATATTTGTAGGCTCAAAAGGTGTTTAAGGGATTTCAAGACTAAGGATCACTTGTGCTTGTTACCTGACCTTTTATCTTTTGAATTGTCTTTCCAAAATGGTATATCGTGCCCCCTAGTATTGGGCTTGGCTCTTTCTCTTTGTTTTTGTTTTCTTCATTTGGTTGAGCATCTCATTTTTTTTTTGCCCAAAATTTTTTTGGATCCTTTGGATTTTTCTTCATGCCCCCAAGCTTTGTTTGGGCACCTTTAATGATTAAGAATTTTCTTTTATGCCCCCCAGTATTGTTTGGGCACTTTCAATCGTTGAGGTTTTTTTTATATATCTCTCGCACTTGCCCCCCAGTGTGGGGTGTGATCCTATCCAAGGTTATTTGCAAAAACAAACATTACTAGGCTCAAAACAGGTCTGCAAATGATATATTTTAGCATCGTGAAAGAATTATCAAAGAAGGCCTTTCCTCATTTCAAATGCATGCATTTAGGATTGCTAAGCCTTGCTTTCATGTGAGTATGCAAAGTGATTTCTCATTATTCATTCAATCAAAACTTGGCTTTTGGAGTCACTTCATGGTGTTTTTTTTCCTAGGTCTTTCAGGTTTATAGTTACCTTTCTAAGGAATCATTTGAATTTCTAGAACTCGTTTGTTATTGACAAACACCAACATGATTTCTGTTTTTATAATAAACTTTGAATTCCCAAAAAAATTCTTGTGAACATGTGCGACCATGCATAGTTTTGGAAGAAAAGGGAAACACACTAAAAGACTCTTGGCGCAATGGTTTCATGCTTAAAGATTATGCTGATGTGGGACAATAAATAATAAGAATTAAAGCAAGAAAAAAAAAGCTTTAGAGAAAGAAAGAAGCTAAAAAAAATAAGAAAGGGGATTGAAGATATGCAAAGTCTGCAATATTTTCATTAATCATCAAAATTCCTTAACATTTAGAAAAGTAGGGTATTAATACTAAAACCTTAACTAGAACAAGCGATTGGGCTTATGGCCCACTAAATAAAATACCGAACAATAATTAAATCAAACCCAACAAATAAAGCCAAATTAATAAACCTCAACTAAAACTTCATATAAATTAAACCCAAAACATAAGTTAAAGCCCAATCTCTCAAATGTTTGGGTTATCCTCCATCGTCTATGATCATGCGCGTGCATAAATAATATTTCGGGTTCAGTGTCCCCATCAATTCTCCTGGGGTTGGAAGAACTCAACCCCGTTGAGTATAGGCCAAAGCAACTCCGATAATGCTCTCAAAGATAAGGATCAAGCTGTTGTGATGTTTCTCTGATAATCCAAGTATAGTATGAATCTGGTCGTCGAATCCATATACTAGGATTTATTGAAGTTCACCATCCCTGGTAAAAACCACTTGTGCATTCAAAGTAGCATTAATATGTTCCTTTTATGCCAAAGATATGGATAATGAGGTAGTGGTATCAAAAGAAGCATCAGGGATAGGTTGTATTTTATAAATACCTAGGTCTTTCATGTTAAAAGTAGAGTTAATATCAAAGTTTAATGGTATTTTAATGACATAATTATTTGATTTAATCATTGGCAACACTTTGAATGGTCTAGCACTACTTGTAATTTATGATCAGTTTTCAAAGGATATCGTTCAGGTCTAATCTGTATCATGAAATAATCTCCAACATTAAGTGCATCATGATATTTAAGTAAATCAGCTTGAAATTTGTATTGTTCATTACTTGCTTGAATTTGTTTCATGATCTCAATATGCAAATTATGAACCCTACATGGTAACGACTCAACTGACTTAGACATCCTATCGTGAGGAGATATAGGAAGGTGTTCTATAGACTTCTCAGGTTTGTAACTATGAACACTAAATGATTGAGGGTGTGGAATGAGACAAACATTGTTTGAAACCTGAGTAGATATGGTATGAAACAATCAAGTAAACTAGGATTATCTTCATCTTCCTCATCACGTGCATGAGGTAAAGGGTCAGGAAACTCAACATGTTGCTCTAAACTTATGATGTGCTAGACACTAAGTATGTGGGATGAGGAATCAGGTAGTTTAGGAGGACTAATATCATAAGACTCTTCTAAGACCATACTTATCTCTATATGCGATTCCAATGAAGAGTTCCCTAAAATTTCCTCTACAGTTAAAGCAGACATATTAGACTCTTTCTTAACCTCAGTCTCAAGCTCACGTGGACTCATTGTGTTAAGTCCCTCTTCTTGCAATCCTCATCATCTAGGTCACTAAAATCCTCAAGATTAGGCTCATACACTTCAACACTACAATATTCTTCTTTACCTATACCTTATATTTTTGGATGACTAAAGGTTTAGAGGTACAATCTAAAGAGATATGACCAAAACCTAGACAATTAGTACACTTAACCATTGAACTCACCTTAAACACTTCATTAACAACTCGTTTGCCTTTATCTTTCTTATAAAGTTGGGAGTTACTAGGATTAGGTCTGTGGGGTGGAGCACCTAACAAAGAATCACTACTTTTGAATTAGGACCTAATAGGGATACTATAAGAGTCCTGACGATTCTTCCACTGATTCTTTGTGACCAACGTGTAGTCTTTAACTAAGGTATAAGCTTGGTCAAGGGTAGATACACCTTGAAATACAACTTCTCTTCTAAGAACATCTTTCAAGCCTTTATATAATCTACGCAAAGTCATGGCTTCATTCTCTCTTATGGCACATCTCATCATGTAATCGTTAAACTATGTTATATACTCATTGATAGACTTATTCCCTTGTCTTAGATTATTCCATTGGTCTAAGAGTTTATTCCTATAAGACTGGGGTAGGTACTTCTCGTGAAGGTCTTAAATGGTAAGTGTAAATTTAAGCTTGGACACTAGATGATCATGACACAAAAGCATGCAACACTCATTTAGAAATGAAATTGAGATCACAAATGGTTCTTGCAAGTGAAATCACAATATAAAAATCCTATCTTCTTCTTTTTTCTTTTCTTTTTTATTTTAATGTGGAGATCAAGAACAAATTACACCAATAAAATTATAAGCATGTAATGTTAAACCTTTAAATGTAAATGATTAATCAAATACAATGTCAAGGCAAAGACTCATAATTATTAAAGAGGACAAGATAATAGATATCAATGATAAAAAAAAGGTTAATGAGCAAATTAACGGATAAAAAGTAAGGTGAGATTTTTTTTTGAATTTTCTGGGCACAAAAGTAATATTAATAATAACCTTAAATGACAAGTTAAAAACCAAAAAAAAAATTTAACTCCAACAAATATGGGAGAGTGATTCACTAACTAGAGTGCTGGGAGGAAGCTGGAATTTGCGAGAACTGACGTGGCAAACTGGATGAATTGACTGCTGACATGGCAGATGACGTGGCCAGTTTGCTTACGTGGCGGGTGACATGGGTGAATGTTAATTTCGCTGCAGACAACTCTATTTCGGTAGCGAATGTTAATTCGCTGCAGCCGACACAGTTTCGGCAGCGAATCACAATTTCGCTCTAAACACCCATTCGGCGGCGAATGTTAATTCGCTGTAGCCGACACAGTTTCGGCAGCGAATCACAATTTCATTGCAAAACACACAATTCGGCAGCGAATGCTAAGTCGCTACAAACGACTCAGTTTCAGCAGCGAATGCTAACTCGCTACAGACGACTCAGTTTCGGCAGTGAATGCTAACTCGCTACAGACAACTCACATTTTAGCATGAACACACACCTCACATGCTGTAACAATCCCAGCATATCAACTATCACTAAGTTCCAGCAGAACACACACACACATTGAAACCATCAATTTCAGCATATACTCTTTTAACAATTTCCAGCAGGACACACACATTGAAACCATCAATTTCAACACATAATCTTTCAATAATTTCAGCAGAACACACACACATGCATGCTGGCCAACCTTATAGTTAAGGCCAGCTCTCTACCAAAATTTGTTATTTCCATTATATTCATTTTTCTTTGTTAGATGTTCTGAAATTGGCCTCATTTCATTTCTGTTTCCTTGTCCTCCTAGTAAATTTTAGTTTCCATCACAACTAGCTTAGGTCTTATGTCAATTTTTCTTAGGGTCTTCTTATTCATTTCCGGTTTTGGGTCTTAAGGAGAAGAGAAAGGGAGTGTAAATACCGAAAAAAACCAAGGCTGGATTAAATTAAAGAAAATAAACTAAACTAAAAAGAAGTGGGGGTAAGAACCAATACACTTAAAGAAAATGGGGCCTAAATGCAAATAAGAATAATTATAGAGCATAAATACTCATATTCTCACCAAAAACAGATCTGCAGCTACGTAAAGAAAGAAAAGAGGGAGTTTTTATATCTATTTTTAGAAATTAAGAGAGAAACAC
>Ga0325411_1003838_pt1 | contig 16899 bp, 12 predicted proteins | sample PopdelMetagenome_13_FD_206181 | JGI IMG/M metagenome (GOLD analysis project Ga0325411, IMG submission 206181) | Populus deltoides microbial communities from Bellville, Georgia, United States - Xylem-PdIQD-R4 | ecosystem: Host-associated > Plants > Phyllosphere > Stem > Wood/Secondary xylem...
CATTAAAAATTATTTGCATATAAAAATATTTTTCAAGTTAAACATTGAAATTTTTTTGACATGTAAAGTATTTTATAAGACAATATTCATATGAAACAAGGAAACAATTTCTAAATTTTGTTTTAGGTTAAAAAACATGTTTTGGTACTATCAATTTAGCTAAAAATAAATAAATATTCAAAATGCAAGCTGTTGGTTATTTTAAATTATAATAAATATTATTTTAATAAATATTATTTGTTTTAAAATATATTAATATAATATATATTTTTATTTTTTAAAATTCATTTTTAATATTAACATATCAAAATAACTTAAAAATATAAAAAAAATTAATTAAAAGAAAAATTCTTTTAAAAAATATGGTTAGATCGATGACAAATAAGATGTTTAAAGGCCGTGAGATTCTTGGAGCGAGTAAAAAGAGGAAAGAAGTATCGCCCGCCCGTGCCCTGCAAGGTGGACCAGCAAGCATCAGCGCTGGCCCCTCCAATTTCATCATCCACATAAATCGAACAAACCATCCCCAACTCTCCACCCTTCCCCCTCTCGTCTCTTTCTGTTACACTCCACAAACAAATCCAACCGCACAAAACCCAGCGAAAAAAAATCATTTTCATCCCCATCTCTTAATCTCTTTTTTATTCCCTATTATCCCGAAAAAAATCCACTCACACACAACCACTTGCTTGAAACGCACTATGTAAGTGACAACTCTCTCTCTATCTATCTCCAAAATCAACAGACCTGAGAGGCATTGGAGTGGCCAGCTATGGGAACTGGAATGTCAAAGGACGCAGACGGCAGCTCCCACGGAAGCGAAGAAGGAGAAGAAAATCTAGACCATGCAGGAGGTCAACTGTATGTTTCTCTTAAAATGGAGAATCTTAAACTTAAGGGCGAACTTATCCCTCATGTCTACGGTTCCGTGCCACTTGTTGGCTCTTGGGATTCTTCTAAAGCTGTAATACCTATTTATTTTTTATTTACTTTATTTTTTTGTGTTTTTTAAATGTTTAACTTAAAATTTAATTCAGTTGCATTTAGTTTCTTAACCACTCATTTGCTTTTGTTCATGTTTCTAACTTAGCTTTCCATGGAACGTGAATCGGCTTCAATGTGGGAATTAAGCTTTGTCGTTCCACCTAATCACGGTAACTAATTCAATTTTTTTGTACGTGTCCTTTTTTTCCGGTAACTTTTGTTTGGCTGCTGAGAAATTTAGAGAAAAGAAAAGGATTTTTTAGGATTAGTATGTTAATTTAAGGAGTAATTTGCCTCCATTTCTTGCTTAAGAGAAACAGAAAAACCATTTTTCAGATTTCAATCAAACAGTAAACACTATAAGGCTCAGTTATTCATTATTATAATTTTCTAGGTTTCTTCTTAATAACCTTTTCTTTTATTGGTTAATTATGCTTTGAGTTTTAGAAACTTTGGATTTCAAATTCCTGTTGAAGCCAAAGCACAGTAATGCCCCTTGTGTGGTCGAGGAGGGTCCAAACCGGCTGCTCACCGGGGGGACATTGCAAGGGGAATCGAGGCTGGCGGTATTCAAGAATGGTGATGAGATTCTGGAGTGTAGAGTGTTTATTAAAGCTGACAGAGTTTCACCTTTTGATCTTGCGGCAAGTTGGAGAGCTTATCAGGAGAATCTCCAGCCTTCAACTGTTCGTGGAATTCCTGATGTTAGCATCAATTCCACGCCAATGGCAGGAGCTGAGGTGCATCTTCTTTTCCTGTTGCTATATGCTGCATAATATCTTATTTTTATCTTTGTGAGATTTCATTTCTTTTATGTACCAAGAGTGAGAAGAAAACGGTTTTAATTAATATGTTTCTTTATACTCTTATCATTTATTTGTGCCTAACGATTGCTGAGCCGCAAGCATTTCATTTATCATGAATTTACTATCTAAAATTATATGCTCTATTGCTCCTTGACCTGCGAGCTAAAGTTTTAGGTGCGATACTCTAATGTTTATCATCATTTTGTTTATGTTGTTGTTTTCTCAGCGAGGCTGTTTTTGGGCTATAGCCCATCCACTATTGTTCTTTTCAAATCACAGTTGATTAGAATTGGATATCACTGTTCTTTGATTGCTATTATTGGTTACCTATGGGCTAGGCCCTGTTTTTGGGCTCAGTTCATTTGTTATCATTGTCATCTAGTGTGTTTCTTAAGTTTTGTTTTCATATATTTAGATATGAGTGCTGGGTTGGGGGGGGGGGTCATTGAGCAAACTTTATATGGATCGCAAGTGTAAATTTTGCTGTGACCTTGTTGACAATGTGAGCTGCTCCACCAACTAGCTCAAATTTTCAAGTTGGTTGCTTAAATTGGTATTGGAGCTTGCTGTGGTAATTTTTAATTGTTGTCCTCTGATTCAAGTTTCTCTAACTAGGCTGCATTATCTTTTCTTTTCCCCCTTGCATGATGCTGTTATATGTTTTTTTTTTTAAACCTACTCCAAGTCGAATTGAGACATTTTTTAAATGACATGCAATTGCAGACTTCTTTGTTGAAACATTTAATTTCCATCCTTTTTTACTGGGTGGATTGTTAGAGCCTGCATGTTATTGCGGCCAACTGCGCGGTTGGCTTTTGGCTGCAATAACAAACGAAGCCTTAGTGTCATGATCCTTTTCAATCAAAAAACTTGTGCATGCTAAAAAAAATATTCTTCCATTGTTTTTTTTCAGAACGGCTCTTCGGCTAGCTTGGAGCTTGATCTTGAACATTATGTTGTCCCAGCTCCATCAATTTCTGCAAACTCTGCTTTGGTGTATGCAGCTAACAATGCAGAGAATCCAAGGTTTTCCAATGTTGATGGCCCAGGCAATGCTTCATTTTCCTACAAGGATAGTGTTGTTTCTGCAGATCGACCTGCAACTATAAAGGTTTATCTTGGTCACCTATCCTGCAGATGTACAATTAGTTTTCATCATGGCCTACAAAAATTTAAGTCTACCTGAAATATGAGGATGTTCTTTTCAATCTTCTATCATTTGCCTGCTCATAAAATTCAATGTCTCTCCAATAAGGAGGACAATTTGATGACTTCAGCTTTGTCATGCCTGAACTTCAGATTTTAACATGTGCTATTGCTAGAATACTTAGGTTCATTCCAGTTGGTCAAGGAGCAGTTTGATGCTACCTTTTAAGATAGGGCATTATCATATTTTGGGTGGCTGCTTGATGCATCGTTTCTCCTTGTCATTATGTTATTCCAGTTCTGATGCATTTTACAAATGTTCAAATAGCAAATGGAGGTTGTTATCCCAGATCCATCCAAAATTTATTCTGGTTCTGGGATGGTCGAATCAAAATCAGTGGGGACATTTTCACCTCTGCAAAAGCAAGATGGTCACAGGGGACTCTTTGTGGATAGGGGTGTTGGATCTCCTAGGCTAGTTAAATCATCAAGTTCTAGTGCATTTTCTTCCGGTCTCAAACTGGACACCGAAACCAAGGTTTGTACCAAATATTTCTCACTGTAGGAAATCTTTCAAGCTTAATTATTTTCTGTACATGGTGGTTTTGCATCATTGTTTTATGCTGTGTTCCCTATATTCTCAGAACTCAATGCCAGCAGCTGCTGGAGCTGTTACAGCTGCAGCAGTGGCCGATCAGATGCTTGGACCAAAGGAGGATAGACATTTGGCGATCGTTCTGGTATGTATCTGCATAAGTTATTGGTCAGAACTGGTGATAATATTTATTATCCTTCTACTTTCCCTCTCAGTTCAATTGTAAAGATTTCCAGATTAGATTGGGTACCAAATTCTACAAATAACTTGAAAGTTGGATGCTGGAATTTACTTGGTGCTCGTTTATGTACTTTCAATTTTCATAGTTCAAAAACTAATCCATGAGCACTGTTGATAATTAAAAATTCTAACTATTGCTTGAACTGTAGGTTGGTTTACCTGCTCGAGGCAAAACTTTTACTGCAGCTAAACTTACAAGATATCTTCGTTGGTTGGGTCATGATACCAAGCACTTTAATGTTGGAAAGGTCTGTCATACATCCTTTGACTGTTACATTTGAAAAGTTGAAGCGTAATATAATACTGTATTTGGCTGTAACAGTATCGGCGCCTTAAGCATGGATCTAATCAGGTATGCATAGGCCTTTATAGGTTTCTTTGGTTATATTAGTGGTTTAATGATTATTTTTTTAATGATAAAGGAATTTGTTCTGCATTGTTTGTTTTCATGAAACAATGATTAATGCTGTACAGTTCATAGACATACAGTGATTTTCTTGTTTGTGTGTCTCTCCCTTTTGTTAATTGAAAAACTCTTTAGTCTTTTCCATGGAATATCATTGTGGTGCTTCCTACAGCAATATTAGCTACAGCTACAGTTTTGTAATATTTCGTTGCTTGTCAATCATGTGACTGAATTTCAATAATTTCAAATAATTAAAATCCATTTTTTTAAATAATTAATGCTAGTAAAAACTTAAACTTTAATGTGATTTCAAGATCTGTTGAGCATTCAAATCTGCTGTATTATATTATGTCTGTTATCACAGTATAATGTGAAGGAGATTACAGGACGGAGTGCAAAATTCAATGGTTATTTTAGATATGCATATAGAATAGAAATTGATCCAGAAATGTTTTTTATTGTATTCTTGTACTATGTATTGCACTCATGTTATGCTCTGGCTGCATTTATTTATCACCTTTTTTTTTTTGTTTTTTCTTGATGATTTGTGTGGATGCAGTCTGCTGACTTTTTCCGAGCCGACAACCCTGAAGGAATGGAGGCACGAAATGAGGTAATATCTATTAAATAAGTGTTTGTATTTTGTAGACCACAAAAGCATTTTTCTTTCATCCTAAGACTGTTTTGTGTTTTTTTGCGGCCTGTTGGACTGATGGAACTTGTGAAACTGTCTCTATGAGTGAGCGAATCAAGTATTTGGTTGGACTAATTCAATTTCTGGTTTAATAAATGGGTTGCTGCTCACTTTCTCATCTGGATATAGTGATGGAAGATTTATTGATTTCTAAAAGTTGTAAATTGTAAGGCATTAATTTCTTAAAATCTTACAAGTTCCGCATGATAACATCCGAATCAAATTGCTTTATTACAGGTATTATTATTTATTTGAAGTATCCTTGAGTCATTGAGATCTCAAGATCTTGTTCATTTGGATTTTCGACTCTTAAAGGTTTGTTGGCTAGTGGTCATTAATAAAGTGAAATGAAAGTAGGTAATAAAAGGAAATCAATTACTGTGCAGTGAGAATAAAGAGTTGAACTGAGTAAGCATGTTGCAGGATCTGACCTTTTAGCTGGTTCAGCAATTTGGCCCGTCCCAGATACAATCCTGGATGAATACAGTAACCCAAATAGTAATTAGTAGTAAAGCCTCCCAGAAAATGTTGCTGTGTCCCTCAAAATATGCTGTTACTTCTGAACTGTTATTTTTTCTTACATGGTTGGGAATGATAACACCATATTAACCTTCTCCTTTGCAAATAGTTTTAATGTATCACGTGCTACTAGGTAGCAGCACTGGCAATGGATGATATGATTTCCTGGATGCAAGAAGGTGGCCAGGTACACTATCATATATTCAGATATTAATGACGTTTCCGTGGAACTTTCCTAATCCTTTAGTTTGGTTCATTTTAATTTCCTTGTAGGTAGGAATATTTGATGCCACAAACAGTAACAGGAAAAGAAGGAATATGCTGATGAAAATGGCTGAAGGAAAGTGCAAGGTACTAAGACCAAATCATTGCAAAAGGTCCTGAATTTCACCAGTAATATACTAATATAATTTTTAGGTGAAGAACATCCTTTTGGGATGTGTACTTTTAATGTGTTTCGCCTTGAAGTGATATGCACTTTGGCTGCCTGTGTTATTTTTTTTTCTTTTTCCAAATCCCTCTGTGTCTCAAGAAACTGAATTTCACATATAATTGCCAAGTGTGCTATTTATCTTGTTATGATATTATTCTCTAAGCTTAAGAGTAAGATGCTAAATTTGGAAGTGTTACAGTGCCTAGGTGTGTCTTGATGTTTTTTCTTCACCTTTTAACTGCACAGTTGATATCTTAAAAGAAGGATAATATTATTCCCACTCCATAATCTATTCTTATTACTCGGATCAAAATATCCTTAATATTATTTTTCACAAATGATGATATTAAATGTTCGTTTTATATTTATATCTAGAAAATATAGCTAAAAGTACAAATTCTTTCCTTTTGTAATTAGGATATTTGTACTTTACTTTTTTTTTTTTATCATAACTCATTACCAAATTTATTTTTTTGGAAATTGTATTTTGGTCATGCTACATTTTTTCCTCCTAGACATCATCCATCAATAAAATATTTATTTCAAAAAATTTAATAGAGTAATTAAAATTTTAAGAACTTCAAATTTTATTTACTTCTTTTTTTTAATTCAATTTTAATTTTTATAATTAGAAAGTAATATTTCAGTAAAATCTTGATTATGTAAAAACAAAAAATCGAAAAGACATTTCATAGTTTTACTAAAAACAAAGGTTAATGTAGTCTATCAATATATTTTGCAATAAATATGGAGTGGGAATAACAAACTATGGAGTGAGAACAACACCACCCTAAAACGAAGACTTTCTTATTCTTTTGCTTCTTTTTTCCCTGAAGCATTTCCTTTATTTTCAAATTGCTAAAAGTTCCCCTTAATAACTCTTGTTGGTGGTCACCGAGAACAAAATTTGATTGGAAGGTGGGATACAACCAAGATGCAATGATTAGTCCCAAACTCTTTTGACATCTGTTCTCTTTTTGCTGCAGATTATTTTCTTGGAGACACTGTGCAATGATGAACGCATAATTGAAAGAAATATACGTCTCAAAATTCAACAAAGCCCTGACTACGCAGAACAGTATGGTTACTATCTGAAATCACCGGCTTCTTATATGTGATGGACATGGGTACTTACTACTTAGGCCTTGGTGTTATTTTCCAGGCCAGATTTCGAAGCTGGATTGCAAGACTTCAAAAGTCGGCTAGCCAATTATGAAAAGGTAGTTTCATGTGCTTCTAATATCTTCTCCTTTTGAGATTTGGTCGCTATCAATGAAGAATTTCAACTTTAGGTTAACATTCACTTTTATTTACCAGGTTTATGAGCCAGTAGAAGAAGGGTCTTATATCAAAATGATTGATATGGCCAGTGGACATGGTGGACAAATACAAGTAAAAGCACACCTTTTTCTTTCCCCTTCTTCCCCTTAATTTAATTGTTCAGAGAATTTTTGTTTTCCTGAATTCAGTTATATGCAGAAGAGGATGTAAATTGATAGTGCCGTTTTGTTCTATATGGTACCTTGGATAATTCAACTTTTTTCATGAACCCTGTATATAATAAAGGACGTTGTCTTTGAACTTACTATGTTCTATCTGATTATTCTATAATACAACTTGGTTTCATACATTCAGGTTAACAATATCAGTGGCTACCTGCCTGGGCGAATTGTTTTTTTCTTGGTAAGTTGTCCTGCCATAACTTGGATCAATTATTTCTTAGCAGATTATAGAAATGTTCTGTCGGGCCACTTCTCGTTTCTAATTTCTACTTCTGAAATTCTGTTATCATCTCTGCTGGCGCTAGTGATACTCAAGTTTCTGTTGAATCTTAACTACCATGTTTGTTGAAAATAAATTGTAGTCTTGAGAGAATATTTGTTCGGAGATTTTCACACACTTCTATGTGGAGCAAGAACATGGTCTTTGCTTGAGTTGCAAGCAATGGCTTAAATAAACAAAAAGAAACTAAGATGCCTTAAGTAATGAAACATGATTAGCCATTATTGTGACAATCTCTTCCACTGCTATGATCTTGCTGATTTGAATGTCATTCTTTTCACTCAAACCAAGAACTTCTGTTAATGTGATGCAGGTGAATACACACCTTACCCCACGCCCAATATTACTTACCAGGCATGGAGAGAGTCGGGATAATGTTAGAGGTAGAATTGGTGGTGATACTGTATTGAGGTAGTGGTTCACGATTTATTAATTTTCTGGTATAGTTTGAATTTGAAGTAGTAAATGTTATATTTTGTCAAATTAGCTTTAATCTTGGATGACCTGTATGGTATGACTCTATTCTCGATCTTGTGTTCATTGCACTGCTACTATGTTTCACTATATTAGCACAGATGCCAAAAAGAGTATTATTTTTTGTAAAGTATGATGGAGATATTTGCAGATAGTGTTTGGCATCATTTCCTTTTTGTTGTGTGAAACCAGCTCTCCTTGAAGGGATAATCTGCAGACTTTAACATAAAGCTCTTTAAATTGACCTCTTCAGCAGTCTTGAAGGCTTTGCTGAAGTTTGTAATATTCTCCATAGAATCCCTGTTGGCTTCTTGCTGCTTACAGTATTGCAGTGAAGATCAGCATCTCTCTTTTACCCAAAAGTGTTTGAATGTAAATCTTTTATGATTAAAAGAGGAGCAAAACTGCTGAGCACGGAAGCTGAATGGCTTTCATAGCACTCTTGTTAGCAACATTATAATTGATACGCACCTGAGAGACCAAATATAAATCACTTTGTATCTATACATACCCACTTATAATATCTATTAATTATGCATGTTATATTCTTACCCTTTTCTTTATCATTTTTTTATTGAAGTCCTCTAAAACTTGATACCGATGCTGATAAGTTCTTTATGTTTTTAAATTTTGGAGGCTTTTTTTTGTCCTTTCAATATTCACATCTGTTTTTCAAAATCAATCCAAAGATGAGATTTGTCATAACCTAGAACTAGTCCCACCAATGTCCAAGAGCAATGAGATGCCTTGATGTGTGTCAATTATAATGCTACATTATCTAGTCTTTCTATCTTCAATCAATCTTCCCTTCATGTCTACTGCCAATTGTGGTTTCATTTTTATTTAGGTTTAATTCTCCATGCTGACATGTTTCCTTCAGCTTCTAATCTTTCTTTTTGACACATTCTAATTTTCTGCAAACCTTGGTTCTTCTTTGAGATTTGATTTACCCTACTCATTACTGGAATGCACTATACTCTGTTTCTGCAGTGATGCTGGAGAAATTTATGCAAAGAAGCTCACTAACTTTGTCGAGAAACGACTGAAATCTGAAAAGGCAGCATCTGTAAGCCCCATCAATCCTCACGATAAACCTTTTATGTCCACATCTATTCTGAGTGTATCTTTGAAAACCTTTTTTTTTTATAAATGAGGTGCTCCTGCAACTGTCCTAACGTTTTTCACTTTAAGTAGTGAAGTTATGTGCGATATGTCTTCTAGCAATTATAAATCAAAGAATTCAGATATCACACAATCAGATTTTTGGAAGCTTTTGTAGCAACACCTTTGTGCTTCTAACCACAACAAGTTTTTAAAGATAGAAAAGTGGGTTTTTAATAGCATTTTCATTTAAGATTGGCCCTTTCTTTTTGTGATGCTTTGATGTTTTGTGTCAGTAAGAACACCATGCATCTAGTTCAGTTGAACAGAATTGCTACTAGTTTTATCATGCTAGTGTGACTGTATGCATCTCATCACAGTTTCTTCACTTTGTAGCACTTCTTTTTCTTTCCTCTTTTTATTTTCTTTGGGAAGTAGGAACAATGATTTAACTTATAATTTATTTATTTGGTTCCTTTGAAGATCAGCTCAGGAAGTTTTTCCAGAACATAAAGATAAAAAAAGTGGTATTTTAATAGGTTTTACATTTAAGGTTGGCCTTTTCTTTTCTTAATGCTTTGATGTTTTGTGTCAATGAGAAGGATTCTAGCTCTTAGTCGATGTTCAATTTAACAGAATTGCCTGTGTCACATAGCGTATAACGAAGATAAAACCAGGGTTCTCAAGTTCTAAGATTACAGACCAAACTGTAAAGAAATCTAGAGAAAATTCTCTGGTATTTTTATTGAATCTGAATAATAGTCTTCTTCTCTATAAAATAAACTAGACATCCCTATTTATGTTAGTATTAAAAATCCTTTATAGGAAATGATTTCTAATTAAAACTAACCTAATTAATAGAATCCACCTAGTATTAGAATTCTTAAATAGTAAAATACTAATTAAATTAAAAGTCCTAAGTTAAGTAGGAAACAAATAATTAAAATTCAAAATTAACTAGGAAAATAATTAAATCAAGAAAACAATAACTTCAAACTTCATATGAGATGCTTTTAGGTTTCTTTGCAGACTTCTTTTCAAGTTTGACCTTGTCAATCTAGTCCATAAACTCTTGAGATAATTGTTCTATGCCAGTCTCTGTCACTTGAGAAAAACTCATCCTTGAGTTATTTATCAGAAATTGAATTCTTTCGCCCCAAAGAAACAAATACTTGAAATATAATATTGTTGCTAGCTTATTCATGAAGTAACATGTCCTTGACCTATGAACATTGAAGACATAAAAGAAGAAAACAAATATTCTCTCTTACTTTTACATTGATCAATCTATCCCTTATATACAAGATAGGAACCCTATATAGGAAAGTAGACTAATTAGAATCGCTACAATTAGGACCCTATATTAGAAAAGTAGACTAATTAGAATCCCTACAATTAGGCTCCACATTACTTTCTAATTATGTGCTATTTACAACCTGTAACAAACATCAAAAATTAATTTATGGTGCATGTATAACGATAAGAAAAATCTATATATGATGCTATACCTTCTGTTCCTATGAAGTCCTCTTTTGGTTCATTCTCATATTTTTTTGTTTAAACTTGAGTTCATCATTATTTATGTCCTTCAATACTTCAATCCTTGTATTTAAAGGAACACCAAAATAATCTTTCAAAATATCTCAAGAGATTTGTCAAAAATTACTGAGTCCTCCATGTCATTGGTTGCAAGATCTTCATCATCAGATAAATCTTCTTCATAATCTCCATCAGGTTTGCATAGAACATCCTCATCATTGAAAGGTTCTCGCTCGTATTGACATTCAATCACGTTGATCGATTTATGTCTCTCGGGTTGTGGTTGTTTGTTTTGAGTTGATAAGGTCCCATGACTTCCATCAAGTTCATCTTCATCAACACCCTTCATATAAACAAGTGGTTATATAGATGGAATTTAAGGAACAGGTCTAAGGTAAAATCGGCCCCGATATAAGGCTCTAAATATGTTCCTCTTCTCTTTGCGATTCTTGTTTGTGCCTCCCATCAACCAAAAAACATCTTTTTTATCAAATGAATACTCATAGTCATACTGACCACGAGGATTTGCATGAACTGGTTTAATGACAGGTTGGCTGCGGATGTTATCCCCATTGTGTGCCTCTCCTTTCCTAGTTCATGCTTGCACGCAACCTTAGTGCTTCAAGCCTGGTTGTAAGGTCATAAACTCTGGTATTGATGTCGCTAAATCCAGTTTGCATTTGCCCCTCTAAGGCTGTTATCGTTACTGAATGGCGATTTAGTTGATCCTAAACAGCCTACACCCCCTAATCACCTTCACAAAAATGGTTGTCACTCCACAATTCTCTTCACGATTCGCCATTGATTTAGATGTTGACTCATGCTGATACCACACGACACAGCGTATATTAAGATAAAATTAGAGTTTTCAAGCTCAAAGGTTACAGATTATAATTGAAGAGAAATCTATAGAAAAATCTCTGGTATTTTTATTGAATCTAAATAATAATATTGATCTCCATCAAATAAACTAGACATCCCTAATTATATTAATCCTAAAATCTTTTATAGGAAATGATTTCTAATTAAAAATTAATTAATATAATCCATTTAGCATTAAGATTTCTAAATAGTAAAATACTAATTAAATTAAAATTTCTAAGTTAAGCAAGAAACAAATAATTAAACTTCAAAATTAACCAGGAAAATAATTAAAACATGAAAATTAAATTCAAGCTTTATATCATATGTTTTCGGGTTTCTTTTGTCAGCTGAAAACTAAACTCTTGGGATAATTGTTCTACATCACTTATTATTTTTATCATGCAACTTGCAACTCATTACAGTTTCTTCACAATTTAGCTCTTCTTCTTCTATCTTCCTTTCCCTTTTCTTTTCTTTTATTTGGGAAGTAGGAACGATGATTAATTTGTTTATCCTTTTGAATATCAGTTCAAGTTTGGCCTTTTCCTTGCTTAATGCTTTGATGTTTTGTGTCAGTGAGCACACCAGGGTTCTAGTTTGTAGTCCAAGTGCAACTTATCATAATTGCCTACTGTTTTTATCATTCTAGTTGTGACTCTCTGCAACTTACTACAGTTTCTTTACAATTTAGTCCTTTTTCCTCTTCTCGTTTTTGCTTTGGGAAGTTGGAACACTGATTTCACTTTTAATTATTTAATTTATTCCATGGAAATTCTGTCAAGTAGAGTGTGTTTAGAATGAGCCATATGAATTCTTATGACCATTGTTCTGATTTTGCTGTGGTCTAGATTTGGACCAGCACACTTCAAAGAACAATTATAACAGCAAGTCCTATCCCTGGATTTCCCAAGGTCAGTGTGAACCCCCTCAGAACATTAGTTGGTCATTCAGAATTGTGATTTTACTTTGGCTGATTTTGTTGGGTAATTGATAGACATTGGAATTGATTGTATAAAAGTTCACAATTCATCATTTTGATAGATCCAATGGCGTGCCCTTGATGAGATAAATGCTGGAGTATGTGATGGAATGACATACGAAGAGATCAAGAAGAACATGCCTGAGGAGTATGGGTATGTTTCTTCTCATACTGTCTCTCTTTCTCTGCCCCCTCCCTCCCATTTGCTTTACATTCTTACCTTAATAACTTATTTTCTTCTAGTAAACTCCTATGGTGATCAGTTGAGGTTGTCTTAAAACCACACACATGTTTGTATTTTTTTCCTGCGCTCGGACATTATTAGTTGCTTCCCTGAGGCCTGATGCTTGTATCCCTATGAGCAGGGCACGCAAGAAGGACAAGCTGAGGTATCGATACCCTCGTGGAGAATCTTATCTTGATGTCATCCAAAGGTTTGCATTTTTCAGCTTTAACTAGAACCTTTGATACTTCATATTCCTTGTTAAATAAAAACTAATTTCCACATTGATGCAGGCTAGAGCCTGTAATTATTGAACTGGAAAGACAACGGGCACCTGTTGTAGTCATCTCTCACCAGGTTATACATTAAACATGCGATCTTGAATATCCCGATGGTTTGGGTTATCAAGCTCATCTTTTTTTGCTTTATTTGTGCAGGCTGTATTGAGAGCATTATATGCATATTTTGCTGATAGGCCTCTAAAAGAAATTCCACATATCGAGGTAATTCCTAATAATTCAGAACTGGTACTTTTTTTTTTTGTAATGAAATTGATGGTAAGTAGCTTAGGATGAACATGTTTATACGAATCAAGGGAGTAATTATTCTTCTTGGCACATCGAGTGATGCCCTGTTATTAGAAGTCTGGCCTGATGCTTGTAAAGTGATTTGCGGGCTTCTAGAACGAATTGTTGAAGCATTCTAACAGGTTACTTGTATTCAACTTTCAGGTGCCGCTTCATACAATAATAGAGATACAAATGGGGGTTACCGGAGTCCAGGAAAAAAGATACAAACTCATGGACTGAAATGCTTGAAGAAAGTTTTTGGGACTCTTTACACTAACTCAATGCATTTTCACTTTCAATTGCTCTCCATTCATTAACGAGACGCATCATAAGCATAAACACAACAAGTGTATCTAGAATAATCACCACTCGGACGATAAAATTCTTATTGCGTAATCAATAATGGCCTTCCTTTCAAATTCCAATGCTTACAACAAAGTTTGAGCTGCATTGTTTTTGTTATTCTGGAACTCGACTGTTTTAGGTGCAATACTCTAGAGCACATTCTAGTGATCCGCTTTCTAAATATTTCACTGTCCAAATTAAGCGTATTTCGAGGACGAATCCGATTACTTTTTTAATTTCTCACACCCTTATCCGAGATTATCGTGAAAGCACTGCCCCTCAATCATACATGCCAATGGGCGTAGCACGTACTTCCTAATGGTTAACAACAGGTTGGCTGCTCTGCGTCCCTGCAAACGCCGTTTTAGTTGTAAATCATTGCTGGATTTCGGGCTGTTGATTGAGTGCCGTTGCAGGATGTCGAGTTGCTGACTTTCGGATCTGATGTTAATAGTCCAACTATGAGTAGGAGCCTTAGCATGTCACAGGTAAGTGGCCATTGCCTCCGAGACAGGTCAGAGGTCACGAGCCTATACCCAACGCTAAAATTGATATCTAGCCCGGAAACATGCAGAGAAAAGGGAGGTCCTGACTGGTAGTGGTGAAGCAGCGGTGGGACCCCGAACACAAAATTTGACGCCCAAGACCAGTTAGGCCCCTACCAAGTCAACAAGAAAGACATGAAAAGGATGGCAGAGTAAAGATATTAAATCTCCTTTTTCATCTTGGGATCCCTACCTCCCCTACTAAACAATTAAAGTAGCCACATGAAGCCAATAACCCCAACCTCTTCTGCCGTCGCCTTCACGAGTCCTCCATTTCGACTTTCTTCTCTTCTTTCCTGTGCATGACTCCCATTAGCTCCTTGGATAAAGGGATTCTTTTTGACTTCAAAGTACACTATAGACATTAGACACACTCTTGTTTTATTGCTAACTAATACACGCAAGTGTTCCAGAACACATTGCCCGTAATCTAATCCTCAATCAACGACTTCATTTTCACGTTGATGTCTTCTTTATATATTTTAATCCCTACATTGAAGTGGTGGTGGTAGCAGATTCCATTGATACCTAATTGTCTACAAAAAAGATCATTCTATGCTGTTCTGTTCATGTGTAAAATATATATCCTCAACCTTTTCTCTTCTACAGACACCTCTCTTTAAACCCCAGAAAACACAGCAATGCCAAGTGCTGTCGAATCACCAGAGCACAATCCAATGAGTCATCTCATCAACAGCATATCTTCGTATGACAGCAACATAATGCTTGCTGCAGTTATATCCCTTCTTTTAGTAATCCTCTTTGTGTTGCTTCTCCACATCTATGCCAAGTGGTTCTTGGCACAAGCTCGCCATAGAAGAAGATCAAGTTCTGTGTCTGTGTCTCACGTTCTGCGTGCTTCAAGATTCCATCATTTCCATAATTTCACTGTTGACACTACTTTCTCTACTTCCCCTTCAAAGGGTCTTGATAGATCAGTCATTTCTTCAATTCCATTGTTTGTTTACAAAGCAGAAGAGTGTAAACAAGGCTTAGAGTGTGTCATTTGCTTAAGTCCCTTTGAGGAAAATGAGGTTGGCAAGAGCTTGACAAAGTGTGGTCATGGTTTTCATGTTGAGTGTATTGATATGTGGCTGAATTCTCACTCTAATTGTCCTGTTTGTAGAGCTCCTGCTGTGGGTGATGACAATGACATTGCTATTGATGATCTCAAGTCCACGGAGGTGAGTAGGGAGACAACAGATGAGAGAGGCTTGAGTGATGGTGGGGCTTCTAGATTGGAAATTGTCACTGATTTTTCAAATTCTGAGAATGAGAATGGAAATGTTGTGGTAAATCGTGATTGTTTATCAGAATCACCATCTACTTCTTTGTCTTTGAGTTCTTCTTTGAAGAGAATGTGTAGGAATAGATCAGAAAGCAAGGTATTCCCATCAATTAATGCGACTGAGCTGGATGCTTGAGAGATTGTCTATGTTCACGCAGAATGTTTGCATTCCACATTGTATAGATCTTTTGTAAGTTGATATATCATATAATTTTTTTTTTAATCTCAATTGCCTTTACTCGTCGGGTCATGTAACTTGAACTGTTTGATCGATTGTCACTTGATTCTCTTTCTTAAACATCGCTTGAATCTTCCACTAGGTAAAGAAAACACAGTTCAATAATATTGGCCTTTTACGGGTTAGTTCTAAAATTGGTCACACTCATTGTTAGCTGAAGAAAACAGTAGTTTGATCAAAGAACTGGCGTGCACCATATCTGTCTATGATCCGAAAGCTATATGCTTAGAACAAGGCACCGCAAGGAAAGAATCTTGACTGAGCTGTAGCTGGCTATGGAGTTGTGTGTGGAGCATGGCTGTATCCCTGACACATAATTGATGCATGGGGCTAAATCCGTATTATGTCTGATGAGTAAACGAAAAAGTGGGTCTTATTTCCATCACCAATTAAGAGGTAGGCCTATATGGAGAGGTAAGAGAGGACAAATTCTCTTGTAAAGTCTTCCATGGTTTCTGCTTGTTGTTTTGGAGTCTTGCATTAAACAAATGGCTACATATGAGCGATTCACAAGCTTGGCCTCCCTTGTTGGTTTGTGTTTAGCTCACAATTATGTCTGATGAGTAAATGAAGAAGTGGGTCTTATTTCCATCACCAATTAAGAGGTAGGCCTATATGGAGAGGTAAGAGAGGACAAATTCTCTTGTAAAGTCTTCCATGGTTTCTGCTTGGTGTTTTGGAGTCTTGCATTAAACAAATGGCTACATATGAGCGATTCACAAGCTTGGCCTCCCTTGTTGGTTTGTGTTTAGCTCACAAATCCAAGAGGTCAAGGCTAACGCAGGAAACCAGAGATGTGTACGCTTTCCGTTGATTAGAGCTTCTGGCTTCAACTTGTCTCATCCAGATTTTCAGAACTCAGCTCAATTTGTTGTTTAAGTAAGAGACAGTGGACTTATGATCTGTCATTATCGGTAGCAGGACAAAAAAAGAAGAAAGAAAGAAAAAGAATTATACGAGCCTTCTGATGTTGTGTAGACAATTTCAACACAGTAGTTTTCCTTCAATTTATAACTTCAAATCTCACCCTTTTTTCAGATCCTTATCCCTTGAGCCGCAGCACCATTAATGAATCTTCTAATAGAAATGATACACTAACACGCGCTCTCCTCCTGCAAATTCCCTAGAC